>ERZ777306.1722-NODE-1722-length-32315-cov-6.457533_pt1 | contig 32315 bp, 22 predicted proteins | sample MGYA00374966_ERZ777306 | MGnify/ENA primary metagenome ERZ777306 (study PRJEB29329, sample SAMN06343882) | mouse gut metagenome | isolation source: Mouse cecum | place: Austria: Vienna | collected 2014-11-15 ... | reverse complement strand
AAACCGGATGCTGTCAGCCGCTGCGTCCACTTTCGCGATGAGGGCGTCCAGCTGTTCTGTCGGCGTGTCGGGGGAATCCGCCAGGCCGCGGCAATAAGCGGCGGGATCCGTTTTCATCGCTTGCAGCGTTTGCTTGTATATGCCGCGCAACCGCTCCAGTTTCGGTCGCGCCCGCTCCGCAGAAGCTTCGCTGCGCAGCCATATGGACACGTTGAAGCCCTTGTAAGCGCTCTGCAGCGCAATCTGGCTGCCCAGCACGCCGCCTCCGGCCACAACAATGTTCTTGATTTCCATAGTTCATCCTCCAGTGACGTTTGCCGATATTCCGATGGCGATAACTGTAGAGCACGCCGGCGCTCGGAGGCTTTTTCTTTGGGGAGCCGTTGCCCGATTGCCAGTAGTTCTCGACAATGAGGGCTGAGAACCAAAGGTAGCGCTGGTGTCTCTCGGAATTAAGCCCCGTTTTGTCACGGCGGATGAGTTTTGTGCCAAAAAGGACCTTTCTTCCGAGCAGGTCGGTGCCAAGAATGCCGGTTTTCCGAGAATCGGGGGGGGGTCGGGCCGATTCGCTCTGAATAACGCCTTCTTTTGCCAGATGCTCCTCGGAAAAACGGAGGTTTTTGACGGGAAAAGCTCGAGGCGTGACAAAACGGCCCTTTATTCAGGGAGGGTTCAGGGGGCCCGAGGGGTGCGTGGTGCCCGGGGCTGCTGTGCCGCCGTTGAATTCGCGCCGCAGGGGGAGCCGCACCGGGCCCGCTGCGAGATTTTGCGGTGCAGGGGAGGCACTGAGGCTCGCCATGGGATTTGCAGCGCAGGGGGGCACGCCGAGGCCCGCTGTGGGATTTGTGTTGCGGGGCTTGCGCCGCGGGTGGACCGCCCGAGGTTCGCTGCGCGGTTTGCGCCGCAGGGGGCGCGGACTGGGGCTCGTTGCGGGGTTTGGGCTGCAGGGCGGCGTGCGGAAAACGTGTGCAATGGGTGAGGGGGCATATTCGCATGTGGTGCGAAGTGAAAATGCTTACAATTAGGAACCGCACCGGGCGGGGCGTGTTGGCTCGGTGCGTTTGTGTGGGAACTGCATAACGACAGACAGGAGAGCTTCGTGAACGAAGTCTTGGAGAGCAGCAAGATCATCTTCGATCGCTCGACGAGGCCCTTTGGCATTGCCCGCGTGCACTTAGACGCCGAAGGGAACCCTGCTGATGTGACCATTGAGTACCTAAACTCGGCGATGGCAGCAACAGCCGACTGCGCCCCCGACGATTTGCGGGGTCGCAACATTTATGAGATATGGCCCGATGGCGATCGCGCATGGCTTGATTACTTCTACCGCGCTGCATATCAAGGCGAGGCGGTGGAGTTTGAAACGGTATCGGTGGCCTATCGCACATTCCAAAACGTGGTTGTCTTCCCTATCATGGAGGGATATTGCGGCTACGAATTGCAAGACATAACCAATTGGATGACCCACTCTCATTCCGCAATGGAAAGCGTGGCGGCGGGTATGTTTTTCTACGAAGCCCGTACCCGGCTTTTGCTGCTCACCGAGCCTGCGCGGGAATCGTGTGGGCTGGACATCAGTTACCTGAGCGTCGAGGAATTCGCAACCGCTTTGTTCGACGGCGATGCGGTTCGGCGGGTGCGTGAGGGCATAGAGGAGCTCCCGTCCCATTGTGCGAAGGTGCTGTTCGAGGAAGAGTTGCGCGATGGCCGCTGGATTCGCATCAGCCTCTCGCGGACAACAGCCGCTTCCCGGTTTGCCACGGGGTTTTTAGAGGACATCACCCAATTGAAGGAGACGCAGGCCGCCAGTGCCCGTCGTTCGGAGATAATTGAAGGCCTGAGCGCAGAGTATTTCATTCTTTACAACGTTGATCTGACTCAGGACAGGATAGAGCCCTATCTGGCGCGCACCGAGGTGGCGGCGTACTTCGCCAAGGTCATTGAAGGGGGGATGGCCTATGGGGACTGGCTGGAGGACTACTGTGCCAACTACGTGGCGCGCGAACACAAGGCAGAGGTTTTTGCTCATCTGAACCCGGAAGCGCTGCGCCGTTATGCCGAGGGTGGCCCTGGGGCGCCGGCTGATTTGTCGGTGGTGTTCAAGCGGTTGTTTGGCAGCGAAGAGCAGTTCATCGAGTTGCGGGTGATTAAAACTGGCGAAGGAGCCCGCGGCGTGGTGCTGGCGGCCCGCAACATCAACGATGAGGTGCAAAAGAAGATGGACCAAAGCGAGGCGCTGGAAACGGCACTGGCGGTGGCCAAGCATGCCAACGAGTCGAAGACCACCTTTCTCACCAATATTTCCCATGACCTGCGCACGCCGCTGAATTCAATCATGGGCTATTGCGATTTGGCTCTGGCCCATCTGGATGATTCGGACAGCATGGTTAGCAGTTTGGAGAAAATTCGGCTTTCCAGCAATCATCTGCTGAATCTCATCAACGACATTTTGGACGTGAATCGCATCGAGGGCGGCAAAATGGTGCTGAGCGAACAGGCGATTGACCTGGTGCAGCTGGTGGCAGAGGTACGCGATGTGTTTGCGGGTCAAGCAAAGGAAAAGGGCATCGCCTTTACGGTGGATGCATCCAAGGTGAAGCATCGTCACGTGCTGAGCGATCCTTTGCGGCTGAAGCAGATCATGCTGAACACGGTGGGTAATGCTCTCAAGTACACCGACGAGGGCGGGTGCGTGGACTTGCTGGTGCTGGAGGGGGCGGTTTCCCCCAACGGCGCCGGCATGTACGAAGTGGTGGTGCGCGACGACGGCTGCGGCATGTCGACCGACTTCCTCGACCGCGTGTTTCTGCCTTTCGAACGGGACAGCATGGGGCGTGCGCCACAAACGGAGGGCACTGGCCTTGGCATGACCATTACCAAGAACCTGGTGGACTTGCTGGGAGGTACCATCTCGGTGAAGAGCAAACTGCGGGCTGGCACCCAGTTCGACATCCTGCTGCCGCTGAGGCTGAACCGCTCGAAGCCGGTGGAATCGCCGGGGGCCGCGGGGGAGGGGGATTACCGTTCCATCCGCTTCGACGGCCTGCGAGTGCTGATTGCCGATGACGACGAGCTGTCCCGTGAAATGATGGGGGCGATCCTGGAGGATTTCGGGTTCAGCTTCCAGTTGGCGGAAGACGGCGACGAGGCGGTGGAAGCGGTAGCGGAATCGCCCGAAGGCTATTTCGATGTCGTGGTGATGGACATGCGCATGCCCCGTATGGAGGGGGACGTTGCCACTCGCGCCATCCGGGCGCTGCCGCGGGCCGACGTGGCTCAGATGCCTATTATCGCGCTCACTGCCGATGCTTTCGAGGAGATGTACCGTCGCTCGCGGGAAGCCGGCATGACGGCCCATGCCACAAAACCTCTGAACACAAAAGAGCTTATACTCCTGCTTGATCGATTTTTGCACGGCGTCGGTGAAAACCCGTGGCCGACCGAAGGAGGCAACGCATGACCCAAAGTTATCCCATGCAAATGAAGGAGCGCGAGCTTTCGTGCGAGGAAGCGCTGGAGATACTGGAAGCGGGGGAGTACGTCGTGGTTTCCACGGTGGATGCTGACGGCACCCCCTACGGCGTGCCGCTGTCTTACGTAATGATGGACGGCAAGATGTACATCCACACGGGCAAGCGTCCCGGGCACAAGATTGACGACTGGCAGCGGGATGCCCGCGTGAGCGTGGCGGTGGCCACCGAGGTGGAGCCCATTTACGAGGAAACGTTCTTCACCACCCGCTTCGCATCGGTGGTAGCCGGCGGCACCATCGCGAAGGTGACCGATGCGGTGGAGGTGCGCCAGGCGCTGGTGGCCCTGTGCATGAAGTACTGCCCCCAGTTCAAGCATGAAATCGGCGGCGCCATTCAGCGGGAATGGGACATCACCGACGTGTGGGCCATCGAGTTTTCGGAAATCCGCGGCAAGGCGGGGCGTCGGCTGAAGGGCGGCTCCACCGCCTGAGGACGCCCTAAACCGGCAGAAAAATGGCCAGCGTGCCCTTCTCAACGCCTACCACGGCGGCTTCCCCGTGCAGTTCGTTGGAAAGCCCCAGCGAGGTGCGGTTGGTGAGGGTGCACTCTTCGAGCGGATAGGCCATGCCCACTTCAAACGCCCCCCGGCAGCGGTCGTTCATGGCGAACACCGACACCGTGCCCGCCTCCAGCGCCGGTATCTCGAAGGTGCCGGGCCCGGTGAGGAAGGCAATCTGTTCGTTCAGCCCCACCGCAGTGATGGAAAGCCCCTTTTCGGAATAGGCGGCGAACAGTTGCAGGTTGGCCAGTGTATGGTCCAGCCGCCCGCCCAGGCCGCCGTAAATTACCGCTTCGTCCATTTTGCGCCGCTGCACCCGTTTGAGGGCCAACTCCATGTCGCTTTCGTTCTTGTGAGAAGGGAACACGCAGGTGCGCACGTCTTTGGGGGTGTAGCCCAGCGAGTCGAAGTCCCCCAGCGCGAGGTCGGGCGCAACGCCGATGGCTTTCAGCGCCCCGTAACCGCCATCAACGGCAATCACGTAGTCGAACAGCCCACCCTGGGCCGCTTCGAGGAAGTGAGTGCTGTTGAATTCGGAGGCCCCAACCAGTGCACAGGTGGTCATGATGTTGCTGTTCCAATCTCGGGAGAAACCGTGTTCGATTGATATAAAATACCACAGGCGAGTGGGCCAGGCGGTCGCGCGCTATCAAAGCGTGAGGAAAGTCCGGGCTCCTAAGGGCAAGATGCCAGCTAACGGCTGGGCGGGGCAACCCGACGGATCAGTGCCACAGAAAAGAAAACTCCCTTGCTTTCGGGCGAGAGAAAAGCTGAAACGGTGCGGTAAGAGCGCACCAGTGCGTCGGTAACGGCGCAGCTTGGCAAACCCCATCTGGAGCAAGCGCAAATAGGAACGCCATACGGCTGCCCTTCCGTGCGTTCGGGTTGCGTGCTAAAGGCGGGCGGTGACGTCCGTCGCAGATAAATGGCCGTCCAACGACAGAACCCGGCTTATCGGCCCGCTCGCCATTGGCTGTGAGCTACCAAAACCGACAAAACGTGCATTGCCAATCGCAATTCTGCAATTTTGGTAGGTAGGTTGGTTCAGGGAGCCGAGGGCCGCAACCGGTACAGGCTGTTGAACAGGGAAAACGCAGGCTCCATTCTGGACATTGTGGCCGAGATCGCTTTTTTCCTACCAAAGTTGCTAAATTGTGTCGAAAAACCCTACCAAAGCTGCCAAAACGCGGTACACAACATGTTTTGACGGCTTTGGTAGGGGGGCGCTGTCTGGGGGCATCGATTTGGTGGGGCACCGTCACTTCCCGTGCCGACAGCGCTTACACCACTCCGGTGGGGTGCTGCATTGGGGAAGCGGGGGCGCCGGCGGGCTTGACCGGCGCGGCCCCTGTGAGTTTAGACGCTGTCGGTGCGCAGGGCTTCCACCAGGTTGGCGGCTTTGCAGCGGTGCATGCCGTAAGCCACCGACGCGAGGATGGTGCAAGCGGTGAGGGCCGCCGCTAGCGCTACATAGGACCAGGGCAGGAAGAAGGCCAATCCCTTCAAGGAACCGGCCACCTGCTGGTAGAGCAGGTAAGCCACGGCCAGGGAGATCAGGCTGCCGGGAATGAGACCCCGCAGGCACCAGGTGGCGCACTCGCTGGCAATCATGCGACGGAACTGGCGGTTCGCCAAGCCGATGGAGCGCATGACGGCGAATTCTCTTTGGCGCAGGATAAGGCCGTTGGTTACTGTGTTGAACACGTTGGCCATGGCGATGAGGGCCAAGATAACAGTGAACAGCAAGCAGAACACGTTCACCACTGTGGCCATTATCTGGTTTTGGTTCAGCCCGGTCGCATAGTCGTTCATATACAGGAAGCTCACCGTGAATTGGTCCTGGTCGGCCAGGGTGTCGCCGAGGCGGTCGATGAGCGCCTGCGCCACCTCCGCCGACTCGCCTTCGGGGGTGTTGAAGAGTCCGTGGAACGAGGGGTCGTGGAGGAAGAACGCGTGGGATGATGCCATGGACATGGGCAGTACCAGCTGCACCCCTTCGCCACCCCCGCCTAAAGCGGCTGGTGCCTCGTCGGCAATAGCGGCGATCTCCACGTCGTAGGTGGCCACCTGGGTGCCGGCCAGCATCTCATCGTCGGAAACACTGGGCCGGGAATCGTCGTCACTGATGAAGTAGGGGGTTATTTCTCGGGTCAGGTCGCCGTTTTCGTTTCGGCCGCCCACGGCGAAGCCGTCCACCACGCGCCCTTTGTAGACCCCCGCCAGCGTCACTTGAACGGTGCCGGTGTTGGTGACGGTGTCGATGAGGGTGTAACTGATACCGTTGTTGCCGTAGGCGCGGCCGATGGCGATGGCCCGCGGATGGTCGGGGTTGTAATAGTCGGAAGGGTTCTGGCCCAGCTGGCGGGCGTACGCATCGAATGCAGCGTCGTCGAGATAGACGAACAGGGCGTGGGTGTTGAATTTGCCGTTCTCGGCCACACCGTCGCTGGCAAGGGACGTCTCGCCGTTTTCCGCGACGAGGTGGCTGCTCACCATGGAGGCATCCATGGACACAGGGGCGAAGGAGTCCAACCGCCATCCGATGGCTTCGGCATCGGGCACGGCGGAGAGGGCTTTGTAGGCCTCGGCGAAGATGGTCGCCTGCTGGGCGAAGCGGGCCTGCGCCACCTCGGCCGCCTCCTGCGCCGTGGCCGGTTGGGTGGCCGTTTGGGTGTCGTAGCTGCCGTTGCGCAAGTTCTGGCGCTTGGCCTCGGAGGGGGACATGAAGCCGGCGCTAACGGCCACGTCCCCCTCGGGCATGCCGCCGCCGGAAGCCACATCGGCCAGGGTGCCCAGGAAGGTTGACAGCGAACCGGCGGTCATCAGTAGCACGATGGCCAGCGCCAGCGAAACGGATGCGGCCGTGCCCTTTGAGGCGCCGCGCCTGCGGTTGGTGCGGGCCAGTGTGCCGCCTATGCCGAACACACGTCCGGCGATGCCGCGCTGGCGCCACAGTTGGGAGGGCCCGGTGGCGCGGGCGGCCCGCTTCTCGCCTTTCTTGGAGGCGCGCCGGCTTTGGCGCCCCCTCAGGGCGTCGATGATGTTGGTGCGGCTGGCGCGCCAGGCGGGCACGAACACCGAGAACAGCACGGTTACCAAAGTGAGCGCCAGCACCGCCGCGAGCACCATCGGCTCCACTGCCAGGCGGAAGGGCACCGTGCTATTGCCGCTGAACAGGGTGGCGATGCCATCGCCCAGGAAGTAGAAAGTGACGGCGCAGCCGCCGATGCCCACCAGAAGTCCTAGCGGAATGCCCACCAGCGCCACCGCCAGCGCCTCGGTGACAACGGCCCGCCGCAGCTGGCCGCGGGATGCGCCCACTGAGGCCAAAAGACCGAACTGCCCCGAGCGCTCCGCCACCGAGATGGCGAAGGCGTTGTAGATGAGCGATACGCAGGAGACAATGATAACGGCGGCAAGAATGGTCATGATGCCGTAGAAGGTGTCCCAGATGGCACCGCCGGTGTTGATGCCCATATAGCGCAGCATGGCAGTGTGCAGCCGGGTGACGGGGGAGGTGGGGAAGGCCCCTTCAATGCGTTCCTCGATTTGAGCGGAGCTGCTGGCGTCGTCCAAAGTGGCATAGCCGAAGGCGGTCATCCCTTCAAGCGGTGTTTCCCCGCAGGTGAAGGCCATCAGCCCCACGTTGGTGTTGGAGCAGTAGTTGACATCGTTGTAGAAGCCCACCACGGTGAAGGTGCGCTCTTGGAGGTTGGTCAGCTGCTCGTTGAGAGAGTCGCCGTCAAGGGCGGCGTTGAGGTAGCCGATGGAAGAGTCCAGCAGGCTGCCGGCTTCAATGGTGCTGCGGCGCTGGGCATCCTCTGCGCTTCTCCACTGTGTTTGGTCCACGAAGGGGCTCTCGTCGTCGACTTCCACCGCTTGCCGCTGGCCCACGGGCAAAGTGAGGGTATCGCCCAGCTTTACCGGCTGATCGGTCTGCTGCCAAATGGAAGACAGCAGGATTTCGCCCGGCGCTTGGGGCAGCCGCCCCTCGCTGGGGCGGATGGCGCAGATCTGTTCCACGTCGCCTGTGATGTTGGCGATGGGCAGGTAGTAGCCGATTTGGTTTTTCTGTTCGTCGGTCAGCTGGCCGAAACCCACGTTCTCCAGGGCGGCGAAGGTGGTGATGGCGCCGCTGTCCAGGGCTTCTTTCGCTTCGTCCTCCAGTTGATTGAGGTTGTTGGACTGCACCTGCGCTTGCCAGGTGCCGCCGCTGTGGGCCTCGCCGCGGTACATCATGTCCATGAGGCTGGTGTAGCTGGTCAGCACCGCGGTGAGCAGCGCTGCCGCCAGCGCCACGCCGGCGATGGTCACCAGCGTGCGCACCTTGTTCGCCCGCAGCGACTTCAAGGTGAAGGTGGTCATGGCGTTCATCGGCGGATCCTCTCGTCCCGCACGATGCGGCCGTCTTCGATGGCGATGATGCGGTCGGCCGCCAGGGCAATCTCCTCGTTGTGGGTGATCACCAGCATGGTTTGCCCCAGCTCGCGGTTGGAGGCGCGCAAAAGCTGCATGATATCGGCGCTGTTCTTGGTGTCCAGGTTGCCGGTGGGCTCGTCGGCCAGCAGCACCGACGGGGCGTTCATGAGGGCCCGCCCGATGGCCACCCGCTGCTGCTGGCCGCCGGACAGCTGGCTGGGCAGGTGCCCTTCGCGCCCCCGCAGCCCCAGCTTGGCCACCAGATCGGCCAGCCTCTGCTGGTTCACGGGACGCCCGTCCAGCGCCACCGGCAGCGTGATGTTCTCCACCACGTTCAGCACTGGCACTAGGTTGTAGAACTGGTACACCAGCCCCACCTCGCGGCGACGGAACACCGCCAGCTCCTCGTCGCTGCGGCTGTACACGTCGATGCCGTTCACCATAACCCGTCCGCTGGTGGGGCGGTCCACGCCGCCGATGAGGTGCAGCAGGGTGGATTTGCCCGACCCCGAGCTGCCCACGATGGCCACGAATTCGCCTTCGGCCACCGAAAGCGACACGTCGTTCAGCGCCACGGTGGCGGTTTCCCCTTCGCCATAGGTCTTGGTCAGGTGGCTTACGGTAAGGATGTCCATATCGAAACTGCCTTTCTTCGGATATGTTGCCAAGAAAAGTATGAGGAAGGGGGCTTACTGCCCTATGACGCGTCCATTACTAAACGGTCATCTTGCCTATACCACCAGCTTGGGGAAGGTGAGGGTGAACTCGGCGCCCCCGTGGCCGCCGTTGGCCGCCTGCAGAGTGCCTCCCTGGGCGCTGATGAGCGCCTGCGCCAGCGACAGCCCGATGCCGAAGCCTTCGGGAGCGGCGGCGGAAAGCCGCACAGCGCTGTCTTCGCTGCTGCTCGGCGCGGGTTGCCCCTCGTCGCCGCGGTAGAAGCGGTCGAAGATGCGGGGCAGGTCGGCCGGCGCGATGCCGGGGCCGGTGTCGGTGATGCGCACGGTGGTGGCCAGCGGGGTTTCGCAGGCGCTCACGCGGATGTGGCCCCCGGCAGGGGTTTTCTCCATGCAGTTCTTCAGGATGTTCTCGATAGCCTCGGCGGTCCACAGCTCATCGCCCGTGAATGCGGCATCGAGGGGTATGTCCGTTTCCAGCGCCACATCGCGCAGGTCGAGGGCGGTTTCCAGGGGGCTGGCGGCCCGCCTCATGCATTGGGCCACGTTCACGGGATTCGCTTGCACCCGTATGGCGCCGGCGTCAACTTTCGCGATTTTCAGCAGGGTGGTCACCAGCCAGGAGATGCGCTCCATCTGGCTTTCCAGCTGCCGCAGCTGATGTTTGCGGCGGCGAGGGTCGTCTTCTTGCTCGATGGCGGCCAGCATCAGCTGGGCGGCGGTGAGGGGGGTGCGGATTTGATGGGACACGTCCGCCAGCGAATCTGCCAGGGCGCCGCGCTCTTTCTGCAGGGCGTCGGTGGCCCGGGCCAGCCGCGCCACCATCTTCTCCAGCTCGTTGGCCAGCACCGCCACGTCCCCTTCGCGGCATTTCTCGAACCGCACGGTGCGGCCGCTGTGCAGCACCTCGTCGATTTGCGCCGTAAGCTGCTGAACCCGGCGGTGGCGCAGCAGCGATATGACGGCGAAGAACGCAAGCGCGATGGCGCCGGTGGCCGCTGTCCACGGTTTCGCTTCGGCCGGCGCGGCCCAGGTGAGCGCAGAGGTGAGCAGCGCCAGGGCCAAGCATTGGCGCAACAGGGTGGACGTGCTGCCCATTTACCCGCACACCTTGAATCCCAGCCCCCGCACGGTGACCAGAATCTGCGGGTTGCTGGAATCGGCTTCCACTTTTTCCCGCAGCCGCTTCATGTACACGTTCAGGGCGTTGTCGGAAATGTACTCGCCGGCGGAGTCCCAGATGGCGTCTCGTAGGTTCTCGCGGGTGATCACGCGGTTCTTGTGCTGCAGGAAGTACAGCAAGAGCCGGTACTCCAGCGCCGAGAGCACCACCTCTGCCCCCGCTTTGGTGACGGTGCCGGAGGTGATGTTCAGCCGCACGTCGCCGGCTTCCAGCACGTTTTGCTCGGGCGCCGAGCGGCGCAGCGCCGCCTGGATGCGGGACAGCAGTTCTCGGGGGCGGAAGGGCTTGGCGATGTAGTCGGCGGCCCCCATGTCCAGCCCTGCCACGGTGGAGTATTCGTCGTCGGAGGCGGTGAGGAAGATGATGGGCATGGCCGGCGCCACGTTGCGGGCGGCGGCGCACACCACAAAGCCGCTGCCTTCGGCCAGGGTGACGTCCAGAAGCGCGATGTCGAAGCTGCGCTCGGCCAGAAGCTGGCAGGCGCCCGACTGGGTGGCCGTGCTGGTGACATCGATGTTCTGCGACTTCAGCAGGCTGGTGAGGGCCGCCACGATGGCGGCGTCGTCTTCTACCACGAGGGCGTGCATGGCTTCGCTCCTTCTCTGGTTTCATGCATCGGGGGAATTATAGGCCATGGAAGGGCGGCTGGCCCCGGGCGCTCTATTACGGATGTGTTGTGCGCCGCTGTAAACGCCCCTTATCCGAACCAGGCTTGGGCCAAGGCGTCGATTCCCGGCGCAATGTCTTCTTCCCGTATGGCTGAAAAGCCAACGAGCATGCAGCTTTTCAGCGGATGGTTTTCGGACATCCAATAGCGCTCGGTGCCGTACACCGCTACTCCGGCCGCCCGGGCCAGCGCCAGCAGCTCCTCTTGGCTGCGCCCGTCTTTCACGTCCACCAGCAGATGCAGCCCGGTGCCGTTTTCGAGGACGTCCACTTTCTGCCCCATGGCCTTCTGCAGCGCCTCGAAAAGCGCGGTGTACTTGCGCAGGTTCTTCATTTGCAGCCGTCGCAGGTGGCGGTCCCATTGGCCGTCGGCCATGAACCGGGCGCAGGCGGCCTGGGAGAGCCAGGGCACGGTGGGGTAGGCGCCGCGGAATTTCTCGTGCCAGCGCTCCAGCAGCCGCGAGGGCAGCACCAGGTAGTTCATGCGCAGCGCCGGGGAGAGCGATTTGGAAAACGTGCCCATGTAGATGACGCGGCCGCTCTGGTCCATCGACTGCAGCGGCGGCAAGGGCCGCTCCCGGTAGCGGAAGTCGCGGCAGTAATCGTCCTCCAGGATGTAGGTGTCGTTGGCTTCCGCCCAGGCAATCAGCCGCGCCCGCATTTTAATGGGCATCACCGAGCAGGTGGGAAACTGGCTGGACGGGGTGACGTAGAGCAGCCGCGGCTGCGCCTTTTCCAAATCTTCGAAGAAGTTCTCCATGGTGCCGTACACGCGGCAGGGGGCCACGGGGAAGGCGCTGCGGGAGAACACCTGCCGCGCCCCGTCGTAGCCCGGCTCCTCCATGCACACGGTGTCGCGGCCGCTGTCGAACAGGGCGAGCAGGTTCTGGATGCTGGCGGCCGTGCCGGCTTGGACGATGATCTGGTCGGCGGTGCAGTCCATGTTGCGGGAGGAGTTGAGGCGCCAGGCTATCTGCTGGCGTAGCGCCATTTCCCCCAAGGGGTTGGTGTAGGTGTCGCAGGTGCGGCTTTCCACGGAAAGCAGAAGGTCGTCTACGATGGAGCGCCAGGCGGAGGCGGGGAAGGTGCCCGGCTCCAGGTTTCCATAGGAAAAATCGTAGCGGACGGGGTTGGCGCCCGCGGGGGCGGCGGGGGACGTGTGCCCCGCAGCGGCGGGGGCGGGAACGGGGGAGAGCTGGTGAAGGTCGAGCACCCGGTAACCCGACCCTGGACGGCTGGCCACGAAGCCTTCTTCCACCAGCAGTGAATAGGCGGCATCGATGGTGTTGCGGGAGCACTGAATCTCGTCGGCCAGTCCGCGGATGGAGGGCAGTCTGCTGCCGGGAGGGTACGATCCCGCATCGATGCCGGTGCGGATGGAGTCGTAGATTTGCCGGTACAGGGGCAAAGAGCTCGATTCGTCCAACTGCATGGAGGTCCTTTCGTCGGAGGGATCTCGTGCGCCGCCCGGGACGGCTGCCCCCATCTGAGGGGCGCCCGTTTTCCGGTGCGGTTGCCGTCAGTATAGCTCCTTGGGGGCGGTAAGGGGCAAACTGTCACCATGACAGTTTGAAAGTGTCCCCTTGTATTTCAGATTTCGTGGCCCTTTAAGGTAACAGTTGCGCCCCCTAACATGCGGCTTAAGGTTGGACGGCGAAGGAGGTGGGCCATGGGCAAGCTGGGTGCGGCAGCTGCCGTTTGCGCGATGGCGCTGATGGGCGCATCACTTTTGGGGGCTACCCAGCGGCCCGGTGGGCTGCTGCGGCCGCCCGGCGCGCTGTCGCCCGAGGGCTTTGCGGCCCGTTGCGTGCGCTGCGGGCGTTGCATCGAGGCCTGTCCTCACCGGGCCATCCACGCAGCGCCGCTCTCCGCCGGCGCAGACGCCTCCACCCCCTGCATCGAGCCGCGGCAGCAGGCCTGTGCCCTCTGCGCCGACTTTCCCTGCGCGGCCGCTTGCCCCACTGGCGCGTTGGTGGGGCCTCGGTCGATGAGGGAAGTGCGCATGGGCACGGCGGTCGTCAATGAAGAGAGGTGCCTCTCTTACCGGGCCATGCGCTGCGAGGTTTGCTACCGCGCTTGCCCGTTGATAGACGAGGCCATCTCCATCGATTACCGCCAGCGGGAGGGGGACGCCATCCACGCGGTGTTCGCCCCTGTGGTGCACGAGGACGCTTGCGCCGGCTGCGGCCTGTGCGTGCAGCGATGCCCGGTAGACGACCCCGGTCCCGCCATTTCGGTGGCGCCGGCCGAAGGGTAGTCGGCAGATGTTTTGAACCAAGGCCGTAAGGCTTCGGATGTTCGCGAGGATAAGGAGGCTTGCATGGACATCACCCGGAGGAAATTCGTGAAAGCGAGCGCGATTGCCCTGGCCAGTGCCGCTGCGGGCGGCACGATGGGGGCGTTTTCCGGTTGCGCCGCCGAAAGCGGGGCGCCCGCTGCCGCCGCTTCGGCGGATGCAACCGGCACGGTGAAGACGGTGGGCGTGTGCCGCTTTTGCGGCTGCGGCTGCGGTGTGATCGTGGAGGCCAAAGACGGGCGCCTGGTGTCGGTTACCGGCGACCCGGAAAACGGCAGCTCCCGCGGGTTGAACTGCGTGAAGGGCTACTATCTGGCCAACGCCCTGTACGGGGACGACCGCCTTACTAAGCCGCTCATCCGCGACGACAAGGCCACCAAGGGCACCGACGGGGGTCTGCGGGAAGCCACGTGGGACGAGGCGCTGGATTTGGTGGCGGCCCGTTTGAAGGAAACCTGGAAGGCGGACAAGAGCCGCCTGGCCTTCTGGGGCAGCGGGCAGCAGCCCATCGTGGAGGGCTACGCCACGGCGAAGTTCTGGAAGGCGGGCCTGCTCTCCAACAACATCGACCCCAACGCGCGCCTGTGCATGGCCAGCGCCGTGGTGGGCTTCATGAACATCTTCCAAACCGACGAGCCGGCCGGTTGCTACGCCGACATCGACGAAACCGACGTGTTCGTAACCTGGGGCGCCAACATGGCCGAGGCGCATCCCATGCTGTACTCGCGCCTCACCGCCCGCAAGCTGGCGGATTCCAACGTGCGCCACTACGACGTGACCACCCTCACCACCCGCACCTCCGCCAGTGCCGACAAGGTGCTGCAATTCGCCCCCGGCAGCGATATCGCCATCGCGAACGCCATTGCGAACTACCTGATTCAGAACAACCTCTACGACCGCGAGTTCGTGGCCGATCACATCCAGTTCAAGCAGGGCGCCGAGAACATCGGCAACGCTTTCGAGGACGGTTACGATGCCAGCGAGGCGGGCAAAACGGTGGACAGCGTGGAGAACATCACCTTCGAACAGTTCGCCGCGCGTCTGGCCCCTTACACGCTGGAGTACGCCGAGGAAGTGTCCGGCGTGCCAGCGGCCGACATCCAAGAGCTGGCCGAGGTTTTCGCCGACAAGTCCCGCAAGGTGCTGTCGCTTTGGACCATGGGGGTGAACCAGCACAACCGCGGCACCTGGATGAACCACTGCATTTACAACATCCACTTCCTCACCGGCCGCTACGCGCTGCCCGGCGACGGCGCCTTCTCCCTCACCGGGCAGCCGTCCGCTTGCGGCACGGCGCGGGAGGTGGGCACTTTCAGCCATCGCCTTCCGGCCGACTTGCTGGTGGCCAAAGCCCCGCACCGTCGCTACAGCGAGGCCATTTGGAACTTGCCCGAAGGCTACCTGGACGCCATTGAGAAGCCGGGCATGCACACGGTGAAGATGTTCCGCGAGCTGTCGAAGGGCAACGTGGACTTCCTGTGGACCGCCCATAACAACTGGGCAGTGTCGATGCCCAACCTCACCCGCTTCCTCGGGCGCGGCGACAGCGACAAGCAGGGCATTTTCGACTGCTTCATCTGCGTGAGCGAGGTGTATCCCACCCTGTCCACCCAGTACGCCGACGTGGTGCTGCCGGCGGCCATGTGGGTGGAACGCGAAGGCGCCTTCGGCAACGGCGAGCGCCGCACGGCGGTGTTCGAGAAGGCCATCGACCCGCCGGGAGAGGCCCAGTGGGACCTGTGGATGCTGATGGAGATTGCCAAGCGGGTGCTGGAGGGCGAGACCATCGGCGGCCAAGATGCCTTCGATCTGCTGTTCGGCGCGGTGTACGACAAGCAGGCGGGCCAGTTCAAGGGCAGCCAGCGAGAAGTGTGCCGCACCCTGTGGGAGGAGTACCGCACGTTCTCGAACCCGCAGCTGAACGAGAAGGCGGCCGCCATCAACGCGGCCGAAAAGCTGAAGATGGAGGCCAAGCAGCTGGCTCCTTACGACCTGTACATCGAAAACCACGGCCTCACGTGGCCGGTGCGGGAAGTGAACGGCCAGTGGCTGCCCACCCTGTGGCGCTTTTGCGACGGGCCCCAGGAGGACGGCTTCGACCAGCTGGGGGTGCAGCAGTACGGTGAGCAGGACCTGGCGGCCGGCGTGAGCTTCTACAAGAGCGCCGATCACAAGCCCTCGGCGGTGTTCCGTCCTTACGAGCCGCCGGCCGAGGTGCCCTCGCAGGAGTACCCCTTCTGGTTCTGCACCGGCCGCTTGCTGGAACATTGGCACACCGGATCGATGACTCGCCGCGTGCCCGAGTTGCACCGGGCCCTGCCCAGCGCGCTGCTGGACATGAACCCGGCCGATTGCGAGCGGTTGGGGCTGAAGGACGGCGACCGGGCCCGCGTGACTTCCCGCTACGGCAGCTTCGAGATAACGGTGTCCACCGCCGGGCGCACCGTGCCCCCCGAGGGCATGGCCTTCGCCCCCTTCTTCGCCGATGAAACGCTGGTGAATTTGGCGGTGCAGGACGTGTACTGCCCGCTGTCGAAGGAGCCGGATTTCAAGAAGACCTGCGTGGCCATCGAGAAGATTTAGGAGGTTTGCCATGGGAATGGGAACGAAAGCGGCGCGCGCCGCCGTGATGGGCGCAGTGGCGCTGACGATGGCGTTGGCGGCGGCCGGATGCGGCGGGGCGCCTTCCGCCGACGGCGCAGCGGAGTACGGCCCCGGCGAGCCCCCGCTCATGCCCGCGTCCCACCAGGGGCGCTACGAGAGCCTGGGCATGGCCGGTTGTTACGGCTGCCATGGCGCCAACGAGGCCACCGACCACATGTTGGCGGCAGCCCCCGCGCTGCCTGCCGATCACTACGTGGACGGCGACGTGGCCACTTTCGAGGTGTTCGGGCCCCGGGGCGAGTGCATCACCTGCCATCCGCAGGGTTAGCGCGCCCGGTTATTCGGAAAGGCTGAAACCATGAGCGACGAGAACCTGCCCATGAACGACGAGCCGGTGGTCATCTCCAGCTTGGTGGTGGAGACGGTGCCGGGCAAGACCGCCGCGGTGGCGGCGGATCTGGCCGCCCGCGAAGGGGTGGAGGTGCACGAAACCCAGGGCCACAAGCTGGTGGTCACTATCGAGGCGGCCACAACGGGGGCGTCTCATGCCGTGGCCAGCGGCTTTGCGGCGGTGCCGGGCGTGACGGGCGTGAATTTGGTGTACTGCAACTTCGAAGACGAATTTGCGGGCAGATGATGGCGGCCGGCGGAAGCGGACGGCCGAAAACGGCCGCGGCGGCCAAAGGGCCGAGGCGCATCACCGTTGCCCGTCGCCTGGTGCAGGTGGCGGCGCTGGCGCTGTTCTGCTTGCCGGTGCTCGCGGCCGGATGGGGCCTGTTCGGCACGTTTTCCGGCACCGAGACCGAGGTAGCCACGCCAGCCCAAGGGCCGTTCTACGGCAGCCTTGCCTCTTCTTCGGTGGCGGGTGTTACCCTCCTCGACCCGTTGGCGGTGCTGGAAATGGCCGCGGCGGCCAAAAGCTTCGACCCGCTGTGGCTTGTGGGGGCGCTGCCGGTGGTGCTGGTGTACGGGCTGGTGCGGGGGCGCGCCTTCTGCGGCTGGGTGTGCCCGGTGAACCTGCTGGGGGAAGGGGCCGATTGGCTGCGGGGGAAGCTGGGGCTGCCAGATGGCGGGCGCCCGCTGCCCCGCCGGGCGAAGATCGCGATGGCGGCGGCAACGGTGGTGCTTTCGGCACTTGCGGCCTTTCCGCTGTTCCAGGCGGTTTCTCCCATAGGAGCGGTGAACAAAGGGCTGGCCTTCGGCGGCTTTGCCGGGGCGCTCACGCTGGTGGCCGTGCTGACGTGCGATCTTCTGTGGAAGCGTCGGGCTTGGTGCCGCAGCCTGTGCCCTTTGGGCGGCCTGTACCAGGTGCTAGGGCGCGCGGGCCAGCTGAACGTGGCCATTTCCCCAAGCGAATGCACCCATTGCGGCCGGTGCCAGAAGGCTTGCCTGGCCGACCCGTCCATCCTGCAGCCGGCGCTTTCCGGCCAACAGCTGCAGGTGAAGGCCGGCGACTGCATGGCCTGCGGCGCCTGCATCGACGCCTGCCCTTCCCGGGCGCTGCGATTCCAGCTGGGGCGCAGGGGGAAGGGGCCCTGTTCGGCGGCGGAGCCGTTCGGGGAATCCTCGGCGGAAACTGTCACCATGACAGTTTCAAACCGTACCTGAAAAAAGCGGCCACCGTGCCCCTTCCTGAGGGCCTGGCCGCGCGCATAGGATAGGCGCAAGGTGATTCGCCCTTCCCGGACGAAGCCGCCGGGCCCGCGGGAGGGCGGGCGAATTGCGCGGGCCGGTGCCCTGGAGGGGCGCCCGTAAAGCAAGGAGGAACCATGGACAAGAAGGTAGGGCTTATCGGTGCGGTAGCCGCCACGGTGGCGCTGACGGCCGCTTTGGCGGCGTGCGCGCCCCAGGCCAACAACCCCGTCACGGACGAAGCCGCCATGAACGCGGTGCCCGCGCAGGACCAATTCGGCGTTGTGGTGGCCGAGCAGTGGCAAGGGCTGTACCCCAACCAGTACCGCACCTGGCTGGACAACGAGGCCAATTCCCCGGAATCCGGCAAGGACAACTATCTGGAAACCTATCCGCAGCTCGCCACCATGTACAAGGGCTACGGGTTTGCCAAGGGCTATGACGAGGCCGCTTCCCATTTCTATACGCTGCGCTCCATAGCCGAGACGCCCCGCGTGAACGAGAAGACGCTGGCCAACTGCATCACCTGCAAAACGCCCCAGTACACCGCCATGGTGCAAGCGGAGGGGGATTCCGCCTACGCCAAGCCCTTCGGCGAGGTGCTGGCGCTGATGACCGAGCCGGTGAGCTGCTACAACTGCCACGGCAACGATCCCACTCAGTTGGAAGTGACCAACGGCTTCTACCTGAACTCGCTGGGCAATTCCGTGGCCACCACCCCGGTGGAGTCGCAGGTGTGCGGCCAGTGCCACAACGAGTACTATTTCAACCCCCAAACCAAGGCTACCACGAACCCCTATGTGGGCACTGAGGCCATGACCGCCGAGGCCATCCTGGCCTACTACGACGGCATCGGGTTCATGGACTGGGAGCACCCCGACACCGGTGCCCCCCTGCTGAAGGCGCAGCATCCGGAATTTGAGACCATTTACGGCGGTGCGGGGTCGCGCATGGCGGCGGCCGGTTTCAGCTGCGCCGATTGCCATATGGCCACCGAAACCGACGAGGCGGGCACCAAGTACGCCTCCCATTACCTGGTAAGCCCGCTGGAGAGCGAAGCGCAGCAAGAAAAGTGCGCCATGTGCCATGACGACATTGCGGCGGAAGTGCGGCAGTGGCAAGAGGGGGTTACCCGGCGGGAGCACGAGATTGCCGCTCAGATCGAGCTCTACATCCAGCAGCTGGCGGCCGCGAAGGACTCGCTTGACGCCGCAACGTTGGAGCAGGCGCAGCAGATTCACCGCCATGCGCAGTTCTACTGGGATTACGTGATGGTGGAGAACTCCGAAGGGGCCCATAACCCCGAAGCCTGCCACCAAAACCTGGACAAGGCGGAAGAGCTGCTGGCCGAGGGCTTCGCCCTTCTGGCGTAGGCGCGCAACGGGAAGCGAGGAGCGCATCATGAGCGAAGACAACACCCTGAACACTGCGGCAGAGAGCGTCGCCCCGGCCCCGGAAGCCGCCGGCGCGTCGGCCGAAGGGGACGCGGCGCCGAAGAAGCCCCGCAGCAAGAAGCGGGCGGCCATCGTGGCGGCCGTGTGCGTGGCGGTGGTTGCCGTGGCAGGCGTGGGCTTTTGGCAATGGCACGAAACCCCTTCCTTCTGCAACGCCATCTGCCATGCCCCGCAAGACCCCATCAACGCCACGTACGACGGCGTGCCCGGCCAGGCCGGCGTTGACAAATGGGGCAACGCGGTGGCCGACATGGGGGATTTGCTGGTGGTTTCCCATAAGCAGGCGGGGCTTACCTGCATGAGCTGCCACGAGCCCACGTTGGGCCAGCAGCTCACCGAGGGGATGCACTGGGTGCAGGGGGCCTACGAGTACCCGCTGAACGAGCGCAGCCTTGAGGATTTGAACCACTACCTGCAAAAAGACGACCCGGCCAGCTTCTGCCTGAACGAGAGCTGCCACAACATGACCCGCGAGAACTTGGCGGATGCCACGGCGGAGCTGGGGGAGCGCAACCCCCATGTGACAAGGCCGCGCCACGAAGAGCTGCAGTGCAGCGACTGCCATAAGTCGCACCGCCAGTCGGTGAACGCCTGCAGCCGCTGCCACGACGACGCCCCGGTGCCCGAAGGCTGGCTTTCCGCCGAGGAGGCGGCTGGGCTGGACGCCGGTAACTTTCCGTGGTAGCTGCCGCTGTAAACGTGCCGTAACCTTTCGGGGCGAAAAAACGCACAAAATCGGAAATTGCCGCGCGGCGGCAGGCGGGGGTCCCATAATGGCCCCCGCAATATTTCTGTGATGCTTTCGGGATGCGCGGCAAACCGGAAGCGGAGAAAACTCTGGAGAACTCTTAAATGAGTGCCGAAGGTGCAAGGGCCCCGCAGGGTGCCCGAATCTCTCAGGCAAAAGGACAGAGGAGCAGCGCTCGCTTGCGGGCGCCCGCTCTCCCGGGTTTTCATCGACGAGGAAAGGGGAGAGCGTGGAAGAAGTTCTTCTGGGTATCGTTTCCACCATCAACAACTATCTTTCGAATTACGTGCTGATCATCCTGCTTTTGGGCATGGGCATCTGGTTCACCGTGCGCACGAAGTTCATTCAGTTCCGCTGCTTCGGCGAGGGCTGGCGCCGTTTGTTCGGCGATTTCTCGCTGCGGGGCGGCAACCAGGGGGGCGGCATGACCTCCTTCCAGGCGCTGGCCACTGCCGTGGCGGCCCAGGTGGGCACCGGCAACATCGTGGGCGCGTGCGGCGCCATCATCGTGGGCGGCCCCGGCGCCATCTTCTGGATGTGGATCATCGCGCTTTTGGGCATGGCCACCAACTACGCCGAGGCGGTAATGGCCCAGAAAACCCGCATGGTCGATGCCGACGGCACCGTGCACGGCGGCCCGGTGTACTACATCACCGCTGCTTTCAAGGGCAACGGGGGCAAGTTCCTGGCCGGGTTCTTCGCCGTGGCCATCATCTTGGCGCTGGGCTTCATGGGCTGCATGGTGCAGTCGAACTCCATCGCTGAAACTATGAACAACGCGTTTTCCATTCCCACCTGGGCGGTGGGCCTGGTAGTGGTGGTGCTGGCCGGCATCGTGTTCATCGGCGGCGTTTCCCGTTTGGCCGCCGTCACCGAGAAGATCGTGCCTGTGATGGCCATCATCTACGTGGTGGGCTCGCTCATCGTGCTCATCATGAACGCCGCCAACATCCCCGCCACTTTCGCGCTCATCTTCGAGTGCGCCTTCAACCCCGACGCCACCGTGGGCGGCGCCACCTTCGGCATCATCGCCGCCATCAGCCAGGGGGCCAAGCGCGGCCTGTTCTCCAACGAGGCCGGCATGGGCTCCACCCCCCACGCCCATGCGCTGGCGGAAGTGAAGGACCCGCACGAGCAGGGCGTGGTGGCCATGATTGGCGTGTTCATCGACACCATCATCGTGGTTACCATGACGGCGCTGGTGGTGCTGTCGGTGCTCTACGTGGGCGACGGCGTGCTGGCCACTGGTGATTACGCCACCCTCACCGCCGAGACCATCACCAAAACCAACATCGCCCAAATGGCGTTCGGCCAGTTTATGGGCGAGGGGCTGGGGGCTTGGTTCGTGGCCATCTGCCTGATGTTTTTCGCTTTCTCCACCATTTTGTCGTGGAACCTGTTTGCCAAGCTGAACGTGGAATGGCTGTTCGGCAAGAAGGCGGTGCTGCCCTTCACCATCGTCGCGCTGCTGTTCATCTTCGCCGGTTCGCTGCTTTCCAACGACCTGGTGTGGGAGATGGCCGACATGTTCAACCAGCTGATGGTGCTGCCCAACGCCATTGCCCTGTTCGCGCTGTCGGGGGCGGTGCTGGCCGTGGCCAACGGCAAGCACGACAAGAAGGCCATCGACGTGCGCGAGGAGAAGCTGGCCGACGAGGCCCGTGCCCGTGAGCATCGCAATCTGAAGTAGGGTGCCCGGCGCGTTTTGGCGCTGCTGCCTTCGCCTGATTTTCTGGGGCTGGCCCATAGGGGCTGGCCCTTTTTGCTGCCGTTCGGCGGCGGTTTAGGTTACGAATTCTGAATTCGTAACACTATGCGGCATGATAGGATATTACTAATCTAAGATTCGTAACACTATAAGAATTGTACCGAGAGGATCTGCCATGGAACGTCGCACTTTCATCCGCCTTGCCGCCACCGCCTCCCTTTCGGCGGTGCTGCCCGCCACCCTGTGGGGGTGCGCCGGAAACGACGCCCCGTCAAGCGCCCCGGCTGGCGGTGATGCTGCCCCCGAAGGGGCCGCTGCGGCCACGTGGGGAGTGGGGCCCAACGGCGAAAGCCAGGTGATCGTGTCCATGACCACGTCTTCCGAGCCGGCTGCCGGCTTCAACCCGTTGGTTTCCTGGGGCGCCGGCGAGCACGTGCACGAGCCGCTCATCCAGTCCACCCTCATCACCACCGACACCAACCTCAATTTCCAAAACGACCTGGCCACCAGCTACGAGTGCTCTGACGACGGGCTGTTGTGGACCTTCCGCATCCGCGACGATGTGAAGTTCACCAACGGCGAGCCCCTGACGGCGCGGGACGTGGCCTTCACCATCAACGGCATTGTGAACGGTGAGGCGGCCGAGGCGGATCTGTCCATGGTGCGCGAGGCGGTGGCCGTGGACGACTTCACGGTGGAGCTGCGCATGGTGCGGCCGAACAATGCGCTGCTGTACACGCTGGCGGTGGTGGGCATTGTGCCCGAGGGCGCCTACGGGCCCGATTACGGCCAGAACCCCATCGGCTCGGGCCGCTACATGCTGGAGCAGTGGGACCCTGGTCAGCAGGTGATTCTGCGGGCCAACCCCGATTATTATGGGGAGAAACCCCTGATGGAGCGCGTGGTTGTGGTGTTCATGGAAGAGGACGCCTCCTTGGCCGCCGCCCAGAGCGGCACGGTGGACGTGGCCTACACTTCGGCGTCGCTGGCCGCCAGCGTGCCGGCGGGCTACAGCTTGCTGAACTGCGGCTCGGTGGATTCCCGCGGTATTTCCCTGCCGGCGAACCCGGCTGGCGGTCAGGTGGAGGACGGCGATGTGGTTTACGCGGCCGGCAACGATGTGACCTGCGATGTGGCGCTGCGCCGCGCCCTGAACTACGGTATCGACCGCGCCCGCATGATCGAGCACGTGCTGAACGGCTACGGCCACGAGGCTTTCAGCGTGGGGGACGGCATGCCCTGGAGCAGCCCGGCCATGAAGGTGGCAACGGATGTGGAGGCGGCCCGCCAGCTGCTGGAAGAAGCCGGCTGGGCGCTGGGGGACGACGGCGTTCGGGCTAAGGAGGGCACCCGTTGCGCCTTCGACTTGTATTACGCCGCGAACGATTCCACCCGCCAGGCGCTGGCCTACGATTTCGCCGACCAGTGCAAAGAGCTGGGGGTGGAGGTAAACCCCAAAGGGGGCAGCTGGGACGAGCTGTACCAACATCAGTACAGCGACCCCATCCTGTGGGGGTGGGGGTCCAACTCGCCGGTGGAGCTGTTCGAGCTCACCTACGGGGACGGTTGGGGCAATTACGCCCAGTATAAGAACCAGACGGTGGACGCGAACCTGGAGGCGGCCCAGGCGCAGGTTAGCATTGAGGACTCTTACGGGTACTACCAGGCGGCCCAATGGGACGAGGCCACCCAAACCGGCGTGGCGCCCCAGGGGGCGGCCACCTGGGTATGGCTGGCCAACGTGGACCACTTGTACTTCGAGCGGGACGGCTTGAAGGTGGCCGAGCAGAAGCCGCATCCTCATGGCCACGGCTGGAGCCTGGTGAACAACATCGACCGCTGGTCGTGGAACTAGCGGTTCAGCCAGTTGCGGCAGCCGGGCGCCGCCGCGCTGGGGCGGCAGGCGGGAAGGCTGCTGACGCCAGACGCGAGGGCGGCTGGGCGCAGGCCGCATCCCCCTGGCCGCAGCTGAAGGTTGGCAAGCGCCGGCCGCTGTTCACGGAGCGCGCGGCCACGCAACGAAGGAGATTGCGCACTGTTGCCCTGGAGCGGCAGCCGGGAAGGATACGGACGCCAGATGCGAGGCAGTCGGGCGCAGGCCGCATCCCCCTGGCCGCGCCCGAAGCCCGCGGGACGGCATCGGCCGCCAGTTGCGCGAAGGGCGGCCGGGCACCGAGAGGAAACAGGCGCCGCCGCGCCTCGGGAGCACACAGGAAGGAGGACCGGTGGGCAAGTACATGCTTCGCAGCTTCGGCCGCTTTCTTCTGCTGATGGTGGCCGTGGCGGCGGTCACTTTCGCACTGGTGTCGCTGAGCCCGGTTGACCCGCTGCAAGCCAACGTGGGCCAGGCGGCGCTTTTGGGCATGTCCGAGGAGAAACGGGCGCAGCTGGCCCAGTGGTGGGGCGTGGGCGTGCCAGCGCACGAGCGGTTTGCGTCGTGGGCCTGGGGGCTTTTGCACGGCGATTGGGGGTTGTCGCTGCGCTATAATGCGCCGGTGCTGGACGTAGTGGCCTCCCGTGCCGTCAATTCGCTGGCATTGATGGCGGTGGCCTGGGTGGTCAGCGGAATCCTGGGATTCGCACTGGGAGTGCTGGCGGCGCTGCGGCGCGGGCGCTTGGCGGACAAGCTGGTGCGCGGTTACTGTTTCGTGCTGGCATCTGCCCCCACTTTTTGGGTGGGGCTTTTGCTGCTCATGGTGTTTTCGGTTTGGCTGGGCTGGTTCCCCATGGGCTTTTCGGTGCCCATCGGCAAGTCGGCCGCCGATGTGACGTTCCTGGACGCGCTGCACCACATGGCGCTTCCGGCCGTCACGCTGTCGCTGGTGGGGGTGGCGAACATCGCTCTGCACACCCGTGCCAAGGCCATCGATGTACTGAACAGCCCCTACGTGCGCTTTGCCCGGGCGCGGGGCCAATCGCCTGCGTACATCTTGCGGGCCCACGGGCTGCGTAACCTGGTGCTGCCGGCCCTCACGCTGCAGTTCGCGTCCATTGCCGAGGTTTTCGGCGGTTCTGTGCTGGTGGAAGAGGTGTTCTCCTATCCGGGGCTGGGGCAGGCGGCAGTGACGGCGGGCTTGGGGGGTGATGTGGCGCTTCTCGCGGCCATCGCGCTGGTGTCGGCGGCTCTGGTCTTCGGTGGAAATTTGCTGGCCAACCTGCTCTACGGCCTCATCGACCCCCGCATGTCTTTCGCCGCCGCGCCTCGCCGCGCCCCCTGCGCCCCCCGTGCGTTCCGCCCCCGCGCCTGCGATTGCGATGCGGACACTCGCGCCGACGATATCCTCGCCCGTGATGCGGACGCTCAGGCCTGCGCCTGCGACGTCGATGCCGACCGCTCCCGCCCCAATCCTCCCTCATGTAGCACGCCTGTGGCGGAACTAGGGACCTATTTCCGCCAGGAGTGCGAGTCGGATGGCAAGAACCCGCCTTTTTCCGGGCGCTCGCTGCCAGAAATGGCCCATATTCCGAGCTGCTCGGCCTCCGTGGCGGAACTAGCCGCCTATTCCTGCCAAAGCGGCAGCGAAGGTGACAAAAGCTGCGGTTTTTCCGAGCTCCCAGTGGCAAATGAGGCTGATATTCCGAGCTGTTCGCCCTCGTTGGCGGAACTGGCCGCCTATTCCTGCCAGGGAGATGGCTTTAGCATGCGGAGCGCAGACGGTTCCGCCCCAGCGTCCGGACAAGCGGGGTTATCCGGCCAAAGGGACAGCCTGCGCCCGCAGGACTTCGCCGCCTGCTTCCCCGTGCCCGGACAAGCGGGGTTGTCCGGGCAAAACGGGCTATCGGAGGGCAAAAACGCCTCTTTTTCCGAGGAGCCGGCGGCAGAAATGGCTGGAATTCCGAGTTCGGGGGCATCCCTGGCCGGACAAGCGGGGTTATCCGGCCAGGGATGCCCCCGGGTGGCTCCCGAGGCCCCCGACTCGCGTCCCGTGTCCGGACAAGCGGGGTTATCCGGCCATGGAGAGACGGCACCGTGGGAATATGGCGCGTGCGGGACTGCTGTAACTGGCTTGCAAGGCGGTAAGAGCTGGACTGCTGTAGCTGGTTTGAAAGAGGGCGCGCCTGGGACTGCAGGGCTGCGGGCGGCGGAGCTGAATGCGCAGGAGCTGCCGATGGCCAGCGTGGTCTTGGGAGACGGCGCGTGCGGGGCAGTCGTGGCTGGTTTCGAGGACGATGATCGCGTACCGGTGCTGCAGGCGCCGGCTGTGCGGCGAGTGGCGGGCCGGCGTGCGGCGCTGGCTGGGTGCTTGGCTGCTGCGTTGGCGCTAATGGCGGTGGTGATCGCCGGCATCGTGCTGGGCCCGGAAGCGGCCGCCACCAACTTCGCCGCCAAAAACCTGCCCCCATCGACCGCGCACCCCTTCGGCACCGACTGGATGGGGCGCGACATGCTGCTGCGTACCCTGGCCGGCCTTTCCACCAGCGTTCTGGTGGGCATGGGGGCTGCTGCGGCGTCGTCGGTCATCGCGCTGGCGCTGGCTTCGTGGGCCGCGCTGGGGGGCAAACGAGCCGACGCGGTGGTGAGCTGGCTGGTTGATCTGCTGATGGGCATTCCCCATATCGTGCTGCTCATTCTCATTTCCTACGCCCTGGGCAAGGGGTTTTGGGGCGTCACCGTCGGCGTGGCCCTAACCCACTGGCCCAGCCTTACCCGCGTGCTGCGGGCGGAGATTCTGCAGTGCCGCCAGTCCGACTTCGTGCAAACGGCCTTCCGGCTGGGGGAGAGACGGCTGGCGGTGGCGCTGCGCCACATGGTGCCCTACGTGTTGCCGCAGTTCATCGTGGGGCTGGTGCTGCTGTTCCCCCACGCGGTGCTGCACGAGGCGGCCATCACGTTTCTGGGCTTCGGCTTGCCGCCGGAGATGCCGGCCATCGGCATCATCCTCAGCGAGTCGATGGGCTATCTTTCGGCAGGTATGTGGTGGCTGGCGGTGTTTCCCGGCATTGCCCTTGTGGCCGTGGTGATGATGTTCGATGCAGTGGGTTCGGGGCTTCGGCGCATGCTGGACCCCCAGACCACTCAGGAATAGGGGGTGGCGAAGATGGGCGAACCGATGCGCCGCCGCGAAGGCGGCTCCGAGCTTCCCCGGCATGAGGGGCTTGAGGCGATTTCGGCTGCCGGGTTGGCAGCAGGTGAAGAGGCGGCTGGCGAAGACGCGCCTGTCGGAGAGGCGCATGGCGAAGTGGCGGCTGGAGAAAAGGCGTTTGGCGAAGTGGCGGCTGGCGAGGCAACGGCTGGCGGCGCCGCGATTGCGTCTGCAGGCTGGCGGCCGAGCGATGCCGAAGCGCCGTTGGATGCGCCCCACGTGCCCCATGCTCCCCATGAGGACAACTCGTTCCACCACCATCACAGCCATGGGCCCCAGTCTGCGCATCCGGGCCACCATCATCTGCTGACGGTGGAAGACCTCTCCATCTCATTTCGCGCCTATAAGCCCGATGAAGGGTTTTTCGAGGCATCGCAGGCGGAAACGCCGGTGATACACGGCCTCAGCCTTTCGGTGCACGAAGGGGAAATACTGGCGGTGGTAGGGGCGTCCGGTTCAGGGAAAACCCTGCTGGCGGATGCCATCTTGGGACTGTTCGAACCCAATGCCACCGTGCACGGGCGCATCTGGTTCGACGGCCAGCCGCAAACCGCCGAAACTCTGGCGCAGCTGCGCGGCAGCCGTATTGCCTTCGTGCCCCAGTCGGTGGAAAGCCTGGATTCGCTGATGCGGGTGGGGGCCCAGGTGGAGGGCCAGGCGCGCAGCCGCGCCCAACGCCACGAGCGCTGCGAGCGCCGTCGCCAGCTGTTCGCCCGCTACGGCCTGGACGAGGGGGTGGCCCGGCTGTACCCCCATCAGCTTTCCGGCGGCATGGCCCGGCGCATCCTTTTATGCTGCGCGCTGATGGCGCGGCCGCAGCTGGTGGTGGCCGACGAACCCACTCCCGGCCTGGATTTGCCGCTGGCCCTCAAGGCCATGGAGGATTTCCGCGCGCTGGCAAACCGGGGCACCGGTGTGCTGTTGATCACCCACGACATCGAGCTGGCCCTCAAAGTGGCCGATCGGGTGGCGGTGTTCAAAGACGGCACGGTGGTGGAAGAGACATCGGTGGAGAGCTTCGCCAACCCGCAGCTTTTGCGCCACCCGTTCACACGGGCGCTGTGGCACGCGCTGCCGGAACACGACTTCGCCGCAGCGGAAGGGGAGGATCACCTATGGCGTTAGAAGCCCGCGATGTGAGCTTTTCTTACGGCGGCGCTCCGGTTTTACAGGGGGTTTCGCTTACGGTTGAGCCGGGGCGCCCCGTTGCCCTCAGCGCCCCTTCCGGATTTGGGAAAACCACCCTCTGCCGTATTTTGGCCGGTTATCTTCAGCCGCACGCGGGCACGGTGCTGGTGGACGGCGCGCCCTTGCCTCGGCGAGGCCCCAGCCCGGTGCAGCTGATAGGCCAGCACCCCGAGCGAGCGCTGGACCCGCGTCTGCGCATGCGGGACAGCTTGACGGAAGGGGTTCGCGCCGGAAAGCGGGCGGCGGCTGCGGCAAGCGGCGAAGCGGCGGCCCGCCAAGGCGAGGCGGCGGCTGCGGCAAGCGGCGAAGCGGCGGCCCGGCAAGGCGAAGCACCCGGATCCCGCGCAGAGAACCCCGCGGCCCAGCCCGTGCAAACCGGCCCGGAAGGAGCCACTCAGGCAGAATTGCAGGAGGCGCTGCAGGAAGCGCTGGGCATTCGCCGCGAATGGCTCGTGCGGTTTCCCCACGAACTGTCCGGCGGCGAGATGCAGCGGTTCTGCATCGCCCGGGCGCTGTTGGCCCGCCCCCGTTACCTCATCTGCGACGAGATTTCCACCATGTTGGACGCCGTTACCCAGGCCCGCATCTGGAACGTGGTGCTGTGCCAGGCGCAGGAGCAGCAGCTGGGGCTGGTGGTGGTGAGCCATTCGGCGCCGCTGCTGCAGCGGCTGGGAGCGCAGGTGGTGGATTTGGGGCAGCTGGCGGAGGGCCGCTGATTTTGGGGTAGCTGGCGGAAGGCCGCTGACGGACAACCGCGCCGCCCTCTTTGCCATGGTGCCCGGCAACCTCTACACTGCTTGCGAACAAAACGCCAGCGAGGAAGAAGCACCCATGCTCAAAGACCCCCAGAAGAAAACCCTCACCCTGCGAACGCTCCACTATTTTTGGAAGGCCACCCGCGCCCACCTGGGACTGTTCGTGGCGCTCATCTTGTCCACCGTCGGCTTCTGCGCCCTGCTCTCTTACGGCAACCCTTACGTGATGAGCCTGATCGTAGACCGGGTAAGCGAAGGTTCGGTGGCCCCCGACGAGGTGTTCCAGGTGTTCGGCCCCTACATCCTGGCGCTGATTTTGATCAACGTAGGGGGCCAGTTCTGCTCGAAGCTGCAGGACTACACTGCCTGGCGCCTGCAAATCGTGGTGAACTACGACCTGGCCACCATGGCCTTCGATGCGCTGGCAAACCAGTCCATGACCTTCCATTCCAACCGATTCGGCGGCACGCTGGTCAGCCAAACCTCCAAATTCATGGCTGCCTACACCCAGCTGATGAACGTCATCACCTTCCCGTTTCTGCCGGTGCTGTGCTCGGTGGTGTTCACCTGCGCGCTGCTGTTTCCGGTGGTGCCGGTGTACGCGGCGGTGCTGATGGCGCTGCTGGCGGCTTACGCGGTTATCTCCTACGTGATGTACAAGCGCATCCTGCACCTGAACGAGAAAGCGGCCGGCGCCCAGAACCAGCTGTCCGGCGAACTGTCCGATGCGGTGACCAACATCTTGGCGGTGAAGACCTACGGCCGCGAAGATTACGAGAAGGCGCTGTTCGACAAGGCGAACCGCGAAGTGGTGGCGCGGGATTCGAAGCGCATGTGGGCCAGCATGACCCGCGGCATAACCACCGCCGCCATCACGGTGGTGATCATGAGCGTGGTGACGGTGTTCATCTCCGGCGGCAATGCTTGGTTCGGCATCACGCCGGGCACCATTATCCTCATGTTCACCTACACCAACACCGTTACCAACCAGTTCAACTTCATCAACACGGGGCTGCAGCGCATCAACCAGGCCTTCGGCGACGCCTCGGGGCTGACGGCGGTGCTGGACGAGCCGCGGCTGGTGGACGACGCCCCCGACGCCCGGCCGCTGGTGGTGAGCAAAGGGGCCATCGACTTCAAGAATATCAACTTCTGGTACAGCGACGGCGGCGTGCGCACCCAGGTGTTCAAGGACTTCAACCTCTCCATCCCGGCCGGCCAGCGGGTGGGGCTAGTGGGCATGAGCGGCGCGGGGAAGACCACCCTCACCAAACTGCTGCTGCGGCTGGCCGACATCCAAGAAGGGGAGATTTTGGTGGATGGCCAGAACGTGGCGGCCACCACCCAGCAAAGCCTGCGGCGCCAAATCGCCTACGTGCCGCAGGAGGCGCTGCTGTTCCATCGCTCTATCGCCGAAAACATCGCCTACGGGCGCCCCGATGCCACGCGGGAGGAGATAAGGGAGGCGGCGCGCCAGGCCAACGCGCTGGAGTTCATCGAGGCTCTGCCCCAGCGCTTCGACACCATTACCGGCGAGCGAGGTATCAAGCTCTCCGGCGGTCAGCGGCAGCGCATCGCCATTGCCCGGGCGCTTTTGGCCGATGCCCCCATCCTAGTGCTGGACGAGGCCACGAGCGCCTTGGACTCGGAAAGCGAGGCAGCGGTGCAGGAGGCGCTGGAGCGGCTGATGGAAGGGCGCACTGCCATTGTGGTGGCCCATCGGCTGTCCACGGTGGCGCGGCTCGACCGCATCGTGGTGCTGGACGATGGCAAGGTGTCGGAGGACGGCCCTCACGCGCAGCTGGTGGCGAAGGGGGGCGCCTACGCCGGGCTGTGGAACCGCCAGACCGGCGCCTTTGGGGAGTAGGCTTCTCGAAAAGTGGGCGAAGGCGCTGCGGGGGAAGGCGCGGCGGGGCGGCTATGTCAGGGCGGCGGGAAGGCGCTGGACGGGGGCGGCTTGGCCCAGCCGGGGGTGTGGTTGTGCACCGGGCCTGCTGGGGCGAGCCGCCTGTGGGAGCCGGGCCGTTCGGGACGCGCGACCGCGCTGGCCTCAAGCGGGTAAAGCTACGGGGAAGGTTGCAGGCGAAGGCTACAGGCCGCGATGGTGACGGCCCGGATGGGGGCTTTGGCGTTTGGGGTTCGCCACCATGAATTTTGCCCCTTCTGCGCGGTGGTGCAGTGGGCTTGCCGATGGCGGGAAATGGCCGGGCGCGGTACCGTGCCCGTGGCCGCTGCCGTGGTGCGCGCGGTGATGGGGAAGATGTCCGCCCAGGTTCTCCGGTCCGCCGCCATGGGCGGAATCGGCAGGGTTGCCGGCTGTCTCCCCGGCGGCGACAACGGTGGCACCGGCAGATCCAGCGGCCCCAACCGCAACCGGCGCCGGCGCCGTTTCCGCTTGTCGGGCGGCCTCGTCGGTGCCAAAGTCCGCATCGGCTTCGGCGGAAACCACATCGGCGCAAGGCTCTTCTGTGCGCGCCTCCTCCGCCACCTGGTGCAGCGGGTCGCGCACCAGGTCGTTTTGATATCCGAAGGCGTAGGACAGCATCCAGCCGGCAAGCGCCCCCGCCAACGCCGGTGGCAGCCAGGCGAAGCCGAAGGAATACAGCGGCAGCGCCTCTATGGTGCCCCAGACGCCGAAAGTGGTGTGCAGGGTGATGGCCACGCTGGCCACCAGCGCCCCGCCCGCGGCCCCCTTGAACACCCAAGTGGAGTGAATGTGGCGGATGAACAGCAGCAGGACGACGGTGATCATGTAGGGCGGGCAGATGATGGCCAAAATGGGGCTGGCCAGGTTGATGATGTTGGTGAGTCCCAGGTTGCAGATGAGTATGCTTGCCGTGACGGCGATGACTACCCCCACCGGGTAGCGCAGCTTGCCGCCGGTAACCCGTTCGAAGAAGGCGGCCGATGCGCCGATGAGGCCGATGGCGGTGGTGAGGCAGGCAAGCCCCACGATGACTCCCAAGAGCAGTACGCCGGTGCCCCCCAAAAGCGTGCGGGTAATCTGCACCAGCAGCTGCGCCTGGGACAGGGCGGGGTCAAGGGTGAGACTGGCGGTGGCGCCCAGGTAGGTGAGCCCCCCATATATAAGTGTAAGCAGCACGGCCGCCACCAGGCAGGCCTTGGTGACCACCGGCAGCTGCGAGCGGCGGCTGCGGTGGCCGTGGGAAATCACGGCGTCTTGCAAAAGCACGGCGAAGCCGGCGATGCACAGGATGTCCATGGCCTGGTAGCCGGCGGAGATGCCGTCTTGGGCCACGGTGGTGGAAGTGGCGGTGCCGATGGGGCCGATGGGGCTGGCGATGCCCACCGCCACCAGTACCACGATGGCGGCCACCAGAAGCGGTGTGAGTATTTTGCCGATGATGTCCACCACTTTCGACTGGCGGATGGTGAGGGCGAACACCACGGCGAAGAACACCAAGGAAAACGGCAGCAGTCCCACGGCGTCGCCCGCCAGCGGGATGACGGTCATCTCGAAGGTGGTGGCAGCGGTGCGGGGGCTGGCGATGATCACGCCGGTGCACAGCACAGCGGCGCTGTTGATGAGCAGCCCAGCTCGGCGCCCCAACGTGCCTTCGATGGCGGCGGTGCTGCCGCCGGCCCGGTTGAGGGCGAACAGCCCCAGGCAAGTGATTACCACATCGATGAGCACGAAGCAGCCGAAGGCCACCAGCCACTCGTCGCCGGCGGTCATGCCCAGAAACGGCGGAAAGATGAGGTTGCCGGCGCCAAAGAAGATGGCGAACAGTGCAAGCCCGATAACGAGGAAATCCCATTTGCTCTTTGTGGAAACCATGCTGCCCCCTAGTGTCTTTTGGCCCATTCTCACCAAACTTTCCCCGTGCGCTGCCCGAAGCCATCAATGGTTT
>ERZ777306.1713-NODE-1713-length-32552-cov-8.307536_pt1 | contig 32552 bp, 38 predicted proteins | sample MGYA00374966_ERZ777306 | MGnify/ENA primary metagenome ERZ777306 (study PRJEB29329, sample SAMN06343882) | mouse gut metagenome | isolation source: Mouse cecum | place: Austria: Vienna | collected 2014-11-15 ... | reverse complement strand
CTGCCCCCCGCAAAACGCAGTTTTGCGAAAACGGGTCAAGGGGCGTGCCCCTTGCGGTGGTTTGGAGGCAGCGCCTCCAGGGTCTTTCCTTCTCTCTTCACGCTTCCTCAATTTTGATTGTCACTTCCGCGGAAACCTTCGGGTGCAGCTTCACAACCGCAGTTCTCTCTCCTACCATCTTAATTGGGTCGCCAATGGAAACCTTCTTCTTGTCAATTTCCAGCTTCGTCTGCTCCACGATTGCGTCAGCAACCTCCTTGTTTGTCACAGAACCAAACAGCTTGCCGTTGCCGCCCGTTTTCACCTTAATGGTAACAACCTTGTCTTTCAGTGCCGCTGCCGTTTCCTGTGCCTTTTCCAGCTCCTCCTGACGGCGTTTCGCGTCCGCTTTCTGTTTCAGTTCATAATCGTTCAGGTTGGACTTTGTTGCTTCCACAGCCAGCTTTTTTGGCAGCAGGAAATTCTTCGCGTAGCCCTCGCTGGCGTTAATCAGGTCGCCCTTTTTTCCAACACTTTTCACGTCCTCCAACAAAATCAATTTCATGTCAATTCCTCCTCCGAATATTTTTCGCTTTGACGGGGATTTCCCCGCCAGCGTAAATTTGCCGAATCCTGCCGGAAAATCTCCGCAGCCCATATTTGCCGCATTGCGTTTCATGCCTGATACACGCAGCGGTTTTGATCTCAAATAGATTCCTCTTTCAGGTATTCCTCGATTGCGCCGCGGATTTTTTCCTTTGCTTCCTCCAGCGTGCAATCCTTAAGCTGTGCACCGGAAACAGTGAAATGCCCGCCGCCGCCCAGCTTTTCCATAATCCTCTGTACATTGATTTCCCCGAAGCTGCGCGCACTGATATAAATCATGTCGCCCACCTTGCAGCAGACAAACGACGCCTTGATTCCCGTCACATTCATCAGATCATCTGCCGCCTGCGCCGCCGTCAGCGCGGAATTTTCCACATTGGACGGGCAGACGGAAATCGCGATATTTTCCATAAAAATCTCCGCGTCCCGCACCGCCGTTGCCTTTGCTTTATAGGTATCCATATCATTCTGGAACAGCAGACGCACACGGATGCTGTCCGCACCGTTGCGCCGCAGGAAGCCCGCCGCTTCAAACGTGATTGCACCCGTTTTCACACAGAAATTTTTAGTGTCCACCGTAATACCCGCCAGAAGCGCATCTGCCTCAATCGGTTTCAGCTTGATTTTCTTGCCAAAATGCTGAATCATTTCCGTTACCAGTTCCGCCGTTGACGATGCATAAGGCTCATGATAAATCAGCACCGCCTGCTCGATAAAATCCGTCGTGCTTTTCCTGTGGTGGTCAAACAGCACGATTTTTTTCGCCGCCGCCAGCACCTGCGGACCCTCCACCATACTGCTCCGGTGGGTATCCACCACAATGGCAAGCGTTTTTTCCTCCATCAGCTTCACAGCGTCCGCGTCCTTCACCAGCCGCGCTTCATAATGCCCTGCCTGCGCCATATTTTCATACAGCCGTTCTATCCCAACGCCGATTTCATTCATAATAATCCGGCATTTTTTGCCCATTGCCTCAGCAATGGCGCAGATGCCCATGCAGGAGCCGAGGCTGTCCAGGTCCGCATGGCGGTGTCCCATCACGAGGATGTCGGACGCTTCACCCATCAACTCCCAAAGCGCATCGGCCTTTACACGTGCGCGGATACGGGCGTTCCGCCCCATCTCCCCTGCTTTTCCGCCGTAGAACAGATATTTTTCGCCTTCTTTAATCAGCACCTGGTCGCCGCCGCGTCCCAGTGCCAGATCAAGAGCAGCTTTCGCGTTGCGCATTGCCGTTTCCAGTGAACCGCCGCCCACGCCAATGCCCATGCTCATCGTCACCGGAATATGTTCGCCCACGCTGACCTCACGCAGTACGTTCAAAATGTCAAACTTCCGCTCCTTCAGCTTTTCCAGCATGCCGTTGGAAAGCAGGAAAATATATCTGTCCTTTTCCAGCTTTTTCACAACGCCGTCCAGCTCCTGTGCAAACTGGTTCAGCTTTCTGTCTATGACTGCGGAAAGTATTGGCACGCGGTCCTCGTCCAGCCCATCCGCAACTTCTTCATAGTTATCCAGAAAAATCATGCCGACAACCGTTTCGCTGTCCGCAAGCCGGCGTTCCAGCGCGTACTGCGCTGTCACGTCTGCCAGCGTCAGCGTCAGCACTGTGCCGACTGCGCCGTTTTCCTCCGTTACATCGCAGTTTTCAAGCCCTGCCTCATAAAATTTCCCGCCGATTTCCAGTTCTATCCTTCCGCCCTTGCCCTTCTTCTTCATAATCTGCTCCAGAGTACGCTTCATCTGCTCCCGTTCCGGAAGCACCTCCGCGAATTTCTCGTTGCACATCAGCAGATGTCCGCGCACATCCAGCACGGCATAGGGAATCGGCAGGTTTTTAGGGATAGAAAAATTTTCTCTGAGCACATCGGTATCCACAAAGGAGCCGTCCTGCTCCCCCTGTTCCCCCTGCGCGCTTTCCCCTGAAAAGGGCCAGCCAAAAAAGGCGGCAAACGCCCCGATGACCGCGCCAAAGCCCAGCCTTACATCAAAAATAAAGCAGACACACACAGCAATCGCACTTATCGCTATGCGGACAAGCCCGCTTTCCGTCTTTTTCCCGAATTGTTCCATCTCAGCCTCCGTTATCAAGCTTATTCCAGCTCATGCAGCAGCTCAAGCAGCGCGCTTTTCCATTCGCCCTGTTCTTCCTCCAAAAGTCCCAGTTTGATATTTGCCGCGGCCTTCCTGTCCATCGCCGCGCGGGAAATGCCCAGCCGCGCCGCCATCAGGTAAAGGAGCACTTCCATGCGTGCCAGGATTTCCGTTTTTTCCACCTTTGGAGCGTTCTGCTGCATGGCGGTAAAAAAATCCGAAAGCACAGCCAGCATCTGACACTGCAAATTTTCTGTCATCTTGATATTCTTCGCAACGTCGAAGTCCTTGCCAACCATTCTTCCCGCCTCCTGTCAAATTACGCCCCGCCCGCATCTTCCCCGCAGGCAGGGATATGAGTGATAATGATATAGTATATCATAAATTTTATGAAGCTACAATGAAAATTCGTTTTTTTACCCCCGCACAGGCTCCGCAAAGTCCTGTCAGCCCTCCAGCACTGTTTTGCGGAAAACCTCACCGATATTTTCGGCTATTACCAATGCGGCGCGGCTGTCATAAGGCGTAGCAGATTTGTTGATCAGCACCAGCCGCTCCCCGCGGAAATAATTCAGAAGCCCGGCCGCAGGGTAAACATTCAGGCTCGTGCCGCCCACAATCATCATATCCGCTTTGCTGATATGCTCCACCGCCGCGTCCAGCGTATCTTCGTTCAGGCTTTCCTCATATAGCACTACGTCCGGGCGCACAATACCGCCGCAGGCGTCACAGCGCGTAATGCCTTCCTCTGCCGTAACATAATCCAGTTCAAACGTCTTCCCGCATTTCAGGCAGTAATTTTTATAAAGGGTTCCATGCAATTCCAGCACATTTCTGCTCCCTGCCCTCTGGTGCAGGTCGTCAATATTCTGTGTGACAACAGCTTTCAGCTTGCCATCTTGCTCCAGCTTTGCCAGCGCCTTGTGGCAGTCGTTCGGCTTCGCGTCCGGATAAAGCAGTGTTTTTTTGTAATACTTGAAAAATACTTCCGGGCTGCGTACAAAAAAGCTGTGGCTGAGTATCACCTCCGGCCTTACGCCATATTCGTTAATCGCCTGAAAAATGCCGTTTTCACTGCGGAAATCAGGAATACCGCTCTCCGTAGATACGCCCGCGCCGCCAAAAAACACAATGTATTTGCTTTCATCAATCCATTCCTTCAGCTGCTCATATTTTTTATCCATGCTATTCCCTCCTGTTTTTCTTTTTATTTTCAAGCCCCGCTCCTCAAGGGTGCCATTCCAGTTCCATTCCTACGCCGATTTCCCCGCAGGGGCATTCTGCGTGCAGGGCAGCGCGCACCTGAAACGAGGTGCAGTGGCAGGGATATAATTCCGGTATCCTTTCCTGTTTCAAAAAGGCAATCGTTTCCTTTGCCCTCTCGTCCGGCTCAAACAAATGAAATCCGCCCAGAACGCTCCTGACCTGCCGGATACCCGTAACCTTTTTGGCATAAGAAATCATATTGCAGATGCCTGCATGGGAGCAGCCTGTGATGATAGAAAGCCCGTCTCTGCCGCAGTATGCCAGCGCGGTGTCGTCCCGCATAAAATCCTGCTCCTGCCCGCCTCCCCGTATCACCGTGCCGATGGCATATTCCGGTTCAAAGGGCATTTCCCGCGGGATTTCTCCCAGAAAAACCAGCCGTTCCGTCAGCCAGAGCGGTTCTTTTGTCAGCGTCAGCTCTGCCGCCTGCTCCAGCTCCGCTTTCTGCATCGGGCTGCCAATGTCCATTCCGTCCAGTTCATGCGGCAGAACCGCGTCCGGACAGGCAATGATTCCCGGTTTCCTTCCAAACGGAAGCGAAAGCAGGGAGCAAAGCCCGCCCGTATGGTCGTTGTGGCTGTGCGAAAGCAGTACCGCCTTTGCCTCCGTCAGGTCTATCCCCATAGCAACAGCATTTTTCAAAAACGCATCGGAATATCCCGTATCAAACAGGAATTTTTGTCCCTCGTCCTCTATCCAGTAGGAAACCGCAGGCTCCCCCAGATAATACGCATCAATCTCTGTATGGTTGTCCATCAACACCCGCAGTTTCATAATTTTCCTCCCTGTTTTCTGTTTCTTCTGCCTGTTTTTCCTGCTCCGGCATTTCTTTTTCTTCCTTTTCTTTCCCTGTGTCTTCCGGCGTCCCTTTTTCAATCAGGGTAATGCGCTTTTCCAGCGCCTCAACCTTATCCTCATAATACAGAAACAGTTTGATAAACATCGTCAAAAGCAAAGCCGCAAAAACGACTATCGCCCAAAAGCTGTGAAAAAGCAGGCTGCCAAAGAAAAAGGCAAATACCGCACAGCCAACCAGACAAATCAGAAATATTGTCAAACATCCCATCATGTACATTTCCTCCTGTTTCTTCTGAGAATACCATAACACACAAAGCCCTCCTCTGCAACTGCCCTTTTCGTCAATGTCCAAAAGTGGCTCTATCTCCCACATTCTTGACATTTCCGCAGTGTTATGTTACTTCTTATGGAAGGACAATATTTGAAAGGAGAACAATATAATGAAAAAACAGGAACTGCAAACTCCCGCAATTCTTCTGGATATGGATATTTTAGAACGGAATATCCGCACATATCAGGAGGCCTGCAATCGCGGCGGCAAGTCGCTCTGGCCCATGATAAAGACCCACAAAAGTGCAGAGCTGGCAAAAATGCAGCTGGACGCGGGCGCGGAGGGCTTCCTTTGCGGCACGCTGGACGAGTGTGAAATGCTCTGCCGCCTTGGTGCAAAGCGCATCATGTACGCTTACCCCACAGCGAACCCTGCCAATATCCGCCGCTTTATCGCTCTGGAAAAGCAGACGGAACTGATTATACGGCTGGACAGCTATGAAGCCGCCGCCCTCCTTCAGGCAGAAGCGGAAAAAGAAGGCGTTACCGTCCCCTATACTGTCATTGTGGATATGGGATTTCACCGTTTCGGCATACTGCCGGGCAGTCTGACGGTTTTTGTGCAGAAACTTTCCGCACTGAAAAACCTGAAATTCCTTGGAATTTCCACCCATCCGGGGCAGGTTTACGGCGCAGCCAGCCGCGCAGAAGTCGAAGCCGCCGCAAAGCTGGAACGTGATACCATGAAAACCGCAGCGGCGGAGCTGGCTGCGGCAGGATTCCCGCCGGAAATTGTTTCCAGCGGCTCCACGCCGACTTTCCTGTCTGCCGCGGAGGACGATACCATCAACACCCTTCACCCCGGCAACTACACCTTTTTTGACGCAATACAAATTGCGCTTGGCTCTGCCATGGAAAAGGACTGCGCTTTGCGTGTGTTTGCCACAATTATAGCGCATCCCTCCGCAGACAGGTTCCTCTGCGATGCCGGTTCCAAATGCCTCGGCCTGGACCAGGGAGCGCATGGCAGCACGTCCATCAAGGGTTACGGGCGCATCGTGGGCCATCCGGAACTGACGCTCGCCGGCCTTTCCGAGGAAGTCGGAAAAATACTTGTTTCCGGCACAACGAACCTGAAAATCGGTGATACCATAGAAATTATCCCGAATCATTCCTGTTCCTCCGCGAACAATACCAGCTTTTACACAGCCGTACGCGGCGATGAAGTCGTTGGTGCAATTCCCGTAGACGCGCGGGAAAATTCCATACATCGGGAAATCGGATAAAAGTCCGGAAAACAAAAACGGGGAGCCTGAAAAATCAGGCTGTCCCCGTTTTAGTTTGTTTTCTATCCCGATAAACGGCATTATTTTTCCTCGGCTTTTCTTCCACGGAGCAGATAATGCCGTATCTGGCTGAGATTATTAAAGATACGTGAACCGTAGACCACAATCGCTGCAATCGAAAGGTCGATACTCAACTGGTTCCCCAGCCAAATCAGCATAACCGCCAGCACGCCGTTGCAGAAAAAGCCGCTCAGAAATATCTTTGCTTCAAATTCCTTCTGCGTATTCGCGTAAACGCCTCCCAGCACAGAATCCATGCACGCCAGTATCCCGACCGCAACATACGCCGAATACCCGTAAGGAATGGAAAAACCGCTGTAAATGCCCGCCGTCACGCCTATAACAAGCCCAATAATCGGTATCATTCTTCCTCCGCCTCCCTCCATAGTGCCGTCTGCGTATATGCCGGAACGGTAAGAATGCTTTCCTTGCGGATGTTGATTTCAATGCCCCATGGCGAAAGGCTGTCCACCACACCGCCCGGGAATTTCAGCGCGGCCTGCAAAACCTCCGCATCACCTACGGCAAGTATCTCAAAAGGCGCAGCAACCCGCACGCCGTTCACCGTTACAATAGAGCCGGCGCACGCAACCGCGCTCGTGCCAACAATCCTCTGTCCATTGATGGAAACCGCTTTGGCACCCGCGCTGTTCAGCTCATTCAGTACTGCGAGAATATCCTCCGCATGTACGATATATGCGTTTTTGTTGCCGGATTTCTGCGCGCTGCTGTCATTCATCGTAACGGCTATGCCGCCGCCCGTAATCTCCGTCAGCCCTGCAAATTCCCGCAGCTGTTCCAACTCCCTGCGCATCATGTCCGTCCCCAGAATGCCCTGCTCATATTCCTTTAGGGTCTGCTCCAAACTTTCGTTTTTCCGCTCCAGCGCGTCCCTCTCCTCCTGAAGCTGTTTCATCGCCGTTGCCGCCTCAGAAAGCCGCTGGTTTTCCGTAGAAACCTTCTGTTTCTGCACGGTATTATACTGCACGCCGATGATAATGCCAAAAAGGATACAGATTGCCGTCATCGCGATTGAATATTGATGTTTTTTCATCCTCTGCCTCGTTTCCCCGCAGTGTCAGGTCAGGTATTGGAATACGATCGGCTTGCTCAAATCGCTCAAATCCAGACTGCCCCTGTCCTCCTCCGGTATGGTTTTCAAAATTTCCGCCATCATGCGGATTTTCTGGTCGCCGTTTTCCATGCTCCCCAGATGTATCTGCACCTGATTCACCTCGGCATAAACATCCTTCGGGTTGGAAACATCAATCTCCACCACCAGGTCCAACAGCTCATATTTCTGCATCAGCTGGGACATGCGCAGTATTACCGTCAGCTTTTCGGGATTTTTTACCGGAAGGATTTCCCCCTTCTGGAAGCTGTCGAACAAAAGCCCCCGCACCAACGGCAGCGCCTTGAAATAGGAATCCTGCACATCCAGCACGCGGCCCTCCTCATCTATGTAGAGGTATGAGCCCATATAGGGCACATATCCCCTGACCTTCCGTTCCGTCACCTTAATCACCATTGTATCGGGCAGTTCTGCGGAAAGCTCCGCATGCGCAATATAGGGGTCCTGCTCCAGCAAACGTTCCGCACGGTTCTTGCCAAACAGTATCAGGTTATCTCCGGTGGAAAGGCCAATCATTTCGCAGAGCTGCGATGTGGAAAAGCGGTCCGTTCCCTCGCTGCGGATGTTTCGCACCGCAAAAAGCGGCGAAAACAGCACGCATGCGCAGAGCACAACAAGCAAAGCCCCCGCAATCGCGTAGCTCTGCCGCCCGCCCGGCCTTTTTTTCTGCGGTTTGTAATAGTCCAAATCCTCCGAAAGGTCATAATCCGCAATCTGCTTCTTCCGTTTTCTCCAAATATTCTTTTTTCCCATATAAACCCACTCTCATTCCGCCAGCCGTATATCGCCGCCCAAAGAGGCAAACGCCTTTTCAATCTGCTCATAGCCGCGCTCTACAAACTGGCTGCCATGCACGATGCTCTCCCCCTCCGCCGCAAGCGCGGCTGCCAGCAGAGCCGCCCCGCCCCGTAGGTCTTTTCCGGATACCTCCGCGCCATGAAGCCGTTTTACGCCGCATATCGTGGCGTTTCGTCCTTCTATACAGATATCCGCCCCCATTCGGCATAATTCCGCGCCGTGGGAAAAGCGGGCCTCGAACACCGTTTCACTAATCATACAAGTTCCCTCGGCCAATGTCAATAGACTCATAATCAGCGGCTGCAAATCCGTTGGGAAACAGGGGAATGGCCCTGTCGCCAGCGTAAAGCCGGAGGAAAGCCGCTTCGGCGGGCGCAGACGCAGGCACGGCCCACAGCTTTCCCATTCCAGGCGGCATCCTGTCCGTTCTATCGCGCGCTCAAACGCCTCCAGCTGTTCCCGCTCCGGTCCTTTCAGGCAGATTTCCCCTCCCGTCATTGCCGCAGCGCAAAGAAACGTGCCCGCTTCGATGCGGTCAGCAGGAATCGTAAAATAAGCCCCGTGCAGCTTCCGCACGCCCTCCACCATAATATCCGACGTACCTTCGCCGTAAATCTCCGCGCCACAGGCGCGCAGAAACTGCGCCAGAGCCACAATTTCCGGTTCCTTCGCAGCGTTGTGTATCACCGTCGCCCCTTCCGCCCGCGCCGCCAGCAGGAGGATGTTCTCCGTCGCGCCAACGCTGGGGAAATCCAAATAAATATCATACCCCAAAATATGCGGCGCTTCGCAGTCCAGCAAATCCTCCCGCTCCCGCACAACAACCCCCATTTTCTCAAACGCCCGCAAATGCAGGTCGATGGGACGCTTTCCAATAGCACAGCCGCCCGGGTGTCCCAGTACGGCTTTGCCCGTCCTCCCCAGCAGCGCGCCCAGAAACAGTATGGAAGAACGCATTTTCCGGACGGTATCCTTCCCGATTTCCGTTTTGGAGAGGCCTCTGCTGTCTATCGTCAGCGTCCTGCCCGAAAAATCCGCCTTGCAGCCCAGCTCCCTCAAAATTTCAAGCGTGAGGGAAACGTCCCGTATATGCGGACAGTTTTCCAGCACCACTTCGTCCTCCGCCAGTACACACGCCGCCAGAATCGGGAGCGCGGCGTTTTTGCTCCCCCTTACGGCAAATTCTCCCCCAATGGTTTTGCCGCCCCGCACGATATAATAGCCCATGACGTTCCCTCCAAAAATGGAATCTTACATTCATACTATCAGCGGACGTTCTTTCCGGTGCCTTTCCTTTTTGTAAAAGTCATTTCTTTACAAACGGACGCAAAACAGGTAATATGAATGAGGAAAAGGAACGCTTAAAAGAAATACTCTCAGGAGGGAAAAACATGAAACGAAATATTTTGGATATACAGGGCCTGAAAGTCGGGCAGGCGGAAAACACAGCGGCAAAAACCGGCGTTACCGTTGTCATCGCGGAAAAAGGCGCGGTCTGCGGCGTAGACGTACGGGGTGCGGCGCCGGGCACGCGTGAAACCGACCTGCTGAACCCGCTCAACGCAATGGAGCGCGTACAGGCGGTCGTACTTTCCGGAGGCTCGGCATTCGGGCTGGATGCGGCTTCCGGCGTGATGGAATATCTGGAGGGGCAGGGGATCGGCTTTGACGTAGGCGTAACAAAAGTACCCATCGTACCTGCCGCCGTACTGTTTGATCTGGAAAACGGTGATGCGTTCACCCGTCCGGATAAGGCAATGGGGCGTGCGGCATGTGAAAACGCCTCCGCCGAAACGCTTCAGGAAGGGGCATACGGCGCGGGCTGCGGCGCAACCGTCGGCAAGCTGCGCGGCATGGCGCACTGCTCCCCCAGCGGCATCGGCTCATGGTCGGAAACAACGCAAAACGGCATCTGTGTTGCGGCCCTTGTCGCTGTCAACGCCTTTGGGGACGTTGTCGAAAACGGCAAAATCATTGCCGGCGCGAAGGACGACAGCGGCGCGTTCACCAGTACAGAGGAAGGCGTGCTGCAAATGGCGTCCTCCCTTTCCTTTGCGTCCGGCAAAAGCACGACCATCGGCATTATCGCCACAAATGTAAAGCTGACAAAAGCACAGGCAGCAAAAGTCGCAGGCATGGCGCATGACGGGCTTGCGCGCTGCATCCGCCCGATTCATACCACGCTGGACGGGGATACACTGTTCTGCCTTTCCACAGAAGAAATCGAGCTGCCGACCGCCCCTGTGGACGTTGTCGGGATTATGGCGGCAAGAGTCGCGGAACAGGCAGTCCTGCGCGCTGTAAAGGCGGGAAAATAAGCCTGGATTTCGCGAAGGAGGCAGTACGCATGATAAAGCGTTTCAAAGAAACAGAAGGAAGAAATATTGAACGAATCGCCGGTCAGGACAGGTTCGCCTTTGCCCATACTGATTCAAACGATTTTTATGACCTGGCTGAATGGTCGATATCAGGCGGCTATCCCGGCTCCAGCCTCATGTTTTTTGACTTTGCTTCCGGCGATGTCTACAAACCATTTGCAAAAAAGCGGAATGTCCTTTACAGCGACCCCGTTTATGCCGATGGCTTTTACTATTTCCTCCGGGGCGATTACGGTGAAAGAAAAATCACCCTGTACCGCTGTATGCCAGGGACAGTTTTAGAAAAGGTGACAGAACTGGACACAGAGGAAGTCGATTTATATAATCTGCGCGTTATCGGAGATTCCGTGCATATCATCAGTCAGGGAGAACGCTTTGCATGTTACTATCCCGAAAGCCTCTCTTTCCCGATGGAAAGCAATGAAACCGCCGTTTTTATATCGGACAGCAAGATATACTTTGAGGCATGGATAGAAGAAGGCTGGGACAGTGAAAAAGGCTGTGCAGGAGAGAATTATAAATATTACAGTAAGGTAATCGTCAAAGATTATCAGGGAAATACGCTTTCAAGTGAAACCGGCTCCCTCCATCATACGGCAGACGGCTCGTGGTGGATTGCATAAAGTGGATTGCATAAAATGGAATGGCATCGGAAAAGGGCAGGCCATACCGGTCTGCCCTTTTGGTTATTTCCCTGCTTTTTTATTCCGCCGCGATTGCCCGCAGGCATACCTCCAACGGCGTTTCTCCAGCCTTGCAAAGAATATCCGGTTCCGTGCCAAATTCCTGGCTGCCTGCCCCGTCATTCGTCACACCATAAAATTCACTGTATCGCACAATAATTTTACTGTTCGGCAGTACAACGGGCAGAGGGTCTGTGCCGATACCATCGCCGCCGGTTGTCGTCCCCACCAACGTAGCAAAGCCGGTTGCCTTCGTCATCATCGCCGCATATTCAGACGAAGAAAACACAGCCCCGTCTACAAGCATCCAGAGCCTGCCCTTCAGCAGTTTTTCCTCGTACAGCGGCATTACCACATTCTCCTGAAGCATCGCAAGCGGAAGTTCCCGCAGGTCCTCCTGATTCATGCGGGGCATCTCCGCCAGCCGGGCAGAAGGCGCAAACATTTCCTTCCCAAAATAGCTGAGGTTATAGTCCCCGTCCTTCATCAGGAAATATGTATCCACCTCAAGCGGCTCATCAATATTCGGCGCGGCAATCAAATCGTCAAAGTATACAGAGCCGCCCCCGCCGTTTCCCGTCAGGTCAAAAATCACATGCTCATAATCCTGCACCTGTTCATAAAAATCGAACAGCGCTTTTTTCGATTCATCATATTTCGACATATCAAAACTATGTATCGCGATATAGGCAATCCGCCCTTCCTCCAAAATTTTCGTTTCCACATTCGGGGTTTCGTCCTGCGTCCCTCCGAAAGCCGTCTGCCCGTAATAATCCATTACCTTCTGGTAAACGGGCCACATCAGGTCTGTCAACGCGTCATAAGTTTCTGCGGATTCCTCATTACCATATACATCCGCGAGCCTTGTCATACGCGCATGCTCCTCCTCCGCCATATTTTCCAAACTCCGGTAGACCTCCACATAATAATCATACTCAAATGGCGTAATGACAGAAAGATGCCCTGTCATTTCCGCTTTGCCTGTCAGCCATTCCAGCAGAACAAAAAGCTGTGCGTCCGTTGTGGTCTGCGCAGTCATTTCCCGCGCCTCTTTGTATTCTTCTTCCAGATTTACGCCCAATTTGCGCTCCAGCAGGTTCATGTACGGATAATTTCCCTCCAAAATTTTGTACAGATAGTCCAAATCCTCCTGTTTCTGCTCTGCCGTCAGCCCCAGCCAGTCGCCGTCCTCCAACTCCATAAATTCATTCAGGACAGTCGGGTCTTTTATCTCACTGTTTTCCAGCGTTATCGTCCCGTCTTCCCCTGTGGACTGCGTGACAAAAAAGAATCGTTCAAAAAAGGAAACGGGCACATAGACCCTTCCGTCCCGCCGCTCCGCTTTGGCGTCCATGCGGACCTCCGTTCCATCTGTGGTTGCATAAATATTTTCTTTGGTGTCAACGCGTGCCGTCGTCCTGCCGTCTGTCACAGAAACAGCGGCGGCAGCCTTATCCCAGCTGACCGTAAGACCCAGCGCGTCCGCCGTTTCCCGCAGGGGGAGCATTTCGACCGTTTTCCCGTCTGCCGGAATTTCCAGCGTTTCCATCACATGACCTTCCGCATTTACCTGCGCGGCATAAACCGGCAGCGCGCCGTTCCCAAGCAAAGAAACCGCCAGCAGCGCAGCAAACAGCTTTTTCTTCATTCCCGTTCCCTCCTAAAATTTCTATGATTTTTCATTGTACTCCAGGAATTTTAATATTTCAGGAAACATAGCTTAAGATTTTATTAAAGCCCTGCGGCTTACCACTGCCGCATGGAGCCATTCTTTTACCGTTCCTTTGTCCTTTGTATGATATAGTCCTTAAATTTTTCCACAGCGGGCGGCAGATAGCGGTTCAGCATATACGCCAGATAAACCATACGGCGGGAAAACGGCGTATCAAACTCCAGCTTTGTCACCCTGTAATTGTCCAGCGTTGGCGTATCGGTCACAATAGCAAGCCCCTGATTTGCCTCCACAAGCCCTGCCATGGAATTGACATCCTCAAACTGGCAGAGGATATTCGGCATAATCTGCGCCTTTGTAAACAAATCGTCAATCAGCCGGCGCATGCCGCTCTCCTTTGTATAACTGATGAGCGGGTACGGGCAGATGTCCTGTACCGTCACTTTTTTCCGGCTTTCCAGCGGATGCCCCTCCGGCACAATGACCACAAGCCCCTGTTCATGCACCGGAATAAACTCCACATCCGGCTCATTTTCCATGAGCGAACAGAATATCAGGTCATATTTTTCCCGCTTCAAATTGTAAAGGAGCGTTTTCGTATTTCCCTCATAGCAGGAAAAGGAAATGTTTTTATTCTGCGGGTCGTCCAGAAAATCCGAAATCAGCTTCGGCATGAAATTCGTTCCCACCGAAGTCATATACGCCAGCCCGACATGCCCGCCGCCCTCAGAAACCAGCCGTTCAATCTGATTTTTGCCCAGCTCCAGCTGTGTCAGAGCGTTTTCCACATAAAAAATATATATCCTGCCATATTTTGTCAGCACTACATTCCGCCCCTGCTTTTCAAAAAGGTTCGCTCCCAGCTCCTTCTCCATCGCAGCAATGGAATGGCTCAGCGTCGGCTGGGAAATATTCAGCTTTTCCGCCGCCTTCGTATAATGCTCCAATTCCGCCAAAGTCCTGAAATAATACAGCTGATTCAAATTCATATCATTCACCCCGAAAGTTCCCATATCGTTTATCATCTTGTTCCATTTTATCATATCCCAATGAAATACTCCATAACAAAAAACAGCTTTTCCGGCAACTTCCAGCCCCTGCCGAAATCTTTGCTTTTTCGCGGAAGATATGGTAAGATAGGCATAAAAAGCGCATGGTTTTCCGGCAAATCGGAAAATGGGAAATATTTCCGGGGAAATCTCCGGCAAATACGGAAAATATACGTTTTCCGGGAAGGAGCAAAAGGAAATGACAAAAAAAGAAAAGGTCGATGCGGTTCTGACGCTTTTGCTGGAGGAATACGGCCCGACAAAATGTTATCTGGAACACGAAAACCCGTGGCAGCTGCTGATTGCTACAATGCTTTCCGCGCAGTGTACAGATGCGCGCGTAAACATCGTAACAAAGGATTTATTTCAAAAATATACCTCTGTCAGGGCTTTCGCCGAAGCCGACCTTGTGGAGCTGGAACAGGACATTCATTCCACAGGCTTTTACCACAATAAAGCGAAAAATATCATTGCCTGCTGCCGCAAGCTGCTCCATGAATACGACGGCGAAGTCCCCTCCGATATTGATGCGCTGACGGGGCTGGCAGGCGTAGGGCGGAAAACGGCGAATGTTGTGCGCGGGCATTGCTTCGGGATTCCGAGTGTTGTCGTAGATACGCATGTTAAACGCGTTTCCAACCTTTTGGGGCTGACGACAAATCAGGACCCCGTAAAGATAGAATTTGACCTGATGAAGATTGTCCCACAGGAAAAATGGACGGATATCAACACGCAAATGATTGCACACGGGCGCAAAGTCTGCATTGCCAGAAGGCCGAAATGCGCGGAATGCGTGCTGTTCCCCTACTGCACAGGCGGGCAGAAGCTGCAAAAAGAAAAACAAAAAACATAACTGCGGAAGGGAAAGAGGTGGCTGCCATGACGAAAACAAACGTAATGCGGCTTTTGGAAAGCGCGGGCATTGCATACCGCACTGCCGAATATGAATATGACGAAAACAACCTTTCCGGGCTCCATGCCGCGGAACAGATTGGCATACCAGCGGAACAGGTTTTCAAAACGCTCGTCACCCGAGGCGATAAAACAGGAATACTTGTATTCTGCATCCCCGTAGATATGGAGCTGGATTTGAAAAAAGCGGCAGCCGTTTCCAAAAATAAAAAAGTCGAAATGACGCATATGAAAGAACTGCTTGCGCTGACAGGATATATCCGCGGCGGCTGTTCGCCCATAGGCATGAAAAAAAAGTATCCAACATTCATAGACGAAACCTGCATACTGTTTGACGAAATCGCCGTAAGCGCAGGAATCCGCGGGGAACAGGTGATACTTTCCCCCGAAGATCTGGCCCGCTTCACCGAAGCCACTGAGGCTGATATTACAAAGGAAATGGGCTGAAACCTATCAGCACCAAAAAGACGGAAAACGCCCTTTCTGCGGCATTTTCCGTCTTTTTTGCACTTCTCCCGCCCCGCAGCGTTTTTCGTATCACGAAGAAAATTCTATCCGGATATTTTCAAGCCTGTATGCCCGCATTTGGGAGCCCTCTTTTTTCGCCCAAATGGTGTATTCCTTCCTGTCATCATATCCCGAAGGTATCTTCCCCTTAACCCGTTCCTCCTTCGCCAAAAAAGAACCACCATTCAGCTGGCACACCAGATTTACAATAATCTGCGGGAGCTCTTCTGCATTGACCCTTCCCTCATATACAATTTCCCCAAAGGTATCAGAAGATACCAGGCTGTCCCTCTGGCTGTCGAATATAAAGCATTCGTTGCACCAATACAGGCGCGCATGGCTCGTGCCGTAAAGCGTGAAAAAGAATTCCTCCCGCTCCCCGTCCAGAATGACATGCGCAAAATCATCGCGCTCATGTACGATATGGAGCAGGGAGCCAAAAACAGGGCGCAGTGCCGTTTCGTAAAACATTTCCAATTCCGTTATGCTCATCACCCATCTCCCGCAGGCAGATTGTTTCACTCACACCCCAGCCGTTTCAAAAACGCCTCTATTTTCTCAATGCAGGCTCTCAATTCCTCCATGCTGTACGCGTAGGAAATGCGGACATGCCCTTCCCCGCTTTCCCCAAAGGAATCCCCCGGCACAACGGCAACGCCGCCCTCGAACAACAGCCGTTCACAGAATTCCTGAGAGCTGAGCCCCGTTTTTCGTATGGACGGAAACACATAAAACGCGCCCTTCGGTTCAAAGCAGTCCATGCCCAGCCGCCGGAACTCCGCAAGCATGTATTTCCGCCGCTCATCATACGCCTCCCGCATACGGGCAATGTCCGCGTCACAGAGCACATCGTCCCGCAGGGCTTCCAACGCTCCATACTGGCTGACCGCCGGCGCACACATGATAACGTAGGCGTGTATCTTCCGCATTGCCTGTATCAATTCTTCCGGCCCTGCGGCAAAGCCCATGCGCCAGCCCGTCATGGAAAAGGATTTGGCAAAGCCGTTCAGCACGATTGTCCTCTCACGCATCCCTTCCAGCGAAGCAATGGAAACATGATTCATCCCGCCGTAAGTCAGTTCCGCGTAAATTTCGTCAGAAATCACAAGCAGGTCATGTTTGTGTATCACAGGGGCCAGCCGCTCCAAATCCGCACGTTCCATCACCGCGCCCGTAGGGTTATTCGGGTACGGCAGTATCAGCGCTTTTGTTTTTGGCGTAACAGCCGCCTCCAGCTCCTCCGCAGTCAGCCGGAAACCGTTTTCCGCCTTAGTCGTCACCACCACAGGCACGCCATGCCCCAGCACAATAGCAGGCTTGTACGCCACATAGGACGGTTCCGGTACAAGTATTTCGTCCCCCGGCTCCAAAATTGCCCGTAAAGCGGCGTCTATCGCTTCTGACGCGCCAATCGTACACAGTATCTCCGCCGCAGGGTTGTACCGCAGGGCAAACCTGCGTTCCAGATAATGTGCAATCTTTGCCCGCAGCTCCGGCAGACCCATATTTGCAGTATACCGTGTTTTTCCCGCCTCCAGAGCGTCCGCGGCGGCATGCCGCACACGTTCCGGCGTTTTGAAATCCGGTTCCCCCACACAGAGAGAAAGCGCCTCCGGTGCCTGCGCGGCAATGTCCGCAAATTTCCGGATTCCCGACCATTCCATATCCCGTACCCGTTTCGCTATAAAGTCTCTCACAGTTTTCCTTCCTTTCTCCTGCTGTTGAAAAGCAATCTCATTTCAAAAAATCATACCATATCCAGCCGTCAAAAGCCAGCCATACCATGCTATGAACGCCATTTTTCTACACCGGACAATATCGACACTGCCGGAAAGCTATGCTATAATAGGAAAAAATCCCGCACAGAGCAAAACCATTTCAGCGCGCTGTGCGTCCCTAAATCAAAGGAGGCATTGCAATGTACCGTATCAAAAATTTCACCAAAAACGACGATGTGCGCATTTTGGACACTCTTGGGCCTTTTACCGTCATCGAATACCTGCGAGATTTGAGCGTTTCGCCGCTTTCCGCACAGCAGGCTTATTTTGCCAGCGAAATGAACGTCCGGCGGCGGCAGGTTATCTGCGATTTATCCAAAGCCAACGTCACCGTACAGGCTGGCGCGATGCAGTGGATGGCAGGCAATGTCAACGCCACAACCGGCGTAAAGGGCGTAGGAGATCTGCTGGGCAAGGCCGTACGCGGCAAAGTCACGGGCGAATCCGCCATAAAGCCCGAATATACCGGCGACGGAACACTCGTCCTTGAACCTACATATAAATATATCCTTCTGGAAGACCTTGCGGCGTGGAATGGTTCCATCGTGCTGGATGACGGCCTGTTCCTTGCCTGCGATTCCGCACTGAAGCACAAAGCAGTCATGCGCTCCAATCTTTCTTCCGCCCTTGCGGGCAATGAAGGGCTGTTCAATCTCGGGATTAGCGGGAATGGCGTTGTCTGTCTGGAAACGCCCTGCCCGCGCGAAGAGCTGATTGAAATTGAACTGGAGGACGATGTGCTGAAAATTGACGGCAACATGGCAATCGCATGGAGCGGCAGCCTGGATTTTACTGTGGAACGTTCCGGCAAAACGCTCATCGGCTCCGCCGCCTCCGGCGAAGGGCTGGTGAATGTGTACCGCGGCACAGGCAGAGTCCTGCTCGCACCCGTACTGGCGGACCAGCCGCCCACAGTATAAGCATTAGAAAGAAGGGTTTCCATGAAACTGCAAATCATACCAAGGCAGGACGCCACTCCCGCCTTTGGCCCGCAGACAATCCGGATACAGCATATTGCATACTACCCAAGCGGCAACACCTATGAAGGTAATGAAATCACAGAGAAAGTCGTTTCAAAAATACTCTCTGAAATCCCCAGAGGGATAGAAGTCCGTCTTTCTCTCGACCCTTACGGAGAAACAGATTTTCTGGAGATCATCTGCGATGTAGAGTGGCTTGCGCTGGGCTGTTCCTCCAACGGCGGGCAGGAAAATTATTATTCCTATAACCCCGCCTTCGCCGGAACAGAGGAACTTTGCCCGCTTACCAGCGGCGGACAGTCGCCCATCGAAAAATATCTTGCCATAAATGACATCGCAGCCGGAACAGAAGCCGTTGCCTATTTTATCCGAACAGGCGGCCTTTATCCCCGCATCGACTGGGCAAAGCAGCTCGGCTAAATGCAAACGAGGTGAGTTATCGTGAAAAAATGTACCATCGGCCTGCTGACCAAACTCATTGCGTTTCTGGTGATGATTGGATTTTTCCTGCCGCTTACCCTGCTGTTCCTATGGCTCTTTCTGCATGATACGCAGGCCGCGCCAAGCCTGCAGCAGACTTACCTGCTCGGCGTGCTCCTGTTTGGCAGTTTCCTGCTTTTTGCCGCCTACCGCACGCTTTATCTGGGGCTTATCTGGGTGGAATATAATGAAGAAACGGTTATTTTCCATTACTCCCGCTCAGAGGAATATGCTTTCCGTTGGGAGGATATCCCCGGGAAAGCGATTCAGGCTGGCGTCAACGGGCGCGGATATATTTTCTGCATCGAAGGGGATTTTAAGGACAGACAGATTCCGCTGAATCATGCTTCGAAGGGCTTTCGGGATTTTGAAAAAATGCTGGAAGCGAAAGGCGTTTTAAGAAGGATTGGCGTCCTGAGCAAAGAAGATTACTGCGCCGCATACAAAAAAATGTGGGAAGGCATGGGCAAAAAGCCATAAAACAAATTCCTGCGGAATACCAGAAACGGGGAAAATCCTGATAGATTTTCCCCGTTTTTATACGCGCTGATGAATCCATAAGCATCTATTAACGCCGCCTGTTCTGGCACTGTGCGTCAAAAATATTCTTTGTAATCTTCTCCTGGTCATCATCTCTCAGTTCCAAAAACTGGCAGCCGTATTCAAATTCGCCATAATCTTTTTCTATAACGCGTTTCACCTCGCTATATATGGCAGATTCAGGACCATTGTCCATCAGGCTGATTTTCAGCAGAAATTTATCACCTTCATAATATTTCGCCTTGGAACGGATGCTTGCCCCGCCTATGCTGATATTCAGCAGCTTGCAGGGCTTTTCCCCTGCCTCCAGGCCGCTGTACATCGTTGCGGTCCCGTCGCGGTTGGTACTGAGGCGGAAAAAGGCGCGATCATTCCCAGCCTTCTGCAAAGCCAGCTCCTCTACCGACCATATATTTTTTCGTGCAGGTGCGATAACGCCCTCAAAATGGACAGCCTTTTTTTCGTGGTCAACATATCCGCGTATTCTAACGTGAATCGGCTCAGAATCCCCGGAAACAGCCGCCTCCGAAAACTGCTGCAATTCCGCCTCCGTCCCGTGCACGCCTGTCAGCTTTGCCACAAAAAGCAGCTCTCCATCCAGCGTTGTTACCTCTACCCTGGTTCCGGAATAAACCTCAAGGCCTTCCTCCCTGCTTATTTCTTCTGTTTCCTGAGGCGGCTGTTCCTTCTTCTGTTTTTTGAATAAACCGAATAATTTCATTCCATACCTCCCGTTTGAAATGGTTTTCCGAAATCATGCAGCAGGAAATTATTTTTCCCAAAGCTGCTTCATCCTTTCATCTGCCCAGACAACCCTGTTTCTGCCGTTCTTTTTCGCGTCATACAGCATCGTATCCGCAATCTGCAAGTAAAAATCATACGCACTGTCCGCAGCCGGAACGGTCGTAACGCCCCCAATGCTGATCGTCACCCATTCAGACACAGCAGGGTCATGCGGAATATGCAAATCTTCCACTGCCTGCCGGATTTTTTTCAGATGCCCGAACATCTTTTCCGCGCTTTCCCCAATAGAAATTGCCACAAATTCCTCTCCGCCATAACGCGCAAAAAAATCTGTACTGCGTCGGAAATGGTCGGACGCCGCTTTTGCCACAGCAGCAATCACCCTGTCCCCCGCAGGGTGTCCAAATGTATCGTTATATTTTTTGAAATTGTCAATATCGAACATGCAAATTGAAAACGGGACCTTCAGACGGACCGCTTCAAACCATTTTTCACGGCTGCATCGTTCATACTTCCGCCTGTTGGCTATCCCCGTCAGCTGGTCCGTCATGGACTGCATTTCCGCATTCATACGGTAATTATACAGCTTGATATGCGTGTTGACTCTCGCCTTAACAATCAGTTCGTGAAAAGGCTTGGTAATATAATCGACCGCCCCTATGATAAGCCCCTTCTGCTCATTCTGCACATCAGAAAGGCTGGTAATCAAAATAACCGGTATACTCTGTGTAATGATTTCCTCCTGCAATTTTTTCAGCAGTGTAAAACCGTCCATTCCCGGCATCACAACGTCCAGCAGTATCAGGGAAAAATCCCCGCTGCCTGCATAGCGCAGCCCTTCCTCAGCCGTCTGCACAACGGTAACGTCATATTCGTCCGCCAAAATCGCTTTTAATTGTGCCGCCTGCAAAATGCTGTCATCGACAATCAGTATTTTTTCCATCTCCACGCTCCTCATCGAGACCACTCAAGTTTATCGAGAAACATTATTTTGTAATGATACTATAACAGAAAATTATATAAATCGAAATAGAGCCGCTGCCATTTCTAAAAAAAAGAGTATCCGAAAAGACAGCTTGGCTTAAGAAAACAAATGTTTCCTTCGGACTGATTTCCTAAGTCAAACGCTGGCGGCTGTTGCCTGGGAAAATTTCTTCCGGCAACGCCCATAACGGATACTCTTTTTTATCATAAGGAATCCTCTTTCAGCTTTTGAAAAGCAGTTCTGCTCCTGTGCGCAAAATACGCAGGATTCCCTGTTTTACTGCATTTTCCAAAACAATTAGTCAACCTTTTTGCTTGGCAGATGTTTCCTTGTGCGTTCCTCTTCAAAACCATTCAGTCTTTCAACCATTTTTTCGATAAATCTATTCCGTCCATACATTTCACGAGATTATAAATCTCAAAACAATCTCACAGCCTTATCTCCACAACGTCCTCCACCTCCCATTGCAGTTCCTTACAAATACTCTTAATAATCCTCAAATCAAAGGCTCGTCCTCCTTTTCCCAGTTTACTATAACATTGTAATTCTTTTTCTGTCAATTATTTTTCTTATTTTTCCGTTTTAACAGAATATTTTTTCATTTTATTGCATTAAAACGCTTGACAGCTACTGTACATATGGTAATATATTCGCATAAACAGAAAATAAATTCACCAAAACAGAATTGCGAGATATACATTTGAGGAGGATGCTTTTATGTTGAAAAACCAGTTATTCGGAGTCGAAGTAGAAATGACAGGCATTACAAGGGCAGGAGCCGCAAAAATCATTGCTGAATTTTTCGGGACGTCACCTTCAAAGGCAAACAGAAACGTCTACCACACACAAATAATCAAAGACCCTGTCGGCAGGGAATGGAAAGTAATGCGGGACGGTTCTATCAGATGTACCAGAAATAACAGCCAGGGAGGAACTCTTGATGAATACAGCGTTGAAATGGTCACTCCCCCTCTGAATTATGAAGATATCGACCTGCTTCAAAAAATCATCCGGAAGCTCAGGGAAAACGGTGCTGTAACAAACAGCAGCTGCGGCATCCATGTCCATGCGGACGGCGCAAACCATACGCCCAATTCCCTGAAGCGGCTCGTAAATTTCATGATTGCCAGGCAAAACCTGATTTATGAAGCCCTTGAGATTTCGCAAAGAGAACAGCGCTGGTGCCGCAAAATCAACGCAAATATCCTGAAAGAAATGAAAAAACTGACGGAATTGACGAGAGCCGATGCTGAATGCATCTGGTACAGCGAAGCAAACGATGGCTATGTCAGCGGAATCAGCCATTCCCACTATAATCCGACCCGCTACCATGGTATCAACCTGCACAGCTATTTTTCCAAAGGCACTGTTGAATTCCGGCTTTTCAACAGCACCCTGCATGCTGGGAAAATCAAAGCCTATATCCAGTTCTGTCTTGCGGTATCCGCCTGGGCAATTACATCTCAGGATAAGGTAGTATTCCGTTCTATGGAGGGCTATACCCCCGGCCAGAAGGTCACAATCATGCGGAATATCCTCACAAACAGATTAGGGTTATATGGTGACGAATTTAAGACCTGCCGGCTGCACCTTATGACACCGCTAAAACAAGCCGCCAAAATCACATACCCTGCCGCATAAAAAGATGTGCTGACCTATCGGCAATACGGGGAGGATGGAGGAATCTTATGGGGAAATTATATATCGCATATGGAAGCAACCTGAACCTGCACCAGATGGCCTTTCGCTGCCCCTCTGCAAGTATTTACGCAAAAGGGATACTAATGAATTGGGAACTGCTTTTCCGTGGCACAAAGGGCAATGCACACGCCACAATCAAAAGAAAGAAAGGGGCTTCCGTATCCGTTTTGGTATGGAATATCCAGCCGGAAGACGAAAATCGACTTGATTTTTATGAAGGCTATCCAAAGTATTATTTCAAAAAAGACATCATGGTTGAAATACAGGGGAAAAAGAAAAAAGCCATGGTATATATCATGGACGAGAGCCACTCTCCCGGAAGACCCTCTGCACAGTATATCCGTACCATCTGCCAGGGCTATCAGGATAACTCCTTTGACGCTGAAATCCTTGCAGGATTTTTGCGGGCAAACACCATCGAATGCATCCGCCTGTAACACAAAAAGACGTTCCGACAGTGAACGTCTTTCTTTGTGGCAGAAGCGTTGCAGCACTATCTGCCTATTGGTGAAATCAGCGTACCGTTTTTCATATGTACAACTTTCGGCTGTTTGTTTGGCACCCATACCATCAGTTCATTAAGTTCGCAGTTTAAGGCTTCACAAATCAGATCCAAATGCTCTAAATTTACCCTGTCAGCAAACTCATGGTACAATTCACCAATCGTACTGGGGCGAATCCCTGTTGCCCTCGCCAAATCTGCCTGTGTCCATCTGGCTTCACCAAGTTTCGTAGATAGTAAAATCCTTATCATACGCCGTTGCTCCTTCCGCTATAAAATAACACTTTTAGACAAACTTCTGTTTCTTTTGTTATTTTATAGCAGATTACGTTATGTCCTAACGGATTACGATAGGGTATTCAGAACATTTTTCGATAATTCAAAATATTCAAAACGCAAGCCACTTTTCAAAGCAGCATATTCAGGTATAATTTCCTTGTAGCATTGTTTTTTGCACCACAAGGAGGTAATACATGAAACGAATCGATCTACTGTACCAAAACTACGCCGCCGAACAGCTGGCGAAAGGCCGAACCATCCAGCAAAGGAAAGTCGAGTATGAAGTCATGCATGACTTTCTCGAATTTCATCTGAATCCTGACGATTACCTTGAGGCAGAAAACCTCCTGAATGATTTGGTTCTGACCATCGAACAGGAGAGTTTTTGCGCCGGAATAAAATGTCTTCCCCTGCTCCTGAAAGAACTGGTTGAGGAATAAAAAAACGGGGCTTATCGCCCCGCTCAAAATCCCGCTTCAGGTTTTTGCGCGGCAGGTAGCCGACATCATTCTCTCCCAGATCCATGCCACCGCTGACCGTGTGTCGTTTGAGTGAAAAATCTGATTTCTTACCTCCTGCGCCTTATTCAATGGTGTGTTTACCTTTGTCAAGCGTTGCTACGCAGTCTGCTTATAACATGGAAAAGCCCCAGACTTATCATCAGGGGCTTTTCTGCACGGTCACAGTCCCAGCATTGCCATGATCTGTGCCATATGTGCCTGTTCTTTTTCCGGCATTCCTGCTGCGGCAGCCGCAAGCAGCGCTTTCTGCTCCTCAGGCGGAAGTGTGCCGCCAGCCGCCAGTTTTTCTCCATATTCCAGAAAAACATCCAGCCGTTCCATGCCTGTTTTATCTTTGCTTTTTTCTGCAGCTTCCCGCAGAAGCCGCAGACGTTCCTCTCCAAGAGCCCGCACCTGCGGCGTATCCCAAGGTGTCGCTGTCATTTTCCGCCCTCCCGTTCCAAAATCTCTTTCATATCTATCACCTTAATCAGCATATCCAGCTGCTTCCTGTCCTCCGCCGGAAGGTAGGGGCGCACGGCCCGCAGCATTTTCCGCCTGCGCAGGGAGGAAGGCTCTTCCTGCCTGCCCCGTGCCTCCAGCATTCCGCCGGAAAATACCCGCCGCATTTCCATCAGCCGGACAATTATGTATAAATCCCTTTGATATTCCTGGTCCAGAAAAGGGATTGCTGCCGTAATCATATTTTCGCTGACACTTCCCCCAAACGGCGGACGGGCCTCTCTTTTTTCCGGAAGCGTGGCAGACGCAGCCGTTGTCCCTGTCTTTTCCTGCCGCTCCGTCTGGCTCCCCATCAGCCGCCTGAGCCGCTCCAGCCGTTCCAGCATACGCAGCGCATCCTGCCCCTGTTCCCCCATCATTTCAGAAAGCAGTTTATTTGCATCGCTGCCTGCTTTTTCCTCCATTCTGCACCACCCCTTTTACCTTCCTACAAAAAGATATGCTCCATCATCCCAAAACAGACCTCTTTCCGTTTCCACATGAAAAAAGGACAGGAACATTATTCCTGCCCTTCTTTTCCTTCCGGAAAATCACGCGTAAGTATCAATATTGCCGCCAAGCGTCGCATTGGAAACCATCTGCATAAGCTGATTCATCGCGACCTCCTGCTGCTCCATAGTATCCTTGAGCATAGCAATTTCCACACTCTGCTGTAGTTTTGCCGCGTGCATATTCATACTCATCGCCGCAATCGAAGTAATCATGCGTATCACCTTCCTCAACTTCTGATTTTCCCATAGAAAGCATCTGCCTTCCTTTTTTATATCGACAGATATTTTGCAAAGCAAAGGTTTTTTCCCTGCTTCGGAAAAATTTCGTTCCAGCAGGAACCATTCCCCTAAAAACCTTCCCAAAAATCCCTCTCCCACATATTTTAATATAGAAAGAAGGGAGATGCTTGCCATGCCTTTGAATACAAATCCGCTCTCCGGCGAAGCCCCAGCGGGGCGGGTCTATGCCGGACGGGGAATCTCCATCGCCATACTTGATACCGGAATTTCTCCTACGGAGGATTTTATATTGCCGGAAAACAGAATTGTTGCTTTTCGGGATTTGGTTAATGGAAAACGCCGCCCCTATGACGATAATGGTCACGGGACACATGTACCGTATCGCTTAACAAAACACTTTTATATATTCCAATGAATTATAGCTTCTTTGTCAATCTCATTAACTGTTGCTATTTCTATGTAATCTACAAATTGTGCTAGTATCTCCCTTGTCAATCCTTGAAACTCCGCATACTGCCTAATTTTTTTCATAACGTTCTCCACATTATCGCTTTGATTCTCTAAAGACGTTATTTCACTGTCCAGCTTATCACGTTTTTCTTCCTTTGTTTGAATTTCCTGAATCAATGTATCTTTTAGGAGATTATATTCTTCTTCCGCTATCTTTCCTGCTGCCTTATCGACATAAAGCATAGCAACTGCTTTTTTCACAGATTCCAATCTTTCACTCAAAGAAACTCGCTCTTTTCTTTTTTTCCTTAGTTCCTCGACTTTAGTTTTTTGCTTACCTAGGCTATTGCTTAGTACATCTTCCGCACTAGGTTCTTTTAAGCAAGCCTCTATAAAGCTATGGATTTTCCCCTCAACAATCTCCGTTAAAGTTTCCTCTTTAATGGAATTGTGCTCACATCCCTTTCCATGAGTACGGGAATTGACCTGACAATATATGTATGATTGGCCTTTCCTTCCAATTACCCTTGTCATTCTACTCCCACATTTTTTGCAAAATACTTTCCCCGAATATAAAAACGGTTCTTCTTGACGATTTTTTTTCTCCCGTCTTTTTTCTCTCATTATTTTTTGCACAAGTTCAAAATCTTCTTTTGCAATAATAGGCTCATGGCAATCAGGGACAACATACCACTCATTTTTAGGAACTGTTGAAACTTTTTTGCTTTTATAGCTGATTTTTCTTTCCTTGCCTTGCACAATCGAACCAATATAGGTTTCGTTCGTCAAAATTCTTTTAATCGTTCCCGATGCCCAAAAACCATATTTCTGATTAAAATTACTTAGCTGCGGATTGGAATAATTCAAACTTTGGAAATCCGTTTTATAAACAGTAGGCGTTGGTATTCCTTCCTCATATAGCTTATTTCGGATTTTTTGCACTCCAAACCCCTCCAGATACAACTGGAATATTTTTTTTACAACTTGCGCGGCTTCGTTATCAATAATGAGCCTATGTCTGTCTTGGGGGTCTTTTATATATCCATATGGCGCAAAAGCACCTAGGAATTGTCCTTGTTGCATCTTGCTTTTGTAAACGCTTTTGATACTCTCTGACAAATCTTCACAGTACCATTCGTTAATCAAACCGTTGATTTGACGAGCTTTTTTATTTCCACGGTTATTCGTATCTACATGATCCACTACACCGATAAATCGGATTCCTAAGAGAGGGAACAATCCGTGTAAATACTTTTCTACTACTTCCATATCTCTTGTAAATCTCGATTGCGTTTTACATATGATTGTATTAAACAACCCTTTTTTTGCATCTCGGATCATTTGATTAAAAGCCGGTCTATCAGAATCCAATCCCGAATAATCATCGTCTGCATAGATTTCGTGCAGTATAAATCCGTTTCTCGCGGCATACTCTGTCAAAATCATTTTTTGATTTTGTATGCTTTCACTTTCATCTCCCTCCCTGATTTTATGTTCATCTTCTTTTGAAAGCCTACAATAAATAGCTGCTTTATCCATTTTCCCATCACCTTTCTGCTAAGACAATGGGTTAAAAATATGCACATTTAGCATATCATAAATCCCGCATCTTTCAAAATTTTATTTCCCTTCCATTAACCTAAGCAATATCCCTAGTATAATTTCTACTCTTTTTCCTTGGTCAGCATTTTTGAAAATATCCATTACTTTAATCTCCGTTATCTTGTCTTTCATATGCTCCCCCTAATTTTGGTTATTCTATTTTTATTCCATATTTATATAGGGCAGAATATAAAATGCACGCGTATACAAATACATCTTAAATATTCTTGCAAAAATTCATTTTAATTTGTGCCATATTCTCAGCGGTCGGGAACCGCCTACTGCCCACCCCTGACACAACGGGAGTATCCAAGGCCGTTTTGGTTCAAAACGCTATCATACCACCGACAGGCTTTGCCATGTTCGCAGTATGCCCCTTTACGCGGGGGAACGTGCCATAGTCCCTTTCCAAAATGTTTTCGTCACAGTTTCCTTATGAACCAGATAAGGCTTACAGATCGCAGTTTATCGCTCCAACTGTATCGTCATCATGGCGGCTGCATCTGCCGTGCTTGCCTGTTAAAGCCATTTGAAAAGAAGTCCTTGGATATCGGATATTCTGTTTTCAAGGTGCATAGGCGGAAAAAATCCCCCTCACTTTCTATGGGGACAAGTAAGGGGGAAGGGCAAAACTTTTTTAGATTTCTATGTACCTTTTCAGTTTTTCGTATATCTTTTTAAGCCGGTAGCCTATTGTCCTTCGGGAAACGCCCAATATTTTCGCACATTCCTTCTGTGATTTCTCCGAAACGAAGTAATAAAATATCAGCTTTTTCTCCTCCGGCAACAAATGCGCCACGGCCTTCCTCATTTGTTCTATCAAAAGGGAACGTACTACAATATCCTCAATGCTTTCCGCGCTGCTTGGGAACTGTATCCCCGTTTCCTCCAGCATATCCAAGGAAACCTCCCTGCTTTCTTTGTATGTATGCTTCTCGTTATCATACTTCCCATGCTTCAGATCGTGCTCCGTATATTTTATCTTTTCGTCGCTTTTCCCCAGAGCTTCCAAGATTTCTTTGGGAAGATAAGGATAAAGTTTCCCATAATTTTTGTATTTTGGCATAAAAAAACCTCCGAAATCAAATTTGTTTGATAATTTGAAATCAGAGGTTTGGGTGGCGCCCTTGTTTTGTTTGAAAATAAAAAGGAACATCACCTCCCTAGATGTGTTCCCATATGTCTTTTCATTTTACAAGTACCAAATGCGCTCTAGAATTTGGTGTTTATTATTGATTGTGGCTTTCTTTCCATATTTTCACTATTACTTTATCAGAATCTGATGCACTATGCCAGACTGTGGCATAATGCATCAGAGTATGCCAGAATCTAAAAAATTCTGGCATACTATATAGATTCTTGCAGTTTTTTATACAGTGGTCAATTCGCCCTTAGATTTGACGTTTACCTTTTTGTGAAGTCTCTAAGTTATATTACACTTATTTCCCTCCATTTCGGTTTTTGAATTTGTTCGTAATTTAATGTAGATTTTGCCTCTGAGTTATGATATACTTGCTAATATCCTGTTTGATGCAGATTTTGCTATGGGGGCATTACTCTAATATTTCATTCAGGATATTCTTATATAGCAAGGCATTTTATTTTTATCACTTCCTCATACAAATACCAAATTGCTTTTATTATGGCCATAACCAAACATTAACTTGACGCGCTTTGCTGCCATATTCAAGATAGCTTTCGATACATTTCCATGAAGTAAAAATCGCTTGTTCACTTTCACGACCTTTTAATATGCCTAACAGGGTATAATAACTTTTATCTGAACTTAATCTCAATAATGGACCGCCACTATCCCCATTTAAACTAGGCATATTGGTTTTAATCATATATTTATATGTCCCATTACCTTCAGGATAATTGCTTGAATTCCACTTAATAGTATAATCCGTAGCTAATACTTCTCCTGTTAATTTAGTGCTACTTTTGCCAAGTAACACGACGGTATCTCCCTCAATCGCTCTACCGGTATTCAAAATTATTTTTCCACCGTCTGTTTTCATTGTATAAGTTGCAGGATATCTACTATTATTGTTAGGATCTTTTGCTTTATATATTACAGCAACATCCGCATAAGCATATCTATTTCCATTTACAGGTCCCAAATTTATAAAATCAATAAAACCTGCTAGAATACCTCCATAAATCTTCATTTCTTCGCCTTCTTCAAACCCATGAGCCGCTGTAATAAAGCCGTAGTCCCCGTCCCCATTATCTGATAATCCTTCAATTTCATAATATACACCGCACCCCAGAGTCGCACTAGTACCAAATTTACCGTTTATAACATCTCCAGGAATTGCATCCGTTGATGCTAAATCTTCACAGTCCCCACTTGAAATCTCAAAAACTAAATGTTCTTTATCAATTCCTGTGATATTTAATACCGTTTCTTTCATCTCCTCATCCCACTCTTTAGCCTCTACAAAAAGGCTGTTTTTACTTCCGTATATTCCAGCTCCGAGCAGGTTTATTTCCCCTTCAGAATCTGCATTCCAAAGTTTATCAATCGCGTTTTCAAGTTCATCGATTGTATATGTCGCATCTTTTTCTATAATAATTATAGAATTTGATTCTTGTAATTCGGACATATCATCTTCGATCATTAAATCGGTTTCAGAATTTTTGTACTTCGCCACATCTTCAAAACTATTTTCTATCATTTGGAGTTTTTCTTCATTTGTTTTGCTTTCGACTTCCTCCAAAAGCAAAATATCAATTTCGCTCTTCACAGTTGTTTCAATGGAATTCTCGATTTGATTTATTTTTGATTTAATTCGAGGGATGTTCCCATCTCCTACAGCCTTAACATGTAATATACCATCTCTGACATACATGCCACCATATGTATCTGTTGGTAAATTGGCTGATAAGACTGACCAAAATTCCCCTTCTGACTTTACATAGTTCGATATGTCAGAACTTATACTTTCTGGCACTTTTACAGTAGCTTTTTTTAGTTGTATCTCCTCTTTTGTCAATTCATTAACTGATATTTCTTGTTTATCCAATTCTTTTCTTTGCTGAATTGACAACTCATTTGCAAAAGCTGGTACAGATAATACGCTTAGTGCTAAAACGAGGCTTAATGATATAATACGTTTCTTCATAACTCATCCTCCTTAGTAGATGCATAATTTTCACAGATAATTTACCTAAATTGTTATTCCACTCTGCCAATCAACTTTTTGAAAGAAAAATCCCTCCCCTCATGTGTTTTTTTCATCAACATCACGCTCCTTTTCTGGATTATTTATAAATATCACTTATAAAAAGTGTACTTATCAAAATCGTTTGATTAGTGGGGACATTTTACCAAAGTTGTTTCACCAATTAGCTCGCCCTTCCAAGTCGTGCCGCAGGAAGTACACTCTGCACCATCGTAAAATGTAGTCTTACAGGAGCCATCTTTATATTTCTCATGCTCTTTCAAAATAATTTCTACTATTTTATGTACATGCCGGGGTTCCACTTGCGACGGTTCCCCATTAAATATGGTTTCAGAATCAGTTTTATAAATAATTTCATATGTTATATTGTCAGAATTGCACACATTAAATTCCACAAATCTGCTCATGTCAGCAGGTTCAGTGTATCCAACAGCATCCTCAAGTACAAAATCAGATTTATCAATTTTTTCTATTTCACTGGATTTGACAACTTCAACATTTTTGGAGAACATCTGATTTATAGGTGTATCCGCCGCCTTTGCAACAACATTCCCAAAAGCCAGAGAAAGCAATGCTACAGAAACCACTACTGTCTTACCAAAAACACCAGTTTTCTTTTTTTCCTGCATAATCTTCATTGACCTCCTTATATTCTTTTTGGCTCTTTCCCCTCTAAAATTCACGCTGAAGCCAGCTGCTGCGCTGCCCGCCCGTTCCAGCTCCATTACCTTCGCAATCAACTGGCTATAACGCAGTTTTTTCTTAAAAGCAAAGCCCTCTGTCACCGCTTCATCAGTGGCGGCCTCCAACCAATCAGAAAGGTTTATCCTTAAAGCGCGAAACTGCGGATTGAACCAATTCAAACAGCTTAACAGCATGATCAACAGCTTTCTGGGCAAGTCCCTATGGATCACATGGTACAATTCATGTTCCAAAATAAATTCCATTTCTTCTTCGTTAAAAGCATTCATCATAGAAGCAGGGATGACAATGTATCTGTCCCTGATCCCAACAGAACATGGTGTAAAGATGGCATAGCAGAAAACTAACTTGACGCCCTGCACGTTTTTTTCATCTTTCAGCCTGTTAAAAATCTTTGCCCATGTATCGTCATCCTTCATGTAAAATTTGTTTGCCCGCACTTTGTGCAGCAGAAAAATATATTTACACACAAATTTGATAAAAAAGAAAATTGCTCCCAGCAGCCATATACTGCTAAAATGCTCTACGATGCCCATTTCCCTGATTGCTCCGACAACACCTTCATAGTTGCTCACATCTTCAAAAACGAGCGTCCTATAACCTCCAAAGTAGTCCTCGCTTCTGTCGAACAGGGATACAATGAAATAAAACGGTATCACAAACGAGAAAAGAGCAACCGTATTGACAAAAACCATTGTTTTCGCCGTAGTCAACCGATACGCATATTTTTCCAGCGGGAAAAATACAGTGCAAAATACAAATCCGCTTATCGAAAGCAATAAAACCGTAATGAATATCCTATCAATCATCATCTAATTCACTCAGCCATTCTTTCAATTCTTTTATCTCTTTGTCATCTGCTGAATTTCCGCCGGAAAAGGCCACTAAAAAATCCTTTAGTGATCCGCCAAATTTCCGATTGACAAAACCATGCGCTTCCCGCCTCTTATACTCCGCCCTTGTCATAAGCGGGTAATAGGAAAGTTTGTTTCCATTTTTGGTAGAGCCTAAGACCTTTTTTCCTTCAAGGCGTTTCAAAAATGTCGCCACCGTCTGGTAAGCCCATTCTTCACCTTCCTCATTTAACAGCTCCACCATTTCCGGCACTGTAACCGCAGCCTCCTTTCGCCATATAATATCCATTACTTTCATTTGTGCATCAGAAATATTCTTTTGTGGTTCCATATTGCACCCCCTTTCTCTTACTTTTAGTCATAGTAATGATACTACTTTTTGTAATTTCTTGTCAACATATTTGCAAAAACGATGTAGAAAATATATTTACATCGTTTTTAAGAAAAACGCAAAATTACTGCCTAAATTTGTTAGATAGTGTCTACACAAGGTGAATGGATTGTGATAAAATGGAAGCATCTTA
>ERZ777306.1712-NODE-1712-length-32563-cov-25.058847_pt1 | contig 32563 bp, 32 predicted proteins | sample MGYA00374966_ERZ777306 | MGnify/ENA primary metagenome ERZ777306 (study PRJEB29329, sample SAMN06343882) | mouse gut metagenome | isolation source: Mouse cecum | place: Austria: Vienna | collected 2014-11-15 ... | reverse complement strand
CAGGTTTTTTTATTCAATGACAAAAATATTCCCTTCTCTTGCCGTACAGGACTAGTGTCGCGTCAAGCGACAATAGTCGCAATCCCGAAAGGGATTGCGCGTCGCCAGAGGCGGCGTAAGCGAAGCAAAAACCACGTTTTTTGCTTCGCGATCTTCAAGTTTTTACGACAGTAAAAACTTGACATGCCACTAGAGCATTTATGCAATGAAATTGCGTAAATGCCCTAACGCGGCTTTGCCTGCAAAGGCTTGCGCGAGAATATCTCAAGGCAAACTTGCTTTGCCAGTAAGAGATATTTTCATGCGTAAAATGCTATAGTTCCATTATCCACATACAATGATTTCTGCCAACTTTTCAAGCAAACAGGCGTATTATCGTGTCAGTTGATGCCATTGTGCTCTTTTCGGGCGGTCTGGACAGTATTTTGGCCGCAAAGGTTCTTGAGGAACAGGGTCTTGAGGTTCTTTGCCTGCATTGCATTTCACCGTTTTTCGGCAGCAGGCATTCCATTGATCGCTGGAAAAAAATCTATAGCCTTAACATTGTTTCTCTTGATGTGGGCAGGGAATTCATGCAAATGCTTTGCCGCTGGCCGGCCCATGGTTTCGGCAAGGTTCTCAATCCCTGTGTGGACTGCAAAATTTTGCTTCTCACCCAGGCCAAAAAATATATGGATAAAATAGGCGCGACTTTTTTGGCAACGGGAGAAGTGCTTGGCCAGCGCCCCATGAGCCAAAGGCGAGACACCCTGTTCCTGATCTCAAGGGAAGCAAATGTACGCGATTGCCTGCTACGGCCATTGAGCGCCCAGCATTTACCGCCAACCCCAATGGAAGAAAACGGCCTGGTAAACCGTGACCTTTTGCCTGCCATTGCCGGTCGCGGCAGAAGCGAGCAGCTTGAACTTGCCACAAAATTCAAACTTGCCGAAATCCCAACCCCGGCAGGAGGCTGCAAACTTACTGAAAAAGAAAACGGGCGTCGATATTGGCAGATTCTGAAGCATTATCTTCCCGACTGCGGTGTGGACAAACAAGAGCCTCCGGCAAATGGAGCCAGAATCATCAAGGCACATGAGGATTTCCGCTTGTCCGGCATTGGCCGTCAAATGTGGCAAAATGATTACTGGCTTTGCATTGGCAGAAATAGCTGTGATAACGATGCATTGCGCGCGAATGCAAGCAAAGATGATATTCTTATAAAATTATGTGATTTCTCGGGCCCCATTGCCCTTGCCCGCCATGGCGCATCCTGGCCTGATGATATTCTGGAATCGGCCTGCGCAATAACGTCCGCATATTCTCCTCGCGCTGCGTCAAGCGGCGGAAAGGTTCGCCTTTCACTTAAATTGGGAGACGAGTACAGGATTATTGAAGTGTTTCCGGAACGCAAAAACTGGCATGTGCCGGAATGGGAAGAAACAAAGGAAGAAATAAGAAGACGCGCAAAGGAATATGAGCAAATTACAAAACTTTCCCGGAATGAACAAAGAATTTGTAAGGAATCTGGCTGATATAAAGAAACTCTGATTATTCATCTTTTATAAATATTGATTTGGGGGCCCAGCAGCCCCCAAATCGATATTTCCCTAATTATTGCTCTGGTTTTCTGTTACCATGGCCTTGAGAGGTTCGCCATAATAGGCCTTGCGGTAGAGTTCTTTCAATTCGCTGATCAGGGGATAGCGCGGATTGGCTATGGTGCATTGGTCATCGAAGGCCTGTTCGGACATTTCATCCAGCTTGTGCAGGAAATCGGCTTCCGCAATTCCGGCATCCTTGAGTGAACGTGGAATCTTCAGATCGCGTTTCAAGCCCTCGATCGCCCGCACCAGGCGCGCGGTTTTTTCTGCGCGGTCTTCCGGGTTATCGCCCTGAATGTCATCAGCCAGGTGCAGCATGTCAGCTATACGCGCATAGCGACCCTTGACCCAGGGATATTTATATTGCGGGAGCATACCCTGTTTTGTGGGCGTGTCCGTTGCGTTGAACTCAATGACATACGAAAGCATGATTGCATTGGCCAGCCCATGCGGCAAATGGAAATATGAACCAAGAGCATGGGCCAGGGAATGGCAGATACCAAGAAAAGCATTGGCAAAAGCCATGCCGGCCATTGTAGCCGCATAGTGCATTTTTTCGCGGGGCACCAGACGATCCGGCCCACCTTCATACGATCGTCTCAAGTATTTGAATACCAGACGAATCGCTTCCACAGCCTCGCCATCCGCAAAATTGGTGGCCAGGGTCGAGGTATAGGCTTCTATCGCATGAGTCAACACATCAAGGCCGGCATTGGCAATCAGGGATGGAGGCAGATCCATTACAAATTCGGGATCTACAATGGCCATATCCGGCGTAAGCGCATAGTCGGTAACAGGATATTTCACACCGGTTTTGCTATCCGTAATGACGGCAAATGGCGTTACTTCGCTGCCTGTCCCGGAAGTTGTGGGAATGGCCACCATAACAGCTTTTTTGCCCAGATCCGGGAAAGAAACTACACGTTTTCTGATATCCATAAAACGCAGGGCGATATCCTCAAAGCGCGTATCCGGCTTTTCGTAGAGCAGCCAGATAATTTTTGCGGCATCCATTGGGGATCCACCGCCAAGAGCAATAAACATATCCGGCTGGAAGGCATTGACCATGTCCAGAGCCTTGCGCACCGTCGCAAGATCTGGGTCTGGCAAAACGCCGGAAAAAACACGGACTTCAATGCCCATTCTTTCCAGCACTTCTTCAACCTTGCGCACATGTCCGAGTTGTTCCATTGTCTTGTCAGTTATGATGCAGGCTCTGCGGCGATCGCTGTATTCCTTGAGGGCCGGTTCCATGGCGCCCAGCTTGAAATAAATCTTGTTGGGCACACGAAACCAGAGCATATTCTCCCGCCTTGCAGCCATGGTTTTGATATTCATCAGGTGCTTGACCCCGATATTTTCACTTACCGAATTGCCGCCCCAACTGCCACAGCCCAGAGTAAGCGACGGAGCAACGCGGAAATTGTAAACGTCGCCAATCGCGCCCTGGGAAGCCGGCATATTGACCAGAACCCGGCCTGTGGTCATGGTATCTTCAAAAATCTTGATGTTGGCGGTATTGGATTCCTTTGTGTAAAGAACAGAGGTATGGCCCTGGCCGCCAAGCGTAATCAGCTCTTCGGCCATGTTCACTGCCTGATGAAAATCCGGAGCCCGGTAAAAACCCAGCACGGGCGAAAGTTTTTCATGGGCAAAAGGATCATCACTGCGGATTTCCGCTCTTTCAGCCAGAAGAACTTTTGTCGATTCGGGCACTGTTATGCCGGCCATGGCCGCAATTTTGTGGGCAGGCTGGCCAACGATAGCCGCATTGAGCGTGCCATTGACAAAGATTACATTTGCCAGAGCCGCAGCTTCTTCATCATTGGCAAACCAGGCCCCGCGGGCCACAAATTCTTCCCGTATCCTGTCCGCAACGGAGGATTCCGCGATAATGGCCTGTTCGGAGGCGCAAATCATGCCATTATCAAAGGTCTTGCTGAGAAGAATTGAATTAACGCTCATCTTTATATCAGCCGTGGAATCAATGACGACAGGGGTATTTCCAGCACCAACACCAATGGCTGGCGTGCCTGAACTGTAGGCGGCATGGACCATGCCCGGACCGCCTGTAGCAAGAATAAGGTTGATATGTTTGTGGCTCATCAGGGCCTGGGTGAGCTCGGGCGTGGGATCCTCAATGCAGTCAATAATGCCTTCAGGGGCGCCACCTTCTACTGCCGCTTTCAATATTGTCATGGCAGCGGCGCGAGTACTTTTTTTGGCCCTGGGATGAGGTGAAAAGATGATGCCATTGCGTGTTTTCAAGGAAAGCAAGGCCTTGAAGATGGCCGTCGACGTCGGGTTTGTGGTAGGCACAATGCCGGCAATAAGGCCAAGGGGCGCGGCAATTTCGCGATACCCAGCAATCTGGTCATCCTCGATTATGCCACAGGTTTTGCTATCCTTGTATTTGTTATAAATATATTCGGATGCAAAATGATTCTTGATTACCTTGTCTTCCAGGACGCCCATTCCGGTTTCCTCGACTGCCATCCTGGCAAGCACAATCCTTTTGGAAGTTGCGACAGCTGCCGCATGCTGAAAGATTTCATCCACCTGTTTTTGGTCATAACGGGCAAAAATTGCCTGGGCCGCCCGTACACGCTCAACTTTTTTATCAAGTTCCTCAATGGAGCTACTCATATTGATTCCTTGCGGAATAACCGCGAGTTTGCAAATTGGAATTATAGTTGCTTATGTTAACATAAATATCCCCGGAAACGGATGCTACGGGGATATTTTCGACCCTGCCCCTGCAAGGCCGGATATTTGTAAATATATAACTCCCGGTAATAAAAAGCAATAAGCGTTAAAAAGTCCCGGCAACAGCAAGCTGGCGCATCCTTTTTATCGCATCCTGGGTATCGTCTGGCGATCCAAAAGACGTCATGCGCACATAGCCTTCCCCGCTTTTGCCAAATCCGACACCGGGTGTGCAGACAAGCGCTGCTTCATGTAGCAGTTTGTGGAAAAATCCCCAGGAATCCATGCCATTGGGAACCTTGACCCAAAGATAGGGGGCATTGCGGCCGCCATACACGGTAAGGCCAAGCTCCTGCAAAGCCTTTGAAAGCAGATCGGCATTATTCTGATAGCCGCGGATAACGTCCTTTATCTCGCGTTGGCCATCCTCGCTGTATGTAGCGGCAGCCGCGCGCTGAACAATGTAGGGGCAACCATTATATTTGGTGCTCTGACGACGCAGCCAAAAGCCGGCAAGATCTACCTTGCCGCCCTTTCCATCGCTAACCTTGCATTCGTGGGGCACCACAACATAAGCACAGCGCAAACCGGTAAAACCGGCTGTTTTGGAGAAACTGCGAAACTCCACGGCAACTTCCTTTGCGCCTTCAAGCTCGTAAATACTGTGCGGCACATCGTCATCGCGGATAAATGCCTCATAGGCGGAATCAAAAAGGATTATGCAGCCATTTTTACGCGCGTAATCTACCCAGCCCTGGAGCGCCTTGCGGGAAAGCGTTGTGCCTGTCGGATTATTGGGGCAGCAAAGGTAAATCATGTCAGGAGTTTTATCGGGAAAGGCCGGAATGAAGTCATTTTCGGCAGTGCAAGGCAAATATACTATATTGCTCCAGCGGCCATCCACCTTTTCCCCGGCTCGTCCTGCAAGAACATTGGAATCAACATAGACTGGGTAAACAGGGTCGGTAACAGCCACGATACTTTTTTGCGAAAAAAGTTCCTGGAAATTACCCACATCCGATTTGGCGCCATCGGATACGAAAATCTCATCTGGATGAATGTCAATTCCGTGTGCCTTGTAATCATATTCCATAATGAGATCGCGGAGGAAAGCATAACCGCCATAGGGGCCATAACCGCGGAAATGCTCCGGATGGCCCATTTCATCCACAGCCTTGTGCAGGGCATTGATGACGGCCGGAACAAGAGGACGGGAAACATCGCCAATTCCCAGGCTGATAATCCTGGCATCTGGTTGGGAATCCTTGAAATCCGCTACTTTTCTTTCTATTTCCGCAAAAAGGTAATTGGCCTCGAGTTTCAGATAATTGGGATTTATGGAAATCATTTAATCCTCTGCAATATGCTTTTACAAATAGAAAACACCATCAAAAACGGTAACCGCCGGCCCCTTCATGAAGACATGATTGCTGGCCTCATCCCACTTGATCTCCAAAGAACCGCCAAGTAATTCCACTTCAACCTGACGTTCCGTCAAATTGTTCAGGACACAGCCAACAACCGCCGCGCAAGCTCCCGTGCCGCAGGCAAGAGTTTCTCCGGCCCCTCTTTCCCATACGCGCATCCTGATTCTGTCCCGCGATAAAACCTGCACAAATTCTGTATTTGTCCGTCTGGGAAACACCTTGTCATTTTCAAACTTCGGACCGATTGAGGCAATCTTGAGATTTTCAAGATTCTGCATGAAAACGACGGCATGAGGGTTGCCCATTGAAACCGCGGTAATTTCATACATATTACCGTCTATTTCCAGAGCCTGGGCGATGCAGTTTTCCCTGTTGCCAAGGGAAATAGGCACAAGTTCCGGCACCAGAACAGGTTCCCCCATATCTACCGTGGCCCCGCACGGCGTTCCACCTTCAAAAGCAAGACGGATAACCTTTTCACCGGCCAGAGTTTCAAGCCGGAGCAAATCCTTTTTAATCAAACCGTGATCAAAAGCAAACTTGCCCACGCATCTTGCCGCATTGCCGCACATTTCAGCTTCTGTGCCATCCGCATTGAACATCCGCATACGCAAATCCGAAACCGCGGACGGCAAGACAAGCACCAGACCATCCGAGCCAACGCCAAAATGACGGTCGCTTATTTTTTTGGCCAGATCATGCGGATCCTGAATCTGCTCAACAAAGCCATTGATATAGACATAATCGTTACCTATGCCCTCCATCTTTGTAAATGGCAATTTCCTGATCATGGCTCCTCCTTTTTTGCGTATGGAATTTTTCAATTTACACATTAGCCTTTGCAAAGTAAAGAAATTGCACTGTAAATGGCTGCGTTTCATTATGGATTTGTTATTCCACTACAGGAACCGCCTCTTCCAAAAACGAGCGTTTGGGTTTAGAATTTTAGCGGATTTTGTTTGGAAAATACTCGCAGCAAAAAAATTCATACGCGTTGCGTATTTCTGGAGGGTACAGTGGAATGTCCAGGGGATAAAAGCCCACAAAACAGCACCCAACAGGGAAATGGCAAAACCATTGAAAAAATTACAGTCAAGATTGAAAATTCTTCCGATAATTCCTTGCCTGCGCGCACAAGTCCCATGGCTGCCGGTATGGACGTGCATGCCTGGCTTGACCAACCGCTTACAATACCACCATTTTGCAGGGTTCTTGTGCCTACGGGCCTCAAGCTCGAGATACCGCGAGGATATGAATGCCAGATACGCCCGCGCAGTGGTCTTGCCCTGCACCACGGCATTACAGTATTGAATACGCCTGGCACAATCGATGCGGACAGTCGTTCGGAAATCGGGGTAATATTGATCAACCTTTCCACCGAGCCCTTCACCATCCATCCGGGCGATCGTTTTTGCCAAATGGTTTTCAAAAGATGTGTTGAAGTTGAATGGGAAGAATGTAAAAAACTTGACCGCACCAAACGGGAAGGCAACAGCTTTGGAGGGTCGGGTTTGTCCGAACCGGATGACAGCGACCAGCTTTGATGCAATAGCAACCACCTTGCCGGGCCATTAATCCGGACAGTTCACCAGGGAGAAAAAATTGGCGAAACAACAAGCTTTGCGGCAATGGCGAGTGGAAGATTCCATGGAGCTTTATGGCATTGGCACATGGGGAGCGGGATATTTCAATATTTCCGAAAACGGCGAGGTGGTAGTCAGCCCTCATGGACGCAGCGGCCCGCAAATTCCGCTTCTCGAAGTAATAGCCGGCTTGCGTGAACGCGGTTATGATATGCCGGTCTTGTTGCGCGTGGAGAATATTCTTTCTTCCCGCATTGCCAAAATTCATGAGTCTTTCCGCAAGGCTATCAAGGAACTTGGCTACAAGGGCGAATACAGGGGGGTTTTCCCCATCAAGGTCAATCAGCAACAACAGGTTGTGGATAAGATAGCCCAGTTTGGGGCAAGATACCATCATGGTCTTGAAGTTGGATCCAAGGCTGAACTTATCGCCGCTGTGTCGCTGATGCACGACACAGAAGCCTGTATTGTCTGCAATGGATACAAGGATGCTGAATTTATTGATCTTGGGCTCTGGGCCAAACGCCTCGGTTTCAATGTATTTTTTGTCCTGGAAATGCCAGGAGAACTGGAAATACTGATTGAACGCTCGAAAGCGCTCAATATACGGCCCAATATCGGCGTGCGCACCAAACTTGCCGTCAAGGCTGGCGGACATTGGACGGATTCTGGCGGGGAGCGTTCAACCTTTGGACTTGCTCCCTCCCAGGTAATTGATGTTATCGATTATCTGAAAGGCCATGACATGCTGGATTGTTTCAAGCTCCTGCATTATCACCTGGGCTCGCAAATCTCCAATATCAGGGATATCCGCACTGGCGTGATGGAAGCTGCCAGGATTTACGCTGGACTGTTCCAGGAAGGCGCTCCAATGGGCTATCTGGATCTGGGTGGCGGCCTTGCTGTGGATTATGACGGTTCCCATACCAATTATATTTCATCACGCAATTACACGCTTGACGAATATTGCGCGGATGTTGTCGAAGCGGTTATGGACATCCTGGATGAAAGCGATGTACCCCATCCGCACATCATTACGGAATCGGGGCGTGCGACAGTTGCCTATTACTCCGTGCTGCTCTTCAATATTCTTGATGTCAATATTGTGGAAGAAGCCCGTTTGCCGGAAAATTTGCCGGAAGATGCCCCCGAGGCCGTGCGAAATCTGGCCGAGACTCTGGCTGGCATCAGTATCCGCAATTTGCAGGAAAGCTATAACGATGCCATCTATTACCGGGATGAAACACGGCGGCTTTTTTCTGCAGGTTCGGTAACATTGCGGCAAAGAACGCTGGCCGAACGCTATTTCTGGGCCATCATCATGAAAATTGCCCAGGAAAAAAAGAAATTGAAAAATGTGCCCCGAGATCTGGAAGATATTGACGTCAATCTTGCCGATATTTATTACGGTAATTTCAGCGTTTTTCAGTCATTGCCGGATACATGGGCAATCGACCAGTTATTTCCCATAATGCCAATTCACAGACTTGATGAATTTCCCTCACGACAGGGCATAATTTCGGACATTACCTGCGATTCCGATGGCCGTATTGATCATTTTATCGATCCCCAGGGAATGAAACCCATGCTCGATCTGCATCCTCTCAGGGAAGGAGAGGAATATTATCTCGGCGTATTCCTTGTGGGCGCATATCAGGAGACCCTTGGAGATCTTCATAATCTTATGGGCGACACCAATGTCGTTTCAATTCGCGTGCAGGAAGATGGCAGTTTTGAATATGTTCGTGAAATCAGTGGAGATTCTGTGGCCGATGTATTGAGTTATGTTGAATATGATCCCAGAAGAATAATTGAAAGCTTGCGTGTTTCTGCGGAAAAGGCTGTACGCGATGGCCTTATTTCCGCCAGCCAGCGTTTTGATGCCATGCAGGCTTTTGAAGACGGATTGAGGGGATATACCTATTTTGAAAGGTAACCATATTTGTAATAAACAGTATTTTATGCTATCGAAAATAACACTCGCATAGAAATGCTGACAAAGATCCGGGGAGGCTCCAACATTGCGGCGTTTTTATCAGGAAAGCTGGCAGGGCATTCCATTTACGTCCTTTTCGCATATATCTTTTTTCCATCTGGCCGGACCAAAGTTCTATTCCACCTTTTATGAAACGCTTTTCAGGCGTTACAAAGACTGGAATGACCTTCCGGCCCGTTGGCGTTTGAGCAAGACAAAGGACGCAGAATGGCTTGCGCGGAAAATCAGGGCACTGATGGCCGGCAGAAATGACGACAAACCTTGCCGGGTGCTTTCCATAGGCAGTGGTGTCGGATTTATGGAAAAGACTCTTCTGGAAAAGGACCCGTCAATAGAGCTGCATGTGAATGAGCCCAGCACAGTTGGCATGAAATGGCTAAGGCGCGTAATTCCGGCAGAACATATTTACATAGGGCTCCCGGCCGTCAGTCTGCCTTCTGACATAACCTATGACATGATCTATCTTTCTGCTGTGGATTACGGCATGTCCAACCGCGATTTTCTGCATCTGCTTGAAATTCTCCGGGCACAGCTTGCGCCGGATGGCGAAATTGTCTGTATTTCCGCTTCATTGCTTGAGGAAGATTCTTTTATCGGAAGTTTTGTAAACGCAATAAAAATTTTCTTGCGTGGCATTTTACATTTTCTTGGGGTGAGGCGTCAGCAGTTCTGGGGCTGGCGCAGGACGAGAGCGGAATATCTCAAACTACTGAACCAGGCTGACTTCAGGGATATCCAGGACGGATTTCTTGATGATGGTTTTGAAAGCTATTGGATAAGCGGCAAGTAGATGGAATGTTTCAAGAAGCTTAACATTTGCTGATCTCGAAAGGGGCAATTTAAAATGGATGTTTTTGATGCACTTTTCACTCGTAGAAGCATACGCAAATTCACGACCCAATTTGTCTCAAAGGATGATGAAAATCTTATCCTGAAAGCGGCAATGCTTGCGCCCAGCGCCTGCAACGAACAACCCTGGCATTTTGTCTGCGTGCGTGATGCCGAATTGCGTGAACGGCTTTCACATGTTTCGCCCTACACTCACATGGCTGCTGAAGCGCCACTGGTTATTGTAGTATGTGGAGATTTGTCGCTGGAAAAAGCAAAGGGAATGTGGGTTCAGGATTGCTCGGCTGCCATCGAAAACATTTTGCTGGCAGCGCGCGGCAAAAATCTGGGTTCCGTCTGGTGTGGCATTCATCCGGAAAAGGAAAGGGAAGCAAAAACGCGCGAAGTTCTTGGCATTCCAGATAGTGTAATTCCTCTTGCGGTAATTTCCATAGGCCATCCGGCCCAGCATTTTTCGGAAGCATCGCGCTTTGACAAAGCTCGCATTCATCAGGACAAATGGTAAAAAATACTGTTTTTCCAGCATCCGGCGTTAGAGCAAAGTTCCATTTGCTGACCGGATGCCTGGAAATCAATGATATTGCTCATTCAGAAACTTGTGCGCAAAAATATTTACAGCTTCCTCATTGACCATCAGCATATCCATCTGACGGGTCATAATCAGCAAGCGCCCAAGCTGGTCAAGGCGTTTTAAAACCTCCTCCCTAACATATTTCTGAAAACGAGCCTGAACACGGTCGTGGCTGACTTCCAGTCGAAAACCGAGTTCATCTAGAATGATTCCTATGCAGCGCGCCCTTCTGGAACGTTGCACATCCGCAGCCGCGCCTCCTGCAAATTCAAAACGGATGTAATTTTTGCTCAATGTTTCACCACACCATGTGTCCAGAATGGCATAATGGTAACCAACCCTGGAGGAAAAATTGAGGTAGCGATCCGACAAAATGGCATAACTGCGATCGCCAAAACGCTCTCCGGCTCTCTGATTTCCACCCACAAGGCTCTGGCCCATAACAGACATAAATCCTCGAATATTAATTGGACGTGGGCCAGATGAGCGAACCTTGAGATTGAGCATTCCCTCAAGCAACGCACAAAATGGCGCGCTTGTAACTTCTTCCGGAGTTACAGTCTTTTTTTCAGGGGTTTTCAGCCCACCTCCAAGATCAATAATATACAGATCCAGAGGGACGCGGCAAACAAGCTTGCTGGCAACGCCTTCTTCCGCTTTATCTGTAAGAGTATCTGAAATCAGGAACATCTCCGAATAGCTTTTTTCATGCGCATAACGCATAACGTCATGCAGTGAAGCACAATTTGAAGGCGAAAAAGTTTCGGCACCCGGGTCAATCAGGTGCAGCGGCAGAACGAGCGGAGCTACCCGTCTCAACAGGGCAAGCGCAGGAGTGTTGGCAGGCGGTTTTTTGCGCGGCCCCAGCTGCAGGGCCAGCAACTCATCAATCTGTCCGGAAAAAACTCGACACAATAGGGCATCGACAGTAACGACCATGCCGTTTTGCAATACTTGTGTCGCGCCGGGCAAATTCATCAGAGTGGGCAGTCCAAGTTCACGGCAAACGGACGCCATGTGCCCTGTAAGGCTGCCGCTTTCCGCAATTACGGCAATAGCCCTGCCAAGATATTTCATCGCATTTGGCGAAGGGTGCCTGATAACCAGGACAGAACCATCAGGAAAATGGGTTGTGTCCTCGTTATCTTCATCGATAAAAACAGAACCGCAGCTAACGCCGCGCGCCGCGATATCCCCGCCAAAAAGGATGGGCTTCAAATGCCCAAGAGCAGGGATCGTCTCCTCCGTGCCATGCTCAAAGCCGGCGGAATCAAGGCCCATGGGCCTTGTCTGCAAAAGAATCACATTGTCATCTTCATCAACAGCCCATTCGAGATCCTGCGGATATTGATAATGACGCTCAAGCTGAAGGGCCATTTCAGCAATTCCAAGCACCTGTTCATCCGTCAAGCTTGGGACATTGCGCAGATCCGGCGGCACTTCCTCCAGCACGCGCTGAGCCTTGTTGTCGTGTCGTCTGATAACAATACGCATTTCCTTGCGCACGATTTCGGACTGGACAATCTTGCGGCCGCTTCTTGTTACTTGCCACTGATCGGGCAAAGCAAGGCCATCGACAACCATCTCCCCCAGTCCCCATACGCCTTCGACCAGGATGCTGCTTGTCCGCAAATCTACAGGATGACGGGAGAATGCCACACCAGCAGCTTTTGCACGCACCATTTCCAGGCAAAGAAGCCCCATGTCAGTGGCGTCCAGGGCATAACCATGGGCAGCCCGATAGGAGAGGGCTCTTTCCGAATAAAGGCTGCCAACTACTCTCTTCAATGCCGCCATCAGGGTTGGGCGCGTTACACCCAGCACACTTTCATATTGTCCAGCAAAAGATTGGACGCCATCTTCCGCAACAGCGCTGGAACGAAGAGCCGCAACCACATTTTTGGGATCAGGCGCAAAGGCTTCATCCCAGGCTTTGACCAATGGCTCGGCCAGCTCCCTGGGTACGCGCGCTTCGCCAATAAGCCTGCCAATTTGTTCCGCGGCATTATGCACAGTATCGGGGCGATCAATATCGACCTTGCTCAAGTGCGCATAAATTTTCTGGAAAAGATCGCCATTGCGCAGCAAAAGGATGGTGCCGGCCTTGATGGTTAGCGCAAAGCCTCGTGGCGTAGGCAATCCAAGCATATTATGCAGTTCGCCAAGGTTGGCGGCCTTGCCCCCTACAATATAATCCATGCTGGCATCGACTTCAGAAAGGGGCAGCGTAACGGAATTGACATCGCCGCGGGTATGGCTGCGCAATTCCTTTTCAATATGCTTGCCAAGGGAACGCGTAGTTTCAGCCAATGCGGCATAACGTTGTCCGGAAATCGCATTCAGGCATTCACTCATTCTTTCGGCCAGCAGGCAGGCCCTTCTCACAGACTTGCGCACTTCGCTGGTTTCCATGGCGCGTTCACCAGAAATGGCCCCGTTAAGCTGCGAAAAAACGGCGGCCAAATCCGCATTGGCCTGCAAAAGCTCCCTGAACGAAGCATAGCGCTTTTCAAAAGCAGCCATCAACTCTGCACGAGTGGACGCAGACTTTTTGCGAAATATTTTGCCGATTTTTTCCAGTATATCCATACGATTTCTCCAGGGCCCTCCCCTATTCTGCTTTGAGCCAGCAGGAAACAAGAAGCCAGATTGCAGTGCTCCAGAAAATTAGGTTGCTGATTACAAGATAGATTAAGTACCCCTTGTCTTCAAAAATGTCTTTTTCCATTTTGGTCTCCGTGTTTGTGATTTTAAGCGGCGAGGATTATAGAGTAAAAGATTCTGACTGCTACAGAGATTTTAAAAATTCTCCAACAATTTGCAATTTATGGCAAGGACCAAATTGGCAGCAAACAGGGCTTGCGTCTTATAGATGTTTCAGTTTATACCCAAACATGTCTGGATATAAACTGAAAAGATCGTCTGCCAAAAAGCGTGAATTTGCGTTGCTGTCGATTTCTGTATGACAGCGAAACTGCTAACAGAAACGGCCTGCGGCCGCGCTTTGGGTCGCTGGCAGACTTACGCCGCTACGCGGCGCGCCGGACTTTCGCCCAGCGTACTGGTGATTGAGAGCATTTATGCAGTGAAATTGCATTAAATGCTCTACCGCACCTCAAGGAATTTCTACTGAATAATTATTTTTATCAATCCTGCTCATCTTTTAGCAAAAGAACTACTTCCTGGAAAACATTCAGTAGTTGGGGCCATTTTTCTTCTGGAATATTTTTGGACTTGAGGCATCTTTCAAAAACCATGCTTTCCTCAAGATCGCCCAGTTCCTCGTCCTCATTTATCCTGCCGAAGATGGTTTCGCGGAGCCTGTTATTTTTTATGCCCAGAATTTCAAGACCGGTGCCTGCAACAAGCTCCTCCAGCCTTTCGCGCAAATTCCCTTCGTATTCATCACCATTATAAATAATCTCCAGCCAGATGCCATTTGTCTTGTCTGACAGGCTCAATTCATGAATTCGGTTTGCAATTATCTCGAGATTGCCTTCAACTCTTTCCAGATGCCTGAATTCCGGCACAGGCAGCAATTCCACAGTCGGCCTGTTTCCATCAAAGTCCAGAAGACAAACGCTTTTCTGGTGTCCGGCTTCTGAGAAACCCATCGGAAGGGGGGAGCCGCTATAACGGATATGCTCAAATTGACCTATCTGCTGAGGCATATGAAGATGACCGAGCGCCACATAATCAAATATTTCGCCAAAAACCTCGGGCCCAATTTGGCCAAGAGTTCCAACATAGAGCTGGCGTTCGCACTCGCCTTCTTTCAGCCTGGCATTTCCACCCGCAAACAAATGCCCCATGGCAATTATTGGAACATGGCCAGCCTGTCCGGCAACAGCAGAGGCTTTTTCGGCAACAAGGCCATAATGATCCGCAATAGCCTGCAGCAGTTTTCTTTCCTTGTCCTCCGGGCTTTCGCCCGGCGCTGATCTGCGCAAATATTTCTCTCTTAAAAATGGAACTGCGCAGACAATCAATGCCGGCTTGCGGGACTGGTTTTCAAAGACAATAACTTCATTTTCCGGTTTATCCACATCTGGAATACCGAGAACATGAATGTCCATTCTTTCCAGAATTGGTTTATGCACTTCCAGGAGAATGGCCGGATCGTGATTGCCGGAAGTAATGACAAGATGCTTGCAACCCTGATCCCGGGCCTTGATCAGAAATTTTAGATACATGCCCTGGGTTTTTGCCGACGGGGTTGTTGTATCAAAAACGTCTCCTGCAATCAGCAGGCAATCAATACATTCCTTTTTAATAATATTGATTAGCCAGTTAAAAAAGAATTCAAATTCGTCATCGCGTTTTCTATCGAAAAGGACATGGCCAAGATGCCAGTCAGATGTGTGAAGAACCCTTAGGTGGCCGTTTTTCATTTCATCAGCTTGCCTGTTTTTCAAATTCGACCAAAAACCTTTTCGTTATTTTGAGGGCATTTTCAAGATCGTTCGGCGCGATGAAATGCGCCTGTCTTCCGCCACGGAACCAGGTAAGCTGTCTTTTGGCATAGGCGCGTGTATTCCTGAACCATTGAGATCGAGATTCCTCAAGGCTGATTTCATTCTCGAGAAAGGAGCGAAGATCCGCGCAGCCAATGCCATTCCAGGCAGGGGCCTCCCTTTCCGGACATTTTTCCATGGCTTGCCGCGCCTCTTCAACAGCCCCGGCAGCAAGCATATTGTCAATGCGGATTAAAAGCCCTGCTTCAAACGCTGATAGTTTTTCATCTACTACAATCAGAGGTCCGCGACAAAGCGGTGGTTCCATGCCGTTTTCATGCCACCAGGAAAATGTTTTTCCTGTGGCTTCAAATACTTCGAGAGCCCGCGCAATGCGTTGCCTGTCATTTGGATGGATGCGGGCCGCATAGACCGGATCGATGCTTTCCAGTTCAACAAAAAGCGCATTTGGGCCCTCACTGCGCAAACGACTGGCCAAGTTTTGTGAAATGTATAAGGGAATGGGAGGAATATTGGCAATGCCATGCAAAAGCGTTTGAAAATAAAAACCGGTTCCACCTACAAGGAGTGGAATTTTGCCCCGGACCAGAATTTCGTCCACCTTTTCGCGCGCCATATTGCACCACTGGCCGGAACTTATCTTTTCATGGCTTTCCAAAAAACCAAATAAATGATGGGGAATTCCACCCTGCTCTTCCCTGGAAGGCTGTGCGGTTATGATTGGAAAATCACGATAAACTTGGCGCGAATCAGCATTCACAATTTCCGCACCCAATTTGTGCGCCATTTTGACGGCCAGATCTGTTTTGCCGCATCCGGTTGGGCCACCAAGGCATATTACCGGTAAAGGCGTTCTTGGTTGGGTGTTCAAGGCCATGGGGAATTAATTTGGCTTTGCGGAGTATTTAACACAATTCATATTTTTTTTCCAGCGCGCGGCGAACATTTTCCGGCACAAGGCCCCCGATATTGCCACCCTGGCTGGCAACGGCCTTGATGATTGTGGAACTGATGTACAGCCACTGATAATCCGTCATCATGAAAACCGTTTCCACGTTGCGGCTCAAACGCCTGTTCATCAGGGCAAGCTGAAATTCATAATCGAAATCAGACACAGCCCGCAGCCCCCGTAAAAGGGCGCAAGCATTATTTTGTCTGGCAAAATCCACTGTCAGCCCGTCAAAAGGCTCTGCCTCAACACCCGGGTCATCGGAAAAAACTTCCCGCACAAACGCTACCCTTTCTTCAAGAGAAAAGAGCGTATGTTTGGGCGTGCTTTTGGCCACGCCGACTATTATTTTATCGAATATCTGGCGTCCTCTGCGGATAAGGCTTGCATGGCCGTTTGTAACAGGGTCAAAAGTTCCCGGATAAAGCGCAATCTTCATATACTTTTCCAAATTTCAAGAATAGTCTGGCCAAAATTGCGGCTGGTCTGAATTTGAAGCACGGCAGGGACTTCAAATTCGGCACCTTTTTCAATTTCCGCGCAGACAAATGAGCCTGGGAGAAGAAAATCATGGCTGACAAGAGCTGAAAAGACATCTGGCACCAGATTTTTGCGGTAGGGTGGGTCAATAAAAACCAGGCCGTAGGCCATGGACGGTCTTCTGGCCATAAATTTACGCGCTGGCTCGCAGTAAATTCCACATTGTTCGGCAATGCCCAATATTTCCGCATTTAAGCGCAAAGCTTTACACAAATCAGGGGAATTATCCACGAAATCAACATGAACAGCCCCGCGGCTGATTGCCTCAAAACCAAGGCTGCCCGTGCCGGCAAAAACATCAAGCCCCCTCAAATTTTCCCATGAAATTCCACGTGATTCCAGTATGGAAAATAGAGATTCCCGGGTTCTGCCCATTGCCGGACGCGCCCCGTCATTGCCGGTTCTGATTACACGGCCGCCAAGTTTTCCTGAAATTATCCGCATGGCTTACAATTTAAATTTATTACAAGTCAGTATTTTTAGCATAAAAATTATTACAAGTCAGTATTTTTGACAGGAAAAGTTTAACAAAAGCATACCGGCAAAGCAAATTTTCAATACAAAATTATTCTTGCCGGGAAATATGCATTTTGTTTTATTGATAGTACCGTTTCAATGGATATTTTCACTTGAAAATTGCTCAAGAGCCAAATTTGAGACTTTTGCTTTGCGCAAAATTACGATAAGAAACATTTTTCGTGACAGAACTTTTATCATTGCGGAGATGCCATGAAAAAAATAGGCGGCCTGTTGGCCATCTTTGCCATTGTATTTTTGTTTGCGTGGCCCGTTGCGGCTGCTGACATCAAAATCGGCCTGATGTGTCCGCTTACCGGAAAATGGGCTTCAGAAGGCCAGGACATGAAGAATATAGTAAGCCTGCTTGTTGACCAGGCAAACGCGGCAGGCGGAATCAACGGCCAGAAAATAGAGCTTGTTGTCGAAGATGACGCGGGCGACCCCAGAACTGCTGCTCTTGCGGCCCAGAAGCTGGCATCTTCTGGTGTGTGCGCGGTTATTGGCACATATGGTTCAGCCGTTACAGAAGCAAGCCAGAATATTCTTGACGAGGCTGAAATTGTGCAGATTGGCACTGGCTCAACCAGTGTAAGGCTTACAGAAAAAGGACTGGAAAAATTTTTCCGCACCTGTCCGCGTGATGACGCCCAGGGAAAATCCGCGGCCAAACGCATCAAGGAAGGTGGCTTCAAGAAAGTTGCGCTTTTGCATGATAATTCCTCCTATGCCAAGGGGCTGGCCGATGAAACCCGTCAGGAACTGAACAAGGCTGGAGTGCCGGTCATTTTTTATGATGCCCTCACACCCGGGGAAAGGGATTATACAGCCATCCTTACGCGCCTCAAGGCCGCCAATCCTGATCTCATTTTTTATACTGGTTATTATCCCGAAACAGGAATGCTTTTGAGGCAGAAGAAAGAAATGGGCTGGCAAATCCCCATGATGGGTGGGGATGCCGCCAACCATCAGGATCTGCTAAAAATTGCTGGTCCTGAAGCCGCGGCCGGATACTTTTTCATCAGCCCTCCCCTTCCCCAAGACATGGATACAAAAGAAGCCCAGGATTTTCTGGCAGCCTACAAGGCCAAATACAATTCCCTGCCAGTATCCGTATGGGCGGTACTTGCCGGAGATGCATTCAAAGCCATAGAGGCCGCGCTCAAGGAAGGCAGGGCCGACCCGGAAGCCATGGCCGAGTGGCTCAAAACCCTCAAGAATTTGCCCGCTCTTTCCGGAACTCTTGGTTTTGACTCCAGAGGCGACAGGGTAGGCGAATTTTACCGTGCTTATGTTGTGGATGACAAAGGCGCCTTTAAAATTCAGGCCAAATAAATCCTTCATTCAGGCATATGGAACAATTTATTCAGCAACTTATCAATGGTCTTGCCGTGGGTGGCATATACGCACTGGTGGCCCTTGGCTACACCATGGTCTATGGTGTGCTGAAGCTCATCAATTTTGCCCACGGCGACCTGTTTACCATAGGCGCCTATCTTGGATTGACCCTGCTGGTAAGCAGTAATCTTGCAGGTTTGCTTACGCCTGTGGGCGCAGCAATAGCAGTTTTTATAATGGTCAGCCTTTTTGTGGCCCTGATTGGCTGGATTCTCGAACGCGCCGCCTATAGGCCGCTACGCAATGCCAATCGTCTTTCCGCCGTTGTTTCGGCGCTTGGCGCTTCCATTTTTTTTGAAAATGCCATCATGCTGATTTACGGCGCGCGAGTCTATGTTTACCCTGAATTCATGCGGCCAGATTTCAGTATCCCGCTTTTAGGCATTAATGTGCCTTTTATGCGCCTGCTGATTATTGCGGCTTCGGTAATCCTGATGGTTTGTCTCTGGATTTTCATCCAGCGCACCCGCATGGGCGCGTCCATTCGGGCAGTTGCTATTGACCAGGCGGCATCCAGGCTCATGGGCATAAATGTCGACAGGGTAATCTCCCTGGTTTTTTTGATAGGACCGGGTCTTGGCGGCGCAGCCGGATTGATGGTTGGCATCTATTATGGACAAATTGATTTCACCATGGGCTGGACGTATGGCCTGAAGGCTTTCACTGCTGCAATCCTGGGCGGAATCGGCAATATTCCCGGCGCCATGCTTGGGGGTTTTCTTCTGGGGGTTACAGAGGCACTGGCAGCGGGCTACATTGCCATGGCCTGGAAAGACGCGGTGGCCTTTCTCGTGCTGATTATCATTCTCATCATACGCCCCACGGGTATTCTTGGTGAGCGCACGGCGGACAAGCTATGAGCCGGAAGGCACTTTACATCCTTATCCCCGTGGCACTCTGCCTGCTGCCTGTGTTTTCCAACGCCTACTGGACAGAAGTTGGTGTGATGATAGGCATTTATGCACTGTTGTCCCTGTCCCTCAATGTCATGCTTGGACAAGCCGGTATTTTCAATATGGGGCACACGGCATTTTTTGCTGTTGGCGCCTATACCACGGCCATATTGAATACAATCTGCCACTGGCCCATTTTTCTGACCATGTTGCCGGCAGGCGCTGCGGCGGGGCTTTTCGCCCTGTTCATCGCCCGACCTATCATACATTTGCGCGGCGATTACCTGCTTGTTGTTACAATAGGCATTGTGGAAATTGTCCGAATTGCTCTTATCAATAATGTTTTTGGGCTGACTGGCGGTTCCAACGGCATTTTTGGCATTTCGCGCCCAATGTTTTTCGGCTTCAAGATTGTAAAGGGAATCCAGTTTTACTATCTGGTGTGGGGAATGGTGACAATAAGCCTACTGCTTTTCCATGGTTTATGGAAATCGCGTTTCGGGCGAGCCCTGAACTATATCAAGGAAGACGATGTGGCGGCCGAAGGCTGCGGAATCAATGTAACCGACTACAAATTGTCGGCCTTTGTGCTGGGCGCGTTCTGGGCAGGCATGGCAGGCACAGTCTATGCCGCCAAGATGGTGACCATAGCGCCTGAATCTTTCAATTTCATGGAATCCGTCATGCTTTTTGCCGTGGTCATTCTTTCTGGAGGCAGCCAGATAGGAGTATTGGCAAGCGTGTTTTTGTTCATCGGCTTGCCTGAAGTGCTGCGGGAATTTTCCGAAGCCAGGATGTTGATTTTCGGCCTTGCCATGATGGTAATGATGGTTTGGCGTCCTCAGGGCCTTTTGCCGCCTCTTGCAAGAAAATATCCGCTCGCAAAAAGGCTTCTTGATGAAAATTCCACGGAGAAGGCCGCATGAGTTTACTGGCTCTGCATGATGTGACCAAGATCTTTGGCGGACTGATTGCCGTGAATGATTTGAGCTTCAGCGTGGACAAGGGGAGCATTGTCGGGCTTATTGGCCCGAATGGAGCCGGTAAAACCACAGTATTCAATTGCATCACTGGAAATTATAAACCGGAAAACGGCACCATTGATTTCGAAGGCCGCAATATTACAGGTTTGCGGCCGCATCGCATTGTTGAACTCGGAATTGCCAGGACTTTTCAAAGCATCAGGCTTTTTGGCAAATTGCCGGTAATTGAAAATGTGCTTGCCGGCAGGCATTGCCGTATGCATGCCGGCTTGCTGGCCTGCATGTTTCACGCTCCTGCCGAAAGGCGCGAGGAACAGGCCGCAATTGAGCGCTGCATGGAAGAATTGCGCTTCGTCGGTCTTGCAGGCCATGAGGCGGAAATGGCCGGAAGCCTTTCCTATGGCAATCAACGGCTTCTTGAAATTGCCCGCGCCCTGGCTTCGGATCCCTGCCTGCTGATTCTTGACGAGCCAGCAGGCGGCATGAATGATCAGGAAACCGCCGGCCTTGTCGATATTATTCTTGAAATTCGGAAACGCGGAATTACGATTCTCCTCATTGAGCATGATATGCGTCTGGTTATGAAGGTTTGCGAAAAACTTGTTGTATTGGAGCATGGAACAATGATTGCCGAGGGCACTCCAGAAGAAATGAGGATGAATCCGGCAGTCATAGAAGCCTATCTGGGCGCCGACGACGAGAATTGGTAATGAGTCTATTAAGCCTCAATGACATTCATGTTTCATACGGCAGTGTTGAAGTGCTGCATGGCATAAACCTGCAGGTGGACGAAGGCGAAATTGTGACAATCCTTGGCGCGAACGGTGCCGGAAAAAGCACAACTCTGCTTACTATAAGCGGTCTGGTGCGCCCTGGTTCCGGTGAAATAGTTTTTGACGGAAAACCGCTGCTGCGCATGAAAAGCCATGAAGTTGTCGGCCTTGGCATTGCCCAATCCCCGGAAGGCAGAAGAGTCTTCGGACCAATGACCGTGTTGGAAAACCTGCGCCTTGGCGCCTTCTGCATCCGGGATAAAAGCCGCGGTGAAAATAATCTGGAGTGGATATTCGATCTGTTTCCACGCTTGAAAGAACGTCATAACCAGCTTGCGGGCACGCTTTCCGGTGGCGAACAGCAAATGCTGGCCATTGGCCGCGCGCTAATGGCAGAACCCAGGCTGCTTCTGCTGGATGAACCTTCTCTTGGCCTTGCGCCTCTGCTGGTACGATCAATTTTCGAAACAGTAAAAGAAATCAACAAACGCGGCGTAACTGTGCTTTTGGTGGAACAGAACGCAAGGGCAGCCCTCAAACTTGCCAATCGCGGCTATGTGCTTGAGGTTGGAAACGTGGCCATGGAGGATAGCGCGGAAAGCTTGCTGGCCAATGCGAAAGTTCGCGAGGCTTATCTGGGAGGATAATTGGCGGTTTTATTAAACTTTTTTGGCCCGGATAAATCTAAGGATTTATCCGGGCCAAAAAGTTTTTGACGAATGGTTTATATTAGCGCATCGCCAATAACATTATCTCTTTCACGAAATTTCTGCTGCAGCATGAACGGCAGGGTGTCAGGATCGGCGGGATCGTATTCGAACATGACAGCTGTTCCATAGCAAGTAAAATACTTGCTGCCATCTGGATGAAATGCCACATTCTCATTATAACCCACAATAGCCTGGGCGCCCTTGTTTACAGCCCTTGCAGCCATTCCAAAAAAAGCCTCTTCCGAATCATAGCCCCTGCAGCAAACAAGCCCAAGAACCTTGGCAATGCGCCTGCCTTCCACTTCATGGGTTGTTACCACCGGAAAACGACCGGCATTGAAAAGTTCACGCACATGAGTCGTTGATTCCGAATTGCGGCTGTTTTTATCGGCCTTGCGGCTTTTTTTGTCTCCTCCCATCAAAAAGAACATGGCAACCTCCAGTAATAAATCAAAAATTGCTGTTTTTACGACATATTGTCGAACCAATATCGGCGAGATATATTGTGTACATTGCTATGCAAACTGTTTGCCAAAACATAATTAGCGTGTAATTTCAACATATTACGCAATACATTACACAAGAAAATCCGCCTTTGCCACAGGCAAAGACGGACTTTTTGACAGAATTATAAAGAATGAAAGATTTAACGATTTGACATGGTGCGCTGATTGGCCAATTTTGCAAAGGAATTATATGCGTTATGGCAATTTATGACATCAGTTGTCAGAATCTTTTTCTGTGGAGTGAAAAAGCCTTCTTTCAAGCCGGCATCAAGGCTTTGCAAGTATTTGTCAACCGTTTTCAGATAGCCCCTGTATTCCCGTTCCAGTTGTGGAGAAGCGGGAAAAGGTGGCCTTTTGGCGTCTGCCAGAACTTGGTCCAAATTTTGACGCAAGGCAGACACGGCTGATTTGTCCGTATTTTCCAGAACGAGCAAGGCAGTTATTTCCCGAAAAATGGAAAACATTTTGCTTGCATCGAGAATTTGCCTTTCAAGAGGATGTTCCCTGAGCAAAATTTCCTGGGCCTGCTCAGCCCTGGCATCAACCATTTCAAGCCAGGTTTTCCTGGCTTTCATAAAGCGTGAATGGTTATCGGCAATCTTTTTACCAAGCTTTTTGCCTTCTTTTCCATTATCCCGGATACTGTCATCGGCAACGTATTGTTCCAGGCTTGTGTAATCTTTCAGCATTGAGCCAAGCGCCTGATCCATTTCCTGAAAAGCCGCTGCCAGCGCAGCTTCCTCTTTTTCATTGAAAATGCCTTTTGGAGGATGCATTGCTTTTTTGGCTCTGTCTGCCCCGTGCTCACGCGGTTTCTTCGGCAGTCTCCAGACATCAAGATAATAATTGATATTATCGTAGAGGGCATCTGGCAAGGCATAGTATCCATCTGTCAAAACAACGGTAGCAAGATTGCTGAATTGCAGGGTGCGGTCAGCATTCTCTCTCTGTTCTTCTGTTATTTCCGGCAAAGATTTTTTGCCGCCGCTTTCGGCAACGACGGGGGATTCGTTGTTCATGGTCAATGCCGGGCTGGCCTTGTCATTTTGTGAAGCATCTTCGGAGGAACAACCCAGAAGAAAAAGGCTCAAAACAAGATAGGGCAAAATTTTCATTTTATGCTCTTTTCATCGGTATGAGCTTCGATCCAGGCATTCAAGCCAAGCAAATTCTCCCCCCAGGGGAAAACATCGCCTTTTAGCAGATCCCCTATTCCATAGAAAAGCGTGTCCGCATATTCCGCAGCATCCCTGTCGGTAGTGGCATCGCCCACCATCAGCACTTCATCTGCCGACAAGCGTGTTTCAAGCACTATTGAGGCCAGAATTTTATCCTTTTTTGGTGGATAGCCATATATGCCTTTAAAATAGGCAGTCAGCCCCCTCTCGCGCAGCACAAGCTGTAATTCTTCCTGGGGAGCTCCTGAACAGACATACATGGGCAAGATACCTTGCCATTTTTCAAGCACTTCACGGGCACCGGGAATCATCTCGCACTTTCGCACTTCATCCAGCGCATACTGGGCAAAAAGCTCCCCCCATTTCGCAGACTCTTCCGGTGTAATTTCACGCCCCAGGATTTCCCGGAAAAACCAGGCAAATTTCAATGTTCTGCTCACGCCGCCATGCATGGTATGATACATTACAAAACGATCCCTGGCCTCATCCCCATAAGGTTCTGCAAGGCGCCCGAAAGCCCTGGTCTTTACCGGCACGCTATCCAGCAATACTCCATCACAGTCAAAAACCAGACATTTTATAGCCATAGTCACTTCTTCTATGTTTTTTACGCGACATTTCACCCACGCCTGCCTATTTCCCGGGCCGGAACTCCACCTGCAATGGTATATGGCGCAACATTGCGGGTAACTACCGCGCCGGCCCCGATAACGGCTCCACGTCCTATGCGCACATCGGGCGTGATGACGCAATTTGCGCCAATCCAGACATCGTCCTCTATGATGACGGTTCCCGGTTGATGCCCCTGGCTCATTATCGGCAAATCCTGACGCGAAAACCGATGGTTTGCTGCCCTGATTACTGTTCCTGGTCCAATGGCGACATGACGGCCGAGAACTATTTTTCCATCATCAGCGCCGATGTGGCAAGCAGGAGAAACAGCCACATCATCGTTTATTTCAAGAAAGCCATGCCCGGCAGTGATGAAACTGCCTTTTCCAAGCCTTACATTATTGCCAAGGCTTATATTGCCGCAAGCCAAAAAAGTCAGGCCGGTAGCAAAACGGGCGGATCCGCACTTTTTGAACAAGGGACGCCAGCAAAGCAAACGTATGGCAGACCCTGCGGGAGTAGGGATCCAGCCAAAAGCGGATATCCATAACTCCTCCAGCGCCGCCTTAATTCTTTGACCAAAACCTGGCGGAACTGGCTTTTCCCTGGCATCACTTTTCATTTTGCGCCATACTGCCTCATCAGATCGTCATCATCCATCAAACGCTCAACCCGGGCCAGATCATCTGGTGTATCAACGCTCCATGTGCGACAACCGGTTGGAGCCATGCGCACTTTTCCACCGTGTTCCAGAATCCTGAGCATATCCACGCTTTCATAAATTTCAAGCGGGCTTTCGGACATTTCATTAAAATGCAGCAAGTAATCACGCCTGAAAGGAATTACACAAACCTGTTTGCGCATCGGCACCCTGTCGCTGCCCTTTTTGCGGGATGGGATTGGCTCGCGCGAAAAATAAAGAGCATCGCTATTGCAATCCACAACGACCTTGACTTCATTGGGATCTTCAAATTCTTCCAGGGTATCCATTTCGGCCATAAGGTTGACAACATTGACAGACTGATCTTCAAGAAGCGGTTTTACAGATGCGTCAATCATTTCTGGCCGAACCATTGGCTCATCACCCTGTACCATTACCACGATATCAGCTTTTTTGCCTGTTTCCCGCTCTATCTTGAGCAAGGCTTCCGCTGTGCGAGTTGAGCAACGCACATGGCTATCGCTGGTCATCACGCATTTTATGCCAACTTTTTTACAATAATCTTCGATAATCGGGTCGCAGGTGGCAACATAGGTTTCCGAAAGAATGGGCGACATGGCGGTGCGAAAAGCCACATGACCAACCATTGGCACATTGTGAATCAGGGCAAGTGGTTTGCCGGGATAACGGCTTGAGCCCATACGGGCGGGAATAATGGCAATAATATTCATTGATATCCTCTTATAACATATTACGCATGGGAACATCTCTTAATATAGTGAATCAAGTTCACCTCGAGGTATTCTGGCGCGTCTTTACAGGCAAAGTAACATCAAGGCATTACCCAAAGTCATTGGGCAACTCCCTATAGCATTTCCTGAATGAAAATATCCATTTTTAATGGATATTTTCATTCTTTTGCGCTGCCGTCATTTCAGCCGCAGGCAAGCAGCGGTTTCATTAGCTCTGCTGTCCATTTGCGTAAGCCAGCAAAGCTGGCAACGCAAACGTCCCTGCGGAACGGCCTTCGGCTGGCCGGCACGGGGGCCTGCTGCCGCAGCCACCAGAGCGTTTGCCTAATTTCATTACGCAAACGCCCTAATCCTCGGTTTCGACAAGGTAGCCGTCTTCTTCCAGCATTTCCGGGTGAAGCTTGCGGTGTTCTTCTTCCATTACCCGCAAAATGCCCTGGCCAAGATCGACTGTCAGGGGCGGCGCAAGTTTACGGCCGATTTTTGGCATAAAGGCATAGGGGGTTATCTGGTAATGGCCGCTGTTCGGATCGTTCTGATATTCCACAACCAGTTCCTTGCCCAGCATTTCCCCGATCATTTTGAAAAGATCGCCGACACGCATGGGCTGGTTGCCGGAAATTATTATATTCTGATTGGCAAATTCCGGGGCTATTATTTCCAGGGTGGCAGTTGAAGCATCGTCTACATGAACATATTCACGCAAAGCAGTTGGCGAACCATAATAGGTAATCACTCCCGTGGTCAGCGCTTCATAAACAAAGCGTTCTATGGCATTACGCCTGTCGGCCCGCGGCCCGTAAAGAGAACCGTAGCGCAAAATGGTATAAGGCAAATTGTACATGGCCTGATAATTTTCAATATAAATTTCACAAGCCTGCTTGCTGCAGCGATAGAAGCCGCCCGATTTTCCATAAACATACAGGGAAGATGCAAAAATATAACGTTCGATCCTGGCTTTGCGGCAGGCCTCCAGAACCTGCGCATTACCCATCACATTAATCCTGACTGTATCTACAGGACGCGAATTTGCCTCGCCTATATCCGCAATGCCGGCATAGTTGAAAACCATGTCCGCATCCCGAACGGCTTCATCCACAACCTTTTCATCCAGAATGCTTCCCACTATCATCCGCTGGTCATCCTTGAGCCAGGGAGAAGGCGTGAGATCTACAATTGTGACAATATGGCCGGCTTCTGTCAGTTTGTCGCATATATGCGAACCAAGAAAACCTGATCCGCCAAAAACCGTCATGCGCATGACTTATTCTCCCAAATCCGGCAATTGCGCGGAATGCCACAGGAAAACCGCATCGATGCCATAAGCTATGAAACGGCAGCCTTTGGCTATTTCAAGCATGAGGGCGTCAGGATCTGGCTGCACAATATGCAGCCCCATGATGGAGCCATGCTTTTTGCATGTTGCCGAAATGTGCTGCATGACTTTCACGAATTCAGGATTTCCGAACTGACCTGTAAGCCCCATTGAGCCAGAAAGGTCATAAGGCCCGACCATGATCGCATCAAGTCTTGGAACAGCCAGAATGGCATCCAGATTCTCAACAGCCCTGATGTGTTCAATCTGGGCGACAATAAATATTTCCGGAGCCACATTTTCACGATAGGCATCAAATTTCTTGCCGAAAAGATTTGCCCTGCAATAGCCGACACCACGATAATCATCGGCGATGCTCCCATTCTTCCGCCATTTGTCCTGGCCCGGGTATGTGGAAAGATCAATGGCTTTTTCAAGCTGCTCCGCGCTTTCAATCATCGGAAAAATAAGACCGTGCGCCCCTGCTTCGAGAGCCATCTTGATATAGACCTTGCTGGCTTCCGGTAAACGCGCAAATGGGCAAGCCCCCCCGCAATTTATTGCCCTGAAAATATCCGGCAGCCATTCCGGGCCGAATGAACCATGTTCCATATCGCAGGCAATCCAATCATACCCGGCCGCAGCCATAAGTTCAGCCACATCTGGGCTTGGTAGCTGGAGCCAGGATCCTATCGTTGCCTGGCCATTATCAAGTTTTGCTCTTATTTCTTCGATATTCATAACTTTCCCCTCTGCGGCCAGAATAACTGTTGCTCCATTTGTGCGCAAGACTACAACTTGCCAGTTGCCATGAGCCTTTGCCCCCAAAAAGCCTGGCCAAGGGAAATTCCGCCGTCTCCAGCCGGCATTTCCGATGACAACATAATTCCGCAACCATGCGCGGCCAGATTTGCAGCCAACAATCTCGCCATCAGGGAATTTTGCAAAACACCTCCCGCAAGGCCAATTTTATTGATATTGTATTTTCGTGAGGCCTCAACAGCAAGCGTGCCAAAAGCATTCGCAACGCTTACATGAAAACTTGCTGCCACATCGCCGGCAGGCTTGCCAGAATCCATAGCCTTGCAAACCTGAAGAAACAAAGCTCCGCTTTCTATTTCAAGCAGGCCTGAATTCGTTCTGATTCCAATTTGCCAGGGATCGCGATGTCTGTTGTGTTTCAACCATTTTTGTGCACAAGTCTCAAGCCGTATAGCCGCCTGTCCTTCATAAGTGATATTCGAGCAAAGCCCAAGCTGGGCGGCTACTGCATCGAACAGCCGGCCACAGCTGGATGTTTGCTGACAATTCAGATTATTTTCAATCATTTCATCAATTGCGGCAAGCTCAATGGAGGCTATTGATAAATCTTCCGCATGATTGCACTGCTTTTGCAAAGCCCTGGCAATACGCCAGGGATGGCGAGTGGCCTCGTCCCCTCCCGGCAAAAGAAATGGAGAAAGTCTGCCAACCCTTTGCCACGATGCGGAACCAGCATCAATCAAAACAAGCTCCCCGCCCCAAATGCTTCCATCGCCTCCTAGACCTGTGCCATCAAGGCACAAAACAAGGGCCGGATCAAACATTCCGTACTCGGCCATGACCGCTGCCGCATGGGCCGCATGATGCTGCAGGGCATGGGCGGGAATACTTCTTTTTTGGGAAAGTTCCCTTGCAAAATGGCTTGTCATGAAATCGGGATGCAAATCACACACTATAGCCTGTGGTCTTGTTTCAAGCAAACGTTCGAAATGTTCAAACGATGACTGGTAAAAATCCATGACAGCAAGATTTTCCATGTCTCCAATATGCTGGCTTACAAAGGCTTCGTTTTTACGGGTAAGGCAAAAAGTCGTCTTCAGCTCGCCACCCACGCCCAAAACAGCCGGACCAGACTGGGCAAGCCATATTGGTCTTGGCACATAGCCGCGCGCCCTGCGCAAAAACAGCTGGGACGGAATTGGGCCAGGCAGATCCTCCGTGTGGGGACGAATACCAACAACACTGTCGTCAACTCTGGCCTGGATATCCCTGTCATGGAACAACCATGCATCAGCCAAATGATCAAGACGCTCAAGAGCTTCCCTGTTGCCCAGGCAAATAGGCTCACCTGGCGGATTTGCGGACGTCATCACCAGGGGGATATTTTGCTTAAGTTTGTCGAACAGGAGCGCATGGAGCGGGGTCGAGGGCAGCATTACCCCAATATCGGCATTGTCAGGTGCAATTTGTGGCGCAAGAATGGCAGATCCAGCCTTGAACGGACATAGTACTATTGGTTTCTCAGGACTATCCAGAACTGCGGAATGTTCGGGACTCAAAAAGCAAAATTCAGAAACAGTGTCCAGATCTCTGGCCATTATGGCCAGAGCCTTGTGCGGTCTATTTTTTCTTCTGCGCAATTCTTTTACCGCTTCTTGATTTGTTGCATCGCAGACCAGCTGAAATCCGCCCAGGCCCTTAATGGCCAAAATTTTGCCAGCCGTAAGAAAATCAAGGGCTTGCTGCAGTGCCTTTTCCGTGCCAACGAATTTTGGTTTTGACTGTTCGCCCTTTTCCACAAACCAGATTTGCGGTCCACATTCTGGACAGGCAAGAGGCTGGGCATGAAAACGCCTGTTCCCGGGATTGAGATATTGCGAACTACACAAGGGGCATAGACTGAAACAGCTCATGGTTGTTGAAGCGCGGTCGTAGGGCAAGGTTTGAATTATGCTGAAACGGGGCCCACAATTGGTACAGCTTATAAAGGGATAATTGTATCGCGGGTCTGCTGGATCGCGCATTTCCCGCAAGCAATCGGGGCATGGAGCCACATCAGGGCTTGCCAGAACATTCTGGCCTGCAAGACCAATGCTTGGCAAGATATTGAATCCATCCGCTGCTTCCAGGATCTCATGATCTTTTTCTGTAATGGAAATAATTTTGGCCAGCGGAGGCAACTCTTCCGTGAGACTGGCTTTAAAATCTGCTATCTTGTCTGGCAAGCCCTGCACTTCGATGGAAACGCCATGAGAAGTATTGCGTACAAAGCCTGCAAGATTGTGAGTGAAAGCCAGCCTCCATACAAATGGCCTGAAACCAACTCCCTGAACCTGGCCGGAAACTGTAAAGGATTTGCGAATTAAATTGTTCTTGTTCATTACAACAATAATAAGTTTTGTAATCTCAAATGTAAGTGCTTGCCATAAATAAATCCTCATATGTCATGCGCCCGGCAAAGCCGGGGGCTTGAAACGCCAGGTTCTGCGCCCATATATAAAGGCGCGTCTGGGACAAATTCATAACAAGCAGATGCCGGTTCGCAGATTTGCCGAATCTTCAATAATTGCGGGGTTGAATAAACCGTATAGGTATTATATCTTGTACGTCTCAATTTGGGGAATGTGTGTAACCATTTGCCCATTTGAGAGCAATATTCCAAAAATTTTGTTCGCCATAATAATTTAAGCAAATATAAACGCGCGAATTGGGGTCAAGTATTGTTTTCAGATGATTTCCACTTTCATATTTGGGTTAATCGGCAGGATAAATTTTTGCATCAGTTATAATCCGCAGACTATACCATGAAGATTAATATTCAAAAATCTACTGTTAACGACATCGATTCAATTGCTGAAATATATAACCGTATTCATGACTATACAGAAAAGGGAATTCTTCATACCGGATGGATCAGGGATATTTATCCAACTCGACTTGAGGCTATGGAAGCTCATACAAGAGGAGAGCTTTTTGTTGAAGAGATGGAAGGCAGAATCGTTGGATCAGCTATAATAAATAAAGTTCAGCTTGAAATATATAAAAATGCGCCGTGGAAATATTTTGCAAATTCCGATGAAGTAATGGTTATTCATACCCTTACGATAGATCCAGCTATCAAAAGATGTGGCCTGGGAAATAAATTCATGGAATTTTATGAAAAATATGCCATACAAAATAGTTGCAAATTTTTAAGATTGGACACAAATGAAAAAAATATAGAAGCAAGAAAATTTTATAATAAGTTAGAATTCAATGAAATTGCCATACTCCCAACTCCCTTCCATAATATTGGTACGGTTAATCTTGTCCTTTTGGAAAAGGAACTTTAAAAGTAAAAAGTTCTTTGCATCTTCATTAAGGAATTAGCTTAGGGAAATACTGATTAAAAGAGCATCTTTTGCCCAACGCGTGAAAATTATAAAATATTTTAAGAATCACGATTAAATTTTCATAAATTCTTACTTTTTATTGAGCCTATAACTACTGATCTTCCAAAAGGAGCAAGGAAGTCAAAAAGTTTTTGCTTGAAGAAGCAAATGGTCGTGTCTGGCTGGAACGTATTCCCGGGTATTCTCCTGATTTGAATCCGGATGAAGGAGTTTGGAATTATCTGAAAAGGGTAGGCTTGAAGAATCAGGTATTTTCCAATTTGAAAGAACTTGGAAAGGGATTACGGAAAGCGATTCGGTCACTTCGCTCCCATCCGCATCTGATTCAGGCCTGTTTTGCGCAAGCAGGATGTGTTTAAATATAAAATAGATGATCAGTAAAAGATTGCCTATGGCGTTCATTGACAGCCCCAAATTATAAAGGACGACAGCAAAGGCTTTTTCACTGTCCGCATAACCTCGGGGAGTTAAGCGAGTGAACTGGAATGAGCATTTTTTACATTTAAGACTTTGTTTTTCATTGATTTTTCCATTCTTGACAACTTCCGCGCACTTGCATTTGGGGCATGATGGATTCTTGTTCATGGGTAAGGGCAAGCAAGAAATATACAATGTCATTATTTACTTGAAGCCCTCAAAATCTTGTCCACCTCTTCCAGAACGTCAACGGGAATATCCAGCCTTATTTGGGCAAACCTTGGTTCTTCTTTGTTTTTTGGCGCGGTGGATTTTGTCATAAGAGTCCCAATACTGTTTTAATTGATTCTGTCAGTAATGCCATATCTTCAGCTGCAAGTTCGCCTATCTTGCTGGCAAATCGACTTTTGTCGGCGGCGCAAAGCTGGTCGCAAACTCCGACAGAAGACGATCCGGCGGATGGCAATGCAATTACAAGTGGCGGTCTCGGTTTGGCTGAAGTCGAGAGAGGGACAACCACTACTGTTCCCCTTGCCCTGTTCAAAGCATTGACCGTAAGGATAACCGCCGGACGTGTTTTCTGGATTTCCATGCCTGCTGACGGGTCAAAATTACCCCACCATATTTCACCTCGTTTCATCGGCACATCCTTCACATACATATTCCTGCCCGCGAATGCCGTCGGCAATCAAGCCATTTCTCCATTCGCTCATTTCCATATTGAGCGCGGTATCCTGTTCAACTTCAAGGGCAATCTTGTACAGCGGATCATCATCTTCTTCAGGCAACGCATTTTCCAGGAGCTTTGCAATAAAGGCGCTCCGCTGTCTGGACGGCACAGCCTGCTTGAATCTTTCAGCTACAGGATCGGGAATATAAAAAAGCATCTGCATATCATTACTCCTTTATTACTATCAATATTGATATTTTTATTTTTTGTCAAGGTCGCATTAAATGAGGGCAGGGCTGACGCATCTTCCATAAAAAGTCTTAACATAGGGGTATGGAAAAGCTAC
>ERZ777306.1706-NODE-1706-length-32610-cov-6.499370_pt1 | contig 32610 bp, 27 predicted proteins | sample MGYA00374966_ERZ777306 | MGnify/ENA primary metagenome ERZ777306 (study PRJEB29329, sample SAMN06343882) | mouse gut metagenome | isolation source: Mouse cecum | place: Austria: Vienna | collected 2014-11-15 ... | reverse complement strand
ACCACCGGCATGGTGATGCCCACGATGTCGGACTCCTGGAACGAATCGGTGCCGATGACGGCGCGGGGCACCTGGCCGGTAATCACCACCAGGGGCACCGAATCCATATAGGCGGTGGCGATGCCGGTTACCGTGTTGGTGGCGCCGGGACCGGAGGTGACGATGGCCACGCCGGGGCGCCCGGTAGAGCGGGCGTAGCCGTCGGCCATGTGAACGGCCCCCTGCTCGTGACGGGCCAGCACATGGTTTATCTGCTGGGAATCGTAGAGGGCATCGTAGAGCTTGATGGCCTGGCCGCCGGGATAGCCGAAAACGGTGTCCACCCCTTCCGCCTCCAGAGAGGCCACCACCGCCTCGGCCCCCAGCATGGTTTTCCCCTGCTTCGGGGTTTTAGAGCCGGCGCCGCGCGGAGCCCCCACTGCGGCGGCAGTGCGCCGCGGTTCGCTTACGGAATTGCTCATGAAACGTACGCTCCTTCATCGGCCGAGGAAACCATCTTCGCATATTTGGCCAGCACCCCGTGGTTGTGCTTGGGCGCCGGCGGCTGCCAAGCGGCGCGGCGCGCCTCCAGTTCTTCTTCGGAAACGTTCAAGGTAAGCGCGCCCCCTTCGATGTCCACCGTCACCGAATCCCCTTCCTGGATAAGCGCGATGGGGCCGCCAGCCGCCGCTTCAGGGCTCACATGCCCCACCGCCGGGCCCTTGGTGGCGCCGCTGAAGCGGCCGTCGGTGATCAGCGCCACGCTGGAAGAGAGCCCCATGCCGCAGATGGCAGAAGTGGGGGTGAGCATTTCCCGCATGCCGGGGCCGCCCTTGGGGCCCTCGTAGCGGATGACCACCACGTCGCCGCCGTTGATGGCGCCCCCGTTGATGGCGGCGCAGGCTTCCTCCTCGCTGTTGAACACCCGGGCCGGGCCGGTGTGCCTCATCATGGAAGGGTCAACTGCCGCCTTTTTCACTATGGCCCCGTTCGGGGCGATGTTGCCGTGCAGCACCTTCAACGCGCCCTGGGGCGAAAAGGGGTTGTCGGCCTTGCGGCACACTTCCCCGTCGGCCGGTTTGCAGCACCTCTCCAAATACTCAGGCAAGGGGCCCACGCAGGTAAGCGCGCTCTGATCCAATAGCCCCAGCTGCGCCAGCTCGCCCATCACCACCGGCACGCCCCCCACCTGGTACAGGTCGATGAGCGGCCGCGGCCCGGAAGGCTGCAGCTTCACCAGGTGCGGAGTGCGCGCGCTGGCCGCCTCCCAGTCGTCCATGGTGATGGGGCAGCCGGCCGCTTTCGCGATGGCGGTGAGGTGCAGCACCGTATTGGTGGAGCCACCGAAGGCCATGTCGCATTCCATCGCGTTGTGCACGGCGGCGCCGTTTAGGATGTCGGTGAGGCGCACGCCCTTCTCCACCAGCTCCATCACCTTCATGCCGGCGTGCTTGGCCAGCCGCAGCCGCTCGGAGTACACGGCGGGAACGGTGCCGTTGCCCGGCAGCGCGATGCCCAGCGCCTCGCAGAGGCAGTTCATGGAGTTAGCGGTGAACATGCCCGAGCAACTGCCGCAAGTGGGGCAAGCAGTGTTCTCGTAATAGGCCAGCTCAGCCTCGTCCATGGCGCCGGCCGCCACCTTGCCCGCCCCGTCGAACAGGGTGTTGAGGTCGGTGGTGGGGCCGCAGCCGCCCGGCTGCACTCCCGGCAGCATGGGGCCACCGGACACGAACACCGTGGGAATGTTTACCCGCAGCGCCCCCAGCACCATGCCGGGCACGATCTTGTCGCAGTTGGGTATGCACACCAGGCCGTCGAAGGCGTGGCCCTGCACCGCGCACTCCAGCGAATCGGCCACCACTTCCCGCGATACAAGCGAGTAATGCATGCCGTCGTGGTTCATGGCGATGCCGTCGCACACGCCGATGGTGGAAATCTCGAAAGGAACGCCGCCGGCCATGCGGACGCCCGCCTTCACGGCATCGGCTATCTTGTCCAGTTCGGTATGGCCGGGAATGATGTCGTTACGGGAGTTGAGCACCGCGATGAAGGGGCGCTCCATCTCCTCATCGGTTATGCCGTCAGCCTTCAGCAGACTGCGGTGGGGGGCACGGGCCACTCCCCTTTTTATCTGGTCCGATCGCACGCATCCGTCCTTTCTCTTGCGCCCCTTCCGAATTCGCCCATAAAAAAACCTGGCGCCAAGCCGGCCCAGGTTGCCTCATGCAAAAACAAAACGCCCGAAAGGTGCGCAACGTTAACGGAGTTACCGGATCGGCTTTACTGGCCCCAGCGCCCCGGCGGTAAGCCTGCGAACGCTTGGGTTTTCTCAGCTGAACTGCTCGGAGGTGGCATTCGGAACGCCCGCTGCCGGCTTGCAGCAACCACCGGCTCTCTTGAAACGGGTTAGCCCCTACTATCCTCTTCATCGCATTTGGAATATGATGTTGTTGTGGGCAGTATACGCCGACGCTGCGATGTCGCAAGAACTTTTTTGCGAATGGTTTTCGCAAAACCGCCGCGAAGATTCGGCTGCAGCTTAGGCAGAGATGGAATCTCTGCCCTACGAAGAAACCGGACCGCGAACAAACAGTGCAGACCGGCTGATTCGAGGGCTCGCGGATACTCCGCAGACGGTGTTTAGTGAACGCTGCAGGAGAGGCAGGGGTCGTAGGCGCGCACCAGCTTTTCCACCTCCAGCTTGATGGCCGCAGAGCTGCGGCCGGCGTCGGCGAAAGCCTGGGCCACTTCCGCCATGTCGGATTCCATGTTGGCGATGTTCTGGGCCGTGGGAGTGAGGATGTTGGCGCTGCGCACCCGCCCTTTGCCATCGAGGGTGATCCGATGGAACAGCGCGCCGCGCGGCGCTTCCGTGAATCCCACGCCGCTGCCTTCCCGCACCTCGAAGGACACCGGGGCGCTGCCGCCTTCGTACTCGTCGGCGGCAAGGCGGCGGCAAATGGTGGCACAACGGTCAAGGGCGTCCAGCAGCTCCACCGCTTGGGCAACGTTGTTCATGAAAGGGTTGAGGTTCGGCGGCCGAAGCCCCGCCCGCGCGGAAGCGTAGCGGGCACGGCGCCCCAGCTGACCCCACGAGGCGTTGATGCGGGAAAGGGCAGAGGTCATGTAGGGCTTGCCGGTTCGGGCCGCCCGGGCCAAAAACGCCGCCGAGTGGCCGATGACGTATTCCTCTATCTCTTTCTCGGCGTCCTGGGCGGAGAAATCGTAACCGGCCCGCACGAAACGGGCGGTATCGCTGCCGCACACCGGATAGCCCTCCGGCGCCACCATGGCCAGGAAATCGCCCTCCGTCTGCAGATCCATCACCTCGAAGGAGGCGATGAGGTCCACCGCCTCTTCCGCAAAATCCATCGCAGCTTCCATTTTGTCCGCCAGCTTCAGGTACTCTTCCGCCCCCACCTCGTGGGTGAAACCGCCCACCACCGCGCAAATGGGGTGGATGGAGCGGCCGCCCACCTTGGTGCACAGCTCGTTGCCGAGCGCCTTGAGTGCCAGCGCGCCATCGTAGAGGGCGCGGTTTTCGGAGGCCAGGGGAAACACGCTCTTGTGGCCGAGGAAATCAGGAGTGGCGAACACGAACAGGTGGGTGGCGTGGTTCTGCAGGAACGACCCGTACAGCAAAAGCTCCCGCAGGGCGTTTGTGCGATCGCTCACCTCCACGCCGAAAATGCGCTCGATGGCCAAGATGTCGGTAACCGCATGGCTGGCAGAGCAGATGCCGCAGATGCGCGAGGCGATGTAGGGCACTTCGTCGAAGGGGCGCCCCACCACCATGGCCTCGAACAGGCGGGCCGATTCCACCACCTCCATCTGGCAACCGGTCACCACGCCGTCCTCCACGGTGAGGTGAATGTCGCCATGGCCCTCGATGCGGGCCACGTGGTCAACGTCTATCTTCATAACGGCCATGAGGTTCGGCTCTCTTTCTCGTGCGGCGGCATCGGCGGCGGGCTAGGCGCCCGCCTGCAATTCCACCGAGTTGAACAGCTGAAGGGCAGTGTTAAATCGGGCCTCCCCTATGCCGGCGTCTTGCGCCATGCGGCGAGCAGCGGCTACGTTGGCCTGGGGGGACAGCCCCGCGCACCCGTTGCAGGCGCGCCCCAGGTTGGGGCAGCGGGCACCGCAGCCGGCGCGGGTGACAAGCCCCATGCACAGCTGGCCGCGGCCGTAGAAGCAGCCGCGCTCGTTGCGCTTGCACTCGCCGCACAGGGTGGCGGTGGAGGGCAGCTTGTTGGAGCCCACGATGAAGCGGTGGAGGGCCGCCATGAAATCGGCCGGGTCGATGGGGCAGCAGCGCACCTCCCAATCCACCGGCACCACCTGGGAAATCGGCACCGGGCTGATCACGTTTCCAGCCGCTTGCGGCACCTGGGTCCCGTACACCGTTTGCAGATGATCGTCGAACTCCGGCGCTGCAATGCCGGGGATGCCGGCGGTAACCGCGCACGCCCCCAAAGCGATCACCACCGAGGCGCGGCGGCGCACCCGGCGCATGGTTTCCAGCGCCTCCTTGGTGGTGACGGCCCCTTCCACCACAGCGATGTCGAAGTCTTCCGGCAAGGGATCGGAAGACGCCAACTGCCAGTGCACCAATTCTATCTGGTCCAACAGGCTCAGCAGATGCGGCTCCATGTTGGTGATTTGCAGCTGGCATCCAAAGCAACTGGCCAGCCCGATGATCGCCACTTTGGGCCGTTTCCCGTGAAGTGTGCCGCTCATTTACATCGACCCCTGAATGTTCTTGGCCTCCCAGTAATTGAAAACCGGCCCATCGATGCAGCAGTACTGATGGCCTATCTGGCAATGGCCGCACTTGCCCATGCCGCACTTCATGTGGCGCTCGAAACTCATGTAGATGCGGTCGTAGGAAATGCCCTTGTTGCGCATCTCCTGCACCACGAACTTGTACATCACCGGCGGCCCGCACACGGCGCCGAAGGTGCGGTCGGGGTCAACCTCCAAATGCTGGAAGGGCTTGGTGACCAGCCCCACCTCACCATCCCACCCGTCGTCGGGGTGGTCCACCGTGAGGTACAGGTCGAAGTCTTTGCGATGGCGCCACATTTCGAACTGATCGCGGAACATCACCTCTTGAGGGCTGCGGGAGCCGTAAATGATGGTGACTTTCCCGAATTCGGAACGCTCGTCATGGATGTTGTTGATCAGCGACCGCAGAGGGGCGATGCCCAAACCGCCCGCCACCAGCAGCACATCGTGGCCCTTCATCATCTCGAAGGGGAAAGGGCGACCGTAGGGGCCGCGGATGCCCACGATGTCGCCGCACTGCATTTCATGGAGGCGCTGGGTGAACTCGCCGGCGCGCCGCACGCACAGCTCGATGAAGCCGCTTTTCGAAGGGCTGCTGGAAATGGAAATGGGTGCCTCCCCCACCCCGAACAGCGACAGCTCCACGAACTGCCCCGGCTGGTGATGGAAGGCGTTGCGGATATTCTCGTCGATGAAGCGGAACTCGAACAGCTTCTCGTGCTCGGTAAGGGTTTGGATGGAGGTAATGCGGGCCGGCCATGGACGGTAGGGATTGGCCGCTATCAGCTCTTCCCCGGTCATGGGCGCCCCGCCGTCGCGGTAGGGGCTCACCCGCAGCGCCTCGATTTCAGGAGTGGCGCTCATGGCCTCACGCTCCCTTCTCTTCAAAGAACTTGAGCACCTCTATGGGGGAAATGTGCGCTTTGCAGGCGCGCACGCAGCGGCCGCAGCCGGTGCACAGCATGCGGTCGTGGGTGGCCAGAAAGCCGTTCAGCTTGTGGTACATGCGGTGGCGCACCCGGTTGCGGTTGGAATCGCGGAAGTTGTGGCCGCCGGTGACCATGGCGAACTGCGGCGAGGTACAGGCGTCCCAAATGCGCTCGCGGCGTCCGGTTTTCCCATCGGGCCCCAACGTGTCGGCAATATCGAAGCAAAAACAGGTGGGGCACACGCTGGAGCAGGCGGTGCAGGCCAAGCAACGGCTGCCCAGCTCGTCCCAGAAGGGATCGGAGTGGAAGGCGTCCATCAGCATGGCGATTTCCTGCACGTCGGGAATCTCCTCGTTGAAGGATTCCTGCCGTTTGCGGGTGGCCTGGCGAAACGCGATGCGGTCCTCGTCGGTGGCCTCGCGCGGATTGCAGGCGGACTCCAAAACGTTGGCCGCCGTCACACTGCCGATGGAAACCAGATAGCGGCCGCCGATGTCCTGCAAGAACAAGTCGTAGCCGGTGCGCGCCTCATCCGCCTCCATGAGGTGGCAAAAGCAGCTTTCAGTGGGCGTGCAGCTGATGCCGATGATCAGCGTGGCCCCGCGGCGCGCCTCATAATAGGGATCGCGGTAGCGGCTGTCCTCGAACACCATGTCCAGGCTGTTCAGCGCATTGATGTCGCAAGCATGGGCGCCGAAAATCACCCGCGGCGTCACCTTTACCGTGAAGTCGGTCACCTCGTTGTTCAAGGCGTCGAACTTGAACAACGTCTCCCGCGGCGGCAGCACGTATTTTTTACAGGACGTGATGGTGGTGGGGTAATCCAGTTTGATCTCGTCGAACGAGGTCACCTTCTCAAAGGCGTAGCTGGCCCCCGATTCCACCGGAGCGATGACTTCGTAATCCTCCATGAATGCCTCGACCAGCGCCGGAAGCTCCTGGCTGTCGATAACGCGATAGAGCATGCCTTCACCCTTCGTCCATCCCGAACCCCGAACACGGCGTTTCGCCCATAGTAACCTATTGGAAACGAAGTGGCAGCCACGGGCCCGCCGCTGGGGCCAAAAGCACGGTGGCCTTCCTAGAGCCGCTCAGAACAGCGATTCCTGCAAAAACCCTTGGCAAAAGCTCACCCGGTGCACCGGGGAAAGCCCCAGCTGCCTGATGGCCTCGATGTGCTCGGCGCTGCCGTAGCCCTTGTTGCTGGCCAGGTGGTACCCGGGGAATTGCTCGTCCAAAGCGCGCATCAGCTCGTCCCGCTCCACTTTGGCCACGATGGAGGCAGCGGCGATGGAGGCGCACTTCGCATCCCCCTTCACCACGTTTTTCTCGCGGCGGTCGAAATGAAGCGGATTGCCGTCCAGCAGCGCCAGATCCACCGCAAGCCCCTGGGCCTCCAAAGCGGCCAGTGCCTGGGAAAAGGCGGTTTTCAGCGAGAAAGTCATACCGTGGGAATCGATGAACTCGGGAGGGATGAACTGCACCGTCCACCCAAGGGCCACCTCCTTGATGCGCTGCGCCAATTGGCGACGCACGGGCTCGACCACTTGCTTGGAGTCGTTCAGCCCCGGAAGATCGGCCTTTTGCGGCAGCACCACCGCCGCAACCGCCAAAGGCCCCGCCACCGGGCCGCGCCCCACCTCGTCCAAACCAGCCACTACCTGGGCGCCCGCCTCCTGGGCCAACTGGTTCTGAAAGTCGAACAGGCCCTGCAGCCGCTGCTGCTCCGCCTGTTGCGCGGCAATGCGCTTCTCGGCGCTGGCAACAGCCGACAGCACCCCTTTGCGGGTTTCCGCAGCCAAACTGCGCTTGAGGGCCGCCAGCTCGGCGGCATCCGCCGCCGCCAGCCGCGCCTTCAACTCTGCCACCGTCAAGTCCAGCACCGCGCCCCGCCCTTTCCGTCAAAACCGGATCACCCGGTAAGTGTATCGCCCTTCGCACCCGCCACGCCCGCCAAACCGGCCCGGATGTCCCAGGCGCGCCTGAAATGCAAAAGGCCGCACGACGGTGCGGCCTCGCATGCCCCAGCCCCGGCAAATCCGGCACCCAGGCGCAAAAAAAGGCGGCCTGCAGGCCGCCTTCGCAAAGCTTAGCGGAAGGACTTCTCCTTGATCTTGGCGGCCTTGCCCACCTTGTCGCGCAGATAGTACAGCTTGGCGCGACGCACATCGCCCTGGCGCACCACTTCAATCTTGTCAATCTTGGGGGAATGCACCGGGAAGGTGCGCTCGACGCCCACGTTGAAGCTGATCTTGCGCACGGTGAAGGTTTCACGGGAAGACTCGCCCTGACGACGGATGACATCGCCCTGGAACACCTGGATACGCTCGCGGTTGCCCTCGGTGATGCGATAGTGAACGCGAACATTGTCGCCCACATGGAACTCGGGGACGTCCTGCTTAATCTGCTGCTGCTCGATGGCGCGAATGATATCCATGGTCGATTCCTTCTATATTGTCAGATTCTTACCTGCGTAAATTCCTGTAAACGCACGATTGGTTAGTTTAGCATCTGGCAATGCGGGTTGCAAGGGATTTTATATTACGTCCATTTCCCACCGCAGACGGCGGTTTTTGGCCTGCAACGGGCCGTCGAAGCCGCCCTAGCTCCCTATCGCCAGCAACAGTGCGAAGGCGGCCACGCCGGCCAGGGCGCTCCAGAGAAGCGACTTCGTCTTCAGGGCCACCGCCACAACGCAAACCGCTGCCGCAAACGGCGCCGCGGCCGGCCACAGGCCATCGGCGAACATACCCGGCTTCACCAGATCATTGGCCACCAGCGCCGCAAAGGCCGCAGGCGGAATGAACCCCAGCGCGCGGTTGAGCCCGTCGGGCAGCTCGCGCCCCTTCAGCAAGAACAAGGGCAGCACCCGGCAGGCGAGCATGGTAACGGCGCAGCAGCCGAACACGATCCAGAACTCAGTCCAGCTCACGAGCGCTCCCCTTCCCCGCCGGCGGAACCGTCCGGCAGCTTCGGCCCGTTGGTGGCATGGTAGGCAATGGCGGCCATTACGCCGATGAGGGCCCCGATGAGGATGGCCGGCCCCGTGAGCCCTAAGAGCTTCGCCAAATATACCCCCAGCATGGCACCGGCCATGGCCACAATGTTGGCGGGCACTAGTTTTTGGGTGACCATCAGGCAGATGAAGATAGAGGTCATGGCGAACGAGGCGATGTTCAGCGGAATGTCGAGGGCGCTTCCCACCAGCACCCCCGCCACTGTAGAAAGGGTCCAGGAGGTTTGGGAGAACAGGTTGAGCATAAGCGCCCGGTCTACCGACCAGTCGCCCTCCTCGAAACGCTTGGTGGAAACCCCATAGGTCTCATCGGTGACAGTGGCGGCAAAGAAGAACGCCAGGCGCTTGGAAACACCATCGCAGCACTTCGCAAACGATGCCGAGTAGAGCATTTGGCGGGTGTTCACCAACGACACGCTGGCCACGATGGAGGTTACCGACGAAGAGGCCAGGTACATGTTGGGAATCATGAACTGGCCGGCGCCTGAATAGAATAGGGCCGAGAGCAGGAACACCTGAAGCGCGTTCATGCCGATGGAGTCAGACAAGATGCCGCAGGGGATGCCGATGGCCACATAGCCCAGCATCACCGGAATGGCGGCGGAAAACGCATCTTTTATGTGGGCCCTCGTGAACACGGTGCCGTATTCTACCCCAACCGAGGCGGAAAGCGGCTCCATTTTCCCGCCGCAGCGGCGGTTGGCACCCCAGGTAACGGGGAGCAGCGAAAATGCCGCTCCTCCCCCGGCGGCAGCGGCGGTTTCGGTTACACTGGTACCATCGAAACCGGCCGAAGCCCGTTGCGCTTGCGGCCCCGAAAGCGGCAAAGGAGGTGGATTTTGGACCGTTCGCTTGAAGAGGCGCTGCGCCTGTACGAGGAAATGCCCCAGAAAACCCGGCAGATAAACGGCCTGGAATACCACCGCATCATCGCCAGCTACACCATGCCCATCACCTGCCGCAGCCTGGTGATGTGCGCCCTGCCCCGCCCGCCGTTCTCGCCGAAGGAGGCGGGGGATGTGGTGTACCTGGACGAGCTGGGCAACCGCTTCGCCTTCGCCGGCGTAGCGCTGCCGGACTTCCGCACGCTTTCCAAGAAAGACCGCAGCGCCCTGGTCACCGTGGCCCTGCGCCCCGCCTGCGCCAACGGCCCCATCGGCGAATGGATGACCGTGGTGCGCCCGGAGAAGTAAAGTTGCCGCCAGAAATGCCTTGAGGGCAGGATTCGCAGGGCGGACATTCTATGCCTCCCTAAGCTGCAGTCGAATGCAGGTTGTCAGTTGGCCAGAGATAGGATCCCTGGCCTGCGAGCAAATCGCCCGCAAGTCTTAGCCCCTAGAACGACAGGGTATTGGGCTCGAACAGCTGGCGGATTCGGCTTTTCGCGTAGCGGTCGGTCATGCCGGCGATGTAGTCGGAAACCGCCCGCAACTCGTCTCCGCCGGAAATGCTGTGGTACTCCTGCGGCACTTCATCCGGATGGGCAACGTAATAGTCGAACAGGGTGTTGATGAGCCGCGTGGCCTTGTCCACCTCTTCAAGCACCTCTGGCGCCATGTACACCTTCCTGAACAGGAATTCCCTGAGCTCCATCATGGCTTCCCACACATGCGGGGAAAGCCGGATGTCCCCTTCGCTGGCCGATGCGGTCACCATGTCGCTTACCAGCGTCTCGATGCGGGCCGAGTGGTTCTCCCCCAGCACGGCGTGGGTACTGGGGGGCAGCTGCCCTTCGGTGAGCAGCCCCGCGCGAATGGCGTCGTCGATGTCGTGGTTCACATAGGCGATGCGGTCGGCGGTGGCCACGATGCGCCCTTCGAGGGTTTCCGCACGCACCTCGCCGGTATGGCACACGATGCCGTCCTTCACCTCGAAGGTAAGGTTGAGCCCCGCTCCGCCGTTTTCGATGAGCTCCACCACCCGCAGGCTCTGCTGGTTGTGGCGGTACAGCCCCTCTATTTCCGGATCGCTTGGAGCCATGCCCCGGTGGCGCCCGATACAATGGGCCAGGGCGCTTTCACCGGTATGGCCGAAGGGAGTGTGCCCCAAATCGTGTCCGAGGGAAATGGCCTCGGTGAGGTCTTCGTTCAAGGCCAGCGCCCGGGCAATGGTGCGGGCAATCTGGGCCACTTCCAGGGTGTGGGTGAGGCGAGTGCGGTAATGGTCCCCCTGCGGCGCCAGGAACACCTGGGTTTTATGGGACAGGCGACGAAACGACTTGCAGTGGAGAATTTTGTCGCGGTCCCGCTGGAACTCGTTGCGCAGAAGGTCGGGGGCGGTGCTGCGCACCCTGCCTTCGCTTTCGCGCGACAAAGTGGCATCGGGGCACAAGAGCGTTGCCTCGCGGTCTTCCTGCTCGCTTCGCCAAACCACTTCCATGAGCGTTCCTTTCTCGCCGGCACCCGGGCGCCAGCGGCGCCCGTCACCGCCCGCACATCGTCGGCAGCGCTATCAGCTTAGCGCATTCGCCAGGTCATCGGGGGTGAAAACCCCGTCCTCTGTGATGATGGCCGTCACCAACTGCGCCGGCGTAACATCGAAGGCGGGATTGTCCACCTGCACCCCCGCTATGGGCCGGGGCAGCACTTCGGCAGCGTCCCGCCGTTCGATGACGATGGCCTCACCGGTTGCGATGGACGCGTCGATAGTCGAGCGGGGCGCCGCCACGTAAAACGGAATGCCGAAATGGCGGGCCAGCACCGCCACCCCCAAAGTGCCTATCTTGTTGGCCACGTCCCCGTTGGCGGCAATGCGGTCGGCCCCCACCACAACAGCGTCTATCTTTCCGCTCGCCATCGTGGCTGCGGCCATGTTGTCGCAGATGAGCGTCACCGGCACGCCGGCTCGGGAGAGCTCCCAGGCCGTGAGGCGCGCGCCCTGCCCCACCGGCCGCGTCTCATCGGCATACACCCGCTCAAGTTTTCCCTGTTCGAAAGCGGAATACACCACCCCAAGGGCAGTTCCGTAAAATGCGGTGGCCAAGCTGCCGGCATTGCAATGGGTGAGCACGGTGGCCCCGTGCGGCAAAAGCTCGGCGCCGTTGCGGCCGATGGCGCGATTTGCCGCCTCGTCTTCGCCGATCATATCCCGACACAGTCCATAGAGCGCGTCGGCCACGGCAGCGGGCCCCTCTCCCCCGTCTTGCACCATCTGCCGCGCCAACCGCAAGGCCCGATCCACCGCCCAGGACAGGTTCACCGCCGTAGGCCGTGCCGCCGCAATCTGATGCCCGGCGAAATCCAGCCCCATGGAGAACAACTCCGAATCGAAGCCGCCTTCGTCCAGCACGAAGGTGCGATGGCCGTCAAGCGCCCGATGGACCGCATCGCTGCTTTCCGGCCGGTCGAAGAAATCACCGGCCGCTTCGGCGGCGGCGCAGCCCTCTTGGCCCCGCCGCTGGCACATGAGGCACTCCGCCCCGGCAGCTGCGGGCACGTCGGCCCCATCGCCAGCTGGCGCTTCCAGCACCGGGGCCTTCCCCCCTGTGCCGCTGCCGCCCCCGGCCGCCAAAAACTCCCAGGTCCGCAGCATCACCGCCGCCGCCCCGGCAACGCCGATGGCAGGGGCGCCGCGCACTGCAAGCGTCTTGATGGCGTCCACCACCGTACGCCAATCGGAAGTCTCCAGGTAAACCTCCTCGTAGGGCAGCAATCGCTGGTCTATCATGCGCACCCGCGGCACGCCGGAAACCTTATGCACCTCTATGGTGCGCGGCAGGTTGTCCAGATTCAATGCCATGCCTCCTCCTGTTTCTGTAGTCCTTGATCCATCGTCGAACCATGTTCGACGCAAACGCCCTAATCTGGGAAGCTTATCGTAGGGCAGACATCCTATGTCTGCCTAGGCCGTAATCGCAAGCAGGCCATCGGTTAGGCGGAGATAGAATATCTGCCCTACGAATTCACGAATCAGAACATACCCCCTGTTCTGCAAATCTATCAGGCAGGACATGCCCCCTGCCCTACGAATTCACCAGGCAGTTTTCCCGCAGTCATAAATACTGCAGGCACCTCCGTCCCCCGAAAGCAATGCAATTGCAAGAAGGGCCCCGCAATTGCGGGGCCCGTGCTCAGGCGACAAGCGCGCTGCAGCCTACTTCTGGGAAAGGGCCGCTTGGGCGGCGGCCAGGCGGGCCACCGGCACGCGGTAGGGGGAGCAGCTGACGTAATCCAGCCCGATGCCGTTGAAGGTGGCAATGGAGTCGGGATCGCCGCCGTGCTCGCCGCACACGCCACACACGATTTCGGGATTGCCCTCATGGCCCAGCTCAACGCCCATCTGCACCAGGCGGGCCACACCGGCGTCCACCGTGGCAAAGGGGTTGAAGGGCAGCAGGCGCTCAGAGAGGTACTGGGGCACGAACTCGCCCTCCACGTCGTCGCGGCTGAAGCCGAAAGTGGTTTGGGTGAGGTCGTTGGTGCCGAAGGAGAAGAAGTCCGCCACGCTGGCAATCTCGTCGGCAGTGACGGCGGCGCGGGGCAGCTCGATCATGGTGCCGATGGGAATCTCCAGCTCAACGCCTTCTTCCGCTTCCACCTGAGCGATGACCTTTTCGGCCAGGGCGCGCAGCTTGGCCAGTTCGGTAACCACCGAAACCAGCGGAATCATAATCTCGGGCTTCGGGTCCAGCCCCTCCTTCTTCAAGCGGGCGGCCGCCGTGGCGATGGCGCGCACCTGCATAGTGGGCAGGATGGGGTACACGATGCCCAGGCGCACGCCGCGCATACCCAGCATGGGATTCTGCTCGGCGAAGGAATCGATCTTGGCCATCAGCTCGCGCTTCTCCGCCACCAGGGCGGCATCAGTGCCGGCAGCCTCAAGGCGGGCAATCTCCACATCGAGGGCGCGGGCGCTTTCCAGGAACTCGTGCAGCGGCGGATCCAGCAAACGCACGATCACCGGCAGGCCGTCCATGGCCTTGAACATGCCGTAGAAGTCGTTGGTCTGCACTTCCAAAAGCTCGCGCACCGCTTCCTCGCGCACCGCTTCGTCCTCGTTCAGGATGAAGGTTTGGATGATCTGCTTGCGGTCGCCCAAGAACATGTGCTCGGTACGGCAAAGGCCGATGCCCGCCGCCCCGAAGCTGCGGGAGAGCTCGGCGTCCTCGGGGTTGTCAGCGTTGGCACGCACGCCCAAGGTGCGGAACTCGTCGGCCCACTCCAGGATGGCGTCCAAATCGCCGGTGATTTCCGGCATCACCAGGGAAACCGGCCCCAGCACCACGATGCCGGTGGTGCCGTCGATGGAGATGATGTCCCCCTCGCGAATCACGATGTCGGTGCCGGAGATGCGGGCCTCTTTGGCCTCGGCGTCGATTTTGAGCGCCTCCACGCCGCACACGCAGGGCGCGCCCATGCCGCGGGCGATAACCGCAGCGTGGGAGGTTTTGCCGCCATGAGAGGTGAGGATGCCCTCGGCGGCGATCATGCCGGCCAGGTCGTCGGGGTTGGTTTCCCAGCGCACCAGCACGCAGTTACGGCCGGCCTCGTTGGCGGCCACGGCGTCGGCGGCCGAGAACACAGCTTCGCCCACCGCGGCACCCGGGCTGGCGTTCAGGCCGCGGGCCACCACGTCGTAGGTGGCGTTCTTGTCAAACTGCGGATGCAGCAGCTGGTCCAGCTGATCCGGCTCAACGCGCATGACGGCCTCTTCTTTGGTGATAAGGCCCTCTTTAACCATTTCGATGGCGATGTGCAGTGCGGCGGCGGCGGTGCGCTTGCCCACGCGGGTTTGCAGCATCCACAGCTTGCCCTGCTCGATGGTGAACTCGATGTCGCACATGTCGCGGAAGTGGTTTTCCAGCACCACGAAGATGTCCTCCAGCTGCTGCCCCGCCTCTTCCAGGCCCTCCACCGTCTTCAACTGGGCGATGGGGCTGGTGTTGCGGATGCCGGCCACCACGTCTTCGCCCTGGGCGTTCACCAGGTAGTCGCCGTAGAATTCCTTTTCGCCGTTGGCGGGATTGCGGGTGAAGGCCACACCAGTGGCGGAAGTGTTGCCCTTGTTGCCGAACACCATAGACTGCACGTTCACGGCAGTGCCCAGGTCATCGGCGATCTTGTTCTTCTGGCGGTACAGCACCGCGCGGGGGTTGTTCCAGGAACCGAACACCGCCTCGATGGCCAGCTGCAGCTGCAGGGTGGGGTCTTGCGGGAACTGCACCAGGCCGTCCACCACCAGCGACGGATAGGCCACCGGGTCCACGTTCTGGCTGAAGATGCCCTTGAACTCGGCCACCAGCTGCTGCAGGTCCTCGGCGGTCAGGTCGGTGTCGCTCTTCACGCCGCGCTCGTTCTTCATGGCGGTGATGGCGTTCTCGAACAGGTCGCCGTCCAGGCCCATCACCACGTTGGAGAACATCTGGATGAAGCGGCGGTAGGAGTCCCACGCGAAGCGGGGGTTCTCAGTTTGCTTGATAAGGCCGTTGATGGACTCGTCGTTCAGGCCCAGGTTCAGCACGGTGTCCATCATGCCGGGCATCGACATGGGAGCGCCGGAGCGCACCGAAACCAGCAGCGGGTCCTCGGCGTCGCCGATCTTCTTGCCCATGCGCTCTTCCAGGTCCGCCCGGTACTCGGCAATAGTGTCCAGAGCACCCTCCGGCCAGCTGTTGCCGCCGTTGGCGAATTCCATGCAGGTCTGGCAGGTAATGGTGAATCCCGGAGGAACGGGAAGTCCGATGTTAGCCATCTCGGCAAGGTTGGCGCCCTTGCCGCCCAGAACGGCCTTCATCTCGGTGTTGCCCTCGGTAACGTTGTTGCCGTTGGCGTCTTTGCCAAATGCATAGACGCGCTTAACTGCTTCGCTCACCTTGACTCCTTCGCATCGCGCCCGCACCGGGCGCATCCCTTGTGCGCACAGGGCCGAATGCCGGGAGAACACCCCGCTCAAGCTTCCCCGCGTCTTCCTTCCACTTCCCCGCCCGGGCAGTGCCCGCGGGAAAGCTCACCGCCATTGACAGCGATTACTCAATAATACCAGTTGGCGATGGATGGCACCGTTCGTAGTAACGCAAAATCTCCTGAGCGGTCTCCTCCACGGCTTTTTTCTCGGTGTGCACCACGATGCAGCCCAGCTTGCGCATAAGGGCACGGGCGCTTTCCAGATCCTGGTAGATGTACTCGATGTCGGCGTACTCTGCCGCCACGCCCCGGGCGTTGCCCAAGCGGCGGATGCGGATGTCGGAGAGCACTTCCGGCGTGGTCATCAGCCCGAAGATGCGGGTGGGGTCCACGTCGAAAAGCTCTTTCGGCACATCGGTGGTGGGATCGAGCGGGATGTTGGCCACCTTCAGCCCTTGCTGGGCCAGGAAAATGGACAGCGGCGTCTTCGACGAACGGCTTACCCCCAGAATAACCAAGTCGGCCCGAGTGATGTCTTGGGGATTGCGCCCGTCGTCGTGCTCGATGGTGAACTCCACCGCTTCGATGCGGCGGAAATAAGAAGCATCGGCCGCCCGCAGCGTGCCGGGCGTGCTGGTGGGCTGCATGCCGCTCAAATCGGAAATGGCCCGGATGGCGCCAGTCATGATGTCCACGCCCTCGATGTTGTCGCGCTGGGCGATGTAGGCGGAAAGCTCGTCGCGCATGTCGCTGTGCACCAGCGTGTAGAACACCAGCAACCGGTCGTCCCCCAGCGTGTCCACGTGGCAGGCCACGTGCTCTTCCAAGAACCGTTTGATCTCGGCAAATGATTTCACCTTCGGCAGAATCTCGATTTTCGGTTCCATCACCCCGAACTGGGCTGCCGCTGCCTTGGCCACCGCCTGGGCGGTCACGCCCACCGAGTCGGAAATGATGTGAATGGTGGGCATGCAAGCCGCCCGCTCCGCCGGAGTAAGGTTCTCCATCTTTCCCCCTTTGTTCTTGTTGTTACGTCAACGGAAGAAAGGGGCGGGGCATCCTGATTCGCTCAGACAGTCCTGCTCGCACGAAAGTGCCACTGGCACTTTCGGCTCGTGCGGAACTCGCTCGGTCAGAACACCCCGCCCCTTTCTAGACAACCGTCATCCACTCGCAGCAGACGACTCCCCTCATTTCAACCCGGAACCAAGTTATTGGCGCGGGGCGGAGAGGGTCCCGCGCGCAGTTCCGCACGACGAAAACGCGCCAGTGGCGCGTTTTCCAAAGCCCAGGACTGTTTGAGCACGGGCGCCCCCTCCGCCCCGCGCCCACCCGAGCGGCTTCAACCTGCATCCAGGATGTGCCGTTGACTCTGCCCAGGCGAGCGGTTTTACGCCAGGAGCGAGAAGTCGGCCACGGTGCTGAACACGCCCACCATGCGGTTGAGCAGCTTCAGGCGGTTCTCGCGGATGGCCGGATCCTCGTCCATCACCATCACTTCCTCGAAGAAGGCATCGATGGGAGCGCGCAGCGTGGCAAGTTGCGTCAGAGCTTCGGCGAAGTCGCCTTCGCGCATGGCCTTGCCCACTGTGGACTGGGCCGAGGTGACGGCGGCGGCCAAATCGGCCTCCACCGGCGTGAGCAAGTCGCGCTTGAAGGAAGTGCCCAGGGAGGCATCGCGCAGGTTGTTGGCGCGCGAGAAGGCAACGGCCAGATCTTCGAACAGCTCCGGCTGGTTCTTGCGGGCCTCTTCCAGGGCGCGCACCCGCTTGGCAATCTCCACCGGCTCTTCCACGCCCGTGGAAAGAACCGCCTCAATGGCCTCGGGGCTGGCGCCTTCGTCTTTGAGGATGGCCTTCAAGCGGCCGATGAAGAAGGCGATGATCTCGTCGCGCACGGCGCCGGAATCGAACTGCAGGCCGCCGCGGAAGTAGATTTCCAGCGAACCCTCCACCGCCTTCACCAGGCTTACCGGGAAGCCGGCGAACAAGATGGACAGCACGCCGATGGCAGCGCGGCGCAGCGCAAAGGGGTCGGAGGAGCCGGTGGGCGCCTGGCCGATGGCGAACAGGCCGCAGATAGTGTCCAGCTTGTCGGCCAAGGCCACCGCCTGGCCCACCTCGTCGGCGGGGATGGAGTCGCCGGCGAAGCGGGGCTTGTAGTGCTCGGCAATGGCGCGGGCCACCCGCTCGTTCTCGCCGGAGGCCAGGGCGTAGTAGGAGCCCATGACGCCCTGCACCGAGGTGAACTCGATCACGGCATTGGTTACCAGGTCGGCCTTGGACAGGTAGGCGGCGCGGGCGATGTCGCGGGCCTGATCGACGTACAGGTCGCCGTCGGCCACCAAGCGGGCGGTCATCTTCACCACGCGGGTGGTCTTTTCCAGCATGGTGCCCAGCGTTTCCTGGAAAACCACTTCGCTCAGGCGCGGCACGTACTTGTCCAGCGACTGCTTGCGATCCTCGTCGTAGAAGAACTTGGCGTCGTAGAGGCGGGCGGCCACCACGCGCTGGTTGCCCTCGATGATGTTGGCGCTGGCGGCCGGGTCGCCGTTGGAGACGATGATGAAGCGGTTGGTCAGCTTGCCCTGCTCGTCGTAGAGTGGGAAGTAGCGCTGGTGCATCAGCATGGCGTCCACGATGATCTCTTCCGGCACCTGCAGGAATTCCTCGTCGAAGGTGCCCATCAGCACGGTGGGATACTCGGAGAGGTTGATCACTTCGGTGAGGGTTTTCGCGGGAAGCTGCGCCGTGCAGCCGGTTTCCGCCTCGATTTTGGCCACGCCCTCGCGGATCGCCGCTTCGCGCAGCTGCTGGCTGGGCACCACGTAAGCGGCCTTCACCACATCGATCAGCTGATCGGCGGAGGGCACCTCGTGGGCGCCGGGAGCCAGCACGCGGTGGCCGAACGTGGCATTGCCCGCCTCAAGGCCGGCGAAGGAAACCGGCACCACCTGGGTGCCCAGAAGGGCCACTATCCAGCGCACCGGACGGGAGAACTGGGCCGAGGTGGTGCCCCAACGGCAGGACTTCGGCCAGGCCAGCTTGGCGATCACGCCCTCCAGCACCGCCGGCAAAAGCTCTGCCACCGGCTTGGAGGGAGTGTTCTTGGTGGCGAACACGTACTGCTCGCCGTTCTCGTCGCGCAGCTCCAACGCCTCTACCGTCACGCCCTTGCCGCGGGCGAAACCAGTGGCCGCCTTGGTGAAGTTGCCCTGGTCGTCGAAAGCGATCTTCGCCGAAGGGCCGCGGAAAACCTCGGTGAGGGCTTCGGTTTCGGTGGCCACATCAGCCACAATGGCGATCAGGCGCCGCGGGGTGGTGAAAATCTCCACCGTGCCGTGGGGGACGCCGGCGGCGTCCAGCGCCTGGGGCACCAGCGCCTCCAGCTGCTGGGTGGCGTTCTTCAAGTCGAACGCGGGGATTTCCTCGGTGCCAATCTCGAAGGCGAGGGTTTCGGTGTTAGCCACGGGAGGCCTCCTTAGGGTCGAGGTTGGCGGAAGGGCAGCCGGCGCAGCTCTCGGCGCTGCAGCCGGAAACGCCGCAGGACGAAGCAGCGGCCTCGGCCATCACTGCGGCCTGTTCCTCTTCGGCCGCCTCCAAGGCCGCCGCTGCCGCTTGGGCCTCTTCTTCCAGTTCGCGGGCGAACTGCTCACCGGGGTCTTCCACATCCATGCCCACCACGTGCAGCATGTACGAGGCGCAGCAGGCTTTGGCCAGGGTGCGCACCCGCAGGATGTAGGCCATGCGCTCGGTGGCGGAAATCACGCCGCGGGCGTCCAGCAGGTTGAAGGCATGGCAGCACTTCAGCACCGCGTCGTAGGCGGGCAGGGGCAGTCCCGCCGCCAGGATCTTCTTGCAATCGCGCTCCCGGTCGGTGAACTCCTGGAACAGGAACTCGGTATCGGCCACCTCGAAGTTATACTTCGAGTATTCCTTCTCGTTTTCCAGGTACACGTCGCCGTAGGTGAAGGTAACGCCGTCGGCGCCGCGGCTCCACACGATGTCGTACACCGAGTCTACCCCTTGCACGAACATGGTGAGGCGTTCCAGGCCGTAGGCAATCTCCACCGGAATGGGGCTGCACTCGAAGCCGCCCACCTGCTGGAAGTAGGTGAACTGCGTTACCTCCATGCCGTCGATCCACACTTCCCAGCCAAGGCCCCAGGCCCCCAGCGTGGGGCTTTCCCAGTCATCTTCTACGAAGCGCACGTCGTGCTTGTCAACGTCGATGCCGATGGCCCGCAGCGAACCCAGGTACAGGTCCTGGATGTTGTCGGGGGACGGCTTGATGAGCACCTGGAACTGGTAGTAGAACTGCAGGCGGTTGGGGTTCTCGCCGTAGCGGCCGTCGGTGGGGCGACGGCAGCCCTGCACATAGGCGGTGCGCCAGGTGTCGGGGCCCAGCGAACGCAAGGTGGTGGCGGGGGCGTTGGTGCCGGCGCCCACCTCGTTGTCGTAGGGTTGCAGGATGACGCAGCCGGCATCGGCCCAGTACTTCTGCAGGTTCATGATGACCTGCTGGAAGGTGGGGGGAAGCTGCCCTTCGCAACGCGCTTCTTCGTTCATTTCTCTCCTTCTTCTCCGAAAGCCGCTCCGTGCGCCCAGCGCCCCGGATGCGGCCGTTGTACCCGCAGATGAAAGCCCGGGCAACCTACTCGACCAGGCCGAAATTGCTGAACGGCCAGTAGATGAGGGCCGCTTTGCCGGTAATGGACGACACCGGTATCGAGCCGAAATAACGGGAGTCCTGCGAATTCACGCGGTTGTCCCCCATCACCCACACCTCGCCTTCCGGCACGGTGTAGGGATAGCTTATCTCTAGCCCCCGCACAGGGGTCAGCTCGTAAGAGGGCAGCCCGTTGGTGTAGGGCTCGTCCAGCTGCACGCCGTCCACGTACACGTAGCCGTCCCGCAGATCCACCTGCTGCCCGCCGGTGGCAATCACCCGTTTGATGAGGATGCGGGAGGGAATCTGGGGGTCGTTGAAGGTGACTATCTCGCCGGCTTTCGGCTCCTCGAAGTAATAGGTCACTTTCTCGGAGAACAGGCGGTCGCCCGGCATGATGGTGGTCTCCATCGAACCGGAGGGGATCTCGTAGGCCTTGAAAACGAAGTTGGAAAGGGCCCAGGAAAGCCCCATGACCAAGGCAATGATGACGACGATGTTGACAATCGACCGGATAATCGACGGCTGTTGCCGCGTTGCGTGTTGACCCGAATACATGGAGTTCTCTCAATGCCCTTCTTCGGAGGCGCTGCCTCCCTCTCGCGCGGCGCCGCATTAGCCAAGGCGCCCAATTTCAGCAACTATTTATGATAGCGCTTTTCCCTTGTCGCGCCCGTTCTCGTTCAAAGTCTTCAGAAATGCGCGATCGCTGTCGGAAAGCGGCGCCGCCTCCAACAAGTCGGGGCGGAAGCGGGCCGTGCGCTCCAGGCTCTGCTGGCGGCGCCATTGGGCCACCAAAGCGTGGTTGCCGCTGGTGAGCGGCGCCGGCACCTCCATTCCGCGAAACTGCGCCGGCCGGGTGTACTGGGGGTACTCCAACAGACCGTCGGCGAAGGATTCGTCATCGGCGCCTCCTTCGGCCCCCAAAACGCCGGGGATCTTGCGCACCACCGCATCGATCACCACCATAGAGGCCAGCTCGCCAGAGGTGAGCACGTAATCCCCCAGGGAAATCACTTCGTCCGCCAGAGCGTAGGCGCGCTCGTCAATGCCCTCGTAGTGGCCGCACACGAACAAGAGCCGCTTGCTTTTGGCCAAGCGGTTGGCCAGCTGGTCGTCGAAGCGCTGCCCCTGCGGCGCCAAGAACACCACCGTGGGCGCAGGGCCGTCCGCATGGCGCGGGGCCGGGCCGGTGCGGGGGCAAGCGGGCTCGTCCTCCCAATAATGGGCGCTTTTGCCCGACAGGTCCTCCACCGCCTCGAAGATGGGTTGGCACTTCATCACCAGTCCCGCTCCCCCGCCGTAAGGGTCGTCGTCGGTAGTGCGGTGGCGATCGTAGGTCCAATCGCGCAGATCGTAGGCAGTGAAGCTGATGATGCCTTTGTCCTGAGCCCGTTTCATCATGGAGGCGCCCATAACCGAGTGGTACATTTCCGGGAAGGTGGACAGGGTTTCGATTATCACGGCCCCTCCCCTACAGATCCAAAAGGCCGGCGGGCAGCTGCACCAGCAGCCGGCCGTTGCCCTCGTCCTCGCCGACGATGAACTCCTCCACCAGGGGCACCAGCACTTCGCGGCCCGCATCGGTGCGCACTACCAACCGCGATTGGGCCGGCCCTTCCTGAATGTCGGAAATCTGGCCCACCGGCCCCATCTGGGCATCCACCATCTGCCAGCCCAGCCAAGGGTGGGCCTGGGCCGCCAAGGGCAGGCGATCGGCCACTTCAGCGCGGCGCACCAGGCAGCTGCATCCCGCCAGGCGCGAAGCGGCGCCCGCATCGGCCACGCCGTCGAAGAACACCGTGGCGGTGCCGTCGCCCCGCAGCGAAACGGAAGCCACCGTCGCACGGCGCGGCGCATCGATTTGCGGCGGCACGAAGGCCACCTCCATGCCCTCTTCCAACAAAAAAGGAAGATTCGCCGCGGCGCGCGCAACGAATCCTCCTTCTAAATTATAGGTTCGAGCCAGAACGGCTACATTCACCCAGACTCGCATTTAATCGACGAGTTCCACCTCGACGGCGGCGCCATCGCGGGAAGCGGCGGCGCGGGCCAGAGTGCGGATGGCCTTGATGACGCGGCCCTGGCGACCAATCACCTTGCCGGCATCTTCCTCGTTCACGCGAATCTCCGCCAGGATGGTGCCGTCTTCGGCCTCCTCGGCGGTCACTTCCAAATCGTCGGGATAATCGACCAGCGGGGCAACCAGGGTTTCCACCAAGCTGGCGATGTTCTCTACGGAGTCCATGAACTTACGCGTTCTCGCGAGCGTTCTTCAGCAGGCGAGCCACCGTGTCGGTGGGCTGGGCACCCTGGGCAATCCACTTGTCCACCAGCTCCATGTCGAACTGCACCATGGCCGGGGTGGCGATGGGGTTGTAGCGGCCCACTTCCTCGATGAAGCGGCCATCGCGCGGGGCACGGGAGTCGGCGACAACGATACGGTAGTAGGGGCGCTTCTTGGCACCGTGGCGGGCGAGGCGAATTTTAACAGCCATGAACTTAGAACTCCTTTTGTTTAAGTTTCTCTATACGCAAGCACAGTTATCTGTGCGCGAAAACAGCAATTGCCTATATTAGGCCACCTGCCAGACTTTGGCAAGCACCATCAGACAAGCGGCACATCCACCATCAAGCCATCGGCAGCCAAGGCACGCCCCAACCGAATTTCGTAGGGCAGAGATTCCGCCTCCGCCCAAAGCAGCAACCCGCCAAAGCACCCTTCGACTGGAATTCGTAGGGCAGAGATTCTATCTCTGCCTAACGCAGCAACCTGGCACAGATGCCCAAGGCTTATTGGCCCTTCCTTCCACCAACAACAGACAATAATCCTTTTACCGAATACAAGGCCGGAAAAGATGTTCTACCCCTCCGTGACAGCATCCTCCCCATTTGTCTTGTAGAGCTCAAAGGCTAGCTCATTATATTCGATGCCGGCACGTTCAAATATCCGTTTAAGGGCATTACACTTGGTTTCTGTTGAACTCCCAGGATTGAAGTAAACACCTTCGGCTACTTCAAAATAATAGTCCCCAGGAAGATCGCTGAAATATCGAGCAGGGAAATCTTTCTCCTGCGTATACCTGCGCAGGAGCACTGGCTCCAATTCCCCCACAAGAGACAAGACACCCAAAATCATGTCTGCGAAGCTCTTGACCGAGTAGCGCGATCCCATAAATGAATACGCCGCAATCTTTCGATATCTAAAGTCAAAATCATCCGAAAGGCTTACTTCTTCATGGATTTCACTCGTTGGCACATATTCACTCGCAGGCATAGGCCAACGTTCAAGAAACTCAGACTGAAGCAGCTGATTGCGCTCTTCAAGCTGGGCCTCGCCCCAACTGCTCTGGCCCGCAATCCATCTATTGATGCGAAGACCCGAATCCGAAAATCCGTTTTTCGCATCACGCTTTTCCACAAATCTCTTATTGCTATATTGAGAGTTGTATCCCGTCAATGTAAGATTCGCAAGCTTGTTTAGCCATTTGTCGTGTATCCCTTTGTAGCCATCCCCTAAGTCTGACTTCCACGCAGCGCTTAAAGTTTGAGGCATGATGTGCTCGACGGTGAAGGTGTCGTCCTCTAGTCGCTCAACAACATTTACGCGCTCTCTACTATCGGCGTTTTCTAAGCACTCATAAAGATAGAACTTGTTATTTCCGATATGGTAAAAATCGCGGTCCGTCATCCCCGACAGAAATTCCTCATCATCGGGCAGTCGCCCGCTGCCCTCCTTTCCGAGCAAAATATAATTGAGCACATCGCAATACGTGCTCCCATTCTCCACCCCACGCAATGCTTCAGCATGAAGCGTTTCAAAGACTTTATTCAGGGCGTTTGTAGGAACTTTGCACACCCAGCGTCGAAAAATGTAAGTCTCGACACTCTTAAGAACCTTTACAACCTCTTCCGTCGTAATTAAATCGTCATACCAGTATTTAAAAAAGCTCAGCAAGAATGGATTAACAACGCTCGTATCTAAAAGGGATATCCTAAACAAAGCGCGATCTACTTCAACGTGTCCCGTGTCTGCATTCAAGATGGCTTGATAATATCTTGAAAACTCAAGCATTTCTTCTAGAACACTCTTCGTATCGAAGTCACTCGCCTTCATACGTTCTCTAAAGACGGTGTAAACTTTTTTAATTGTGGGAGTCTTGCGGTCCCTGGCCGCCAACCAATCTCTAACAAAACCGCTTACATCGTAATTAGTATTCTTCTCAATCGGATTCCAATAGCTTTCGTAGTACTCGTCCTGAAGATCGGTGCTCAGATCCATCAAGACATAATTTCGGATCTTATCTCCCTCGGAGAGATCCAGGCCAGTGGAATTCAGGCTCTCAAAAATCAGCTGAGCATCATCGTCGCTGCTCAAAACAATATCTATCACCATCAATCGCTCCAGAGCCGCCAAAATCTGCTCGGCCTGGTATTGCGTATCAGCCAATCGCTGCAGAAAGTAACGATAGTTTTGAGTCACGTTGGAATCCCCGATTAAGGGTTTCCCCGTGGTGTCGAAAAGCAGTTTGTAGGCCTCCTGGTCGTCTTTAATAAGCTTAAGCTTGAGCTTCATCGCATCCTTGTGCCGCTTGTCGATAAGGTAATCCTCGCGAATGGTATCCGCGAACTCGTCATCGCTAGTCGAAACCAATCCCTCCTCAACCTGCCGCACAAGTGCAGCCAAAAGAAGAAAAAGGGTGGTGATGCGTTGTTGACCATCTATAACGACCCTCTCACCGTACTCCTCCTTGCAAACCACGCTTCCGAAGAAATGGGTTTTTCTCTCTTCCCCAAGCACTTCCTCGATGTCATCAAACAAGCGCTTGCACTGTTCAATTTTCCAATCGTAATTGCGCTGGTATACCGGAATTCGGAACCGTTTCTTCCTTCCTTCAAGCAGCTCTAATATATAGCGCTCCTCACCCTTCATGCTCTCTCCTTCTTGCGAATATATTTTTTAAAGTTAATTGCTGCAGCAACAATCAATCACGCTGTTTTACGCTCCTACACCCCCGAACCGAGGAGGCGCAGTTTTACAATGATACCTGTCCAGCTGCCATTGCTTGGGGTTGTTTTGCATGTATTCCCTGATGCGCGCCAAATCGGCTTCATTGCGAATTATGTGGTCGTGGAACCCTGCTTGCCAAAGTTTTTCGGTGAACCCGTTTCTTCGGGCCTCCTTTGTGGCCAACGCTTTCCAGCCTGCAATGCGCCTGCCGAGCTCCTCTTGAGAGCCTTCCCCGCCAGAAAGCGAAATAAGGGCGTGCACGTGATTTGGCATGATGACAAAGGAGTCCAAGACAGCCCCTTGGCCGCCCTCGACGGCAAGCGCGGCCGCTTGGCGGCATATCTCCCCCAGTTCGGAAAGAACGCAGACAGCACCGTCATTGCCAAGCGCTTCTCCCGGAATTGAACCGAGGATACATTTCCGCTCATACGCACAAAAGGTGACGAAGTACATACCGGGGCTAGAATAATCCCATTGTTTCAACCGCAATGGCTTTCGTTGAGCGAAGGGCATTGCCGTGCCCCTTTCGTTGATGGCCAGCGCGGACCATGGTCGAGGCTTAGGCAGAGATAGAATCTCTGCCCTACGAAAACCGAGCTGCTGCTTTAATCCAGGACTGACCCGTCTTCGCTCCAGGCAAGCAGCAAAAACGGGGCCAGGTGCGTCAGATTGACGTGCGCCGCTGCCCAAGTGTGCTTTGGCACACGCCGAGGCAGCGGGAAACGGCAAGATGACGCGCATGGCCCTGTTTTTGCGGACAACCAGCTCCGGCGTTCGCCAGAACGCCAGAGCTCCTTACTGCTGCATCATGTCTTGGATGCGCTTGAGGTCGGCCATGGACATGCCGCCCATTCCGCCCATGCCGGGGATGCGGGGGCGCTTTTTGCCCTTCTTCCCCTTTTTGCCCTTGCGGCCCGTCTGCTGCTCCATGCCGGCGGTCATCTTCTTGACCATTTTCTTGGTTTCGTTGAACTTCTTGATCAGCTGGTTCACTTCGGTCACCGACACGCCGGCGCCGCGGGCGATGCGGCTGCGGCGGCTGCCGTTGAGCACCTCGGGGCGGGCCCTCTCTTCCTTGGTCATGGAGTTGATGATCACCTCCATGGCATCGAGCGCCCCCTCGTCCACCTGCCCCGAGCCCAGCGCCTTGTCGCCGCCCGGCAAGGCCGAGATGAACTTGGAGATGCCGCCCATTTTGCGAATCTGGCGGTTCATGGTGATGAAGTCGTCCAGGGTGAGGTTGCCGGCCGCCATCGCTTCGGCCTCTTCGGCCTCCTCCTGCTCTTGCTGCAGCCGCACGGCGTTTTCGATGAGCGACACCATATCGCCCATGCCGAGGATGCGCTTGGCCATGCGGTCGGGATGGAACTCCTCCAAAGAATCCGGCTTCTCACCAGAGGAGATGAACTTGATGGGCTTACCAGTAACTTCGCGCACCGAAAGGGCGCCGCCGCCGCGGGCGTCGCCGTCCATCTTCGACATGATAACGCCGTCGAAATCCACCGCTTCGGCGAAGGCGGAAACCACGTTCACCACGTCCTGGCCGGTCATGGCGTCCACCACCATCAGGATTTCCTCCGGCTGCAGCGCCTCTTTGATGGCGCGGGCCTCCTCCATCATGGCCTCGTCCACATGAAGGCGGCCGGCGGTGTCGATGATCACCACGTCGCGCAGGCTGTCGATGGCCTCCTGCACCCCTTCCCGGGCAATGTCCACCGGGTCGGCGCCGTCGTGGCGGTACACCTTCACCCCGATTTCGCCGCCCAAGGTTTGCAGCTGGTCGGCGGCGGCGGGGCGGTACACGTCGGCCGCCACCAGAAGCGGGCTGTGGTTCTGCTGCTTCAGCCGATAGGCCAGCTTGGCGGCGGCGGTGGTTTTGCCGGAACCTTGCAGGCCCACCAGCATGATGACGGCGGGGATGCGGTTGCCCAGCTCCAGCTTGGCGTCGCTGCGGCCCAAAAGCTCGGTCAGCTCATCGAGCACTATCTTGATGACGTTCTGGGCCGGCGTGAGGGAATCCAGCACGTCCGCTTCCAGGCAGCGCTCCTTGGTGCGGGCCACAAAGGCCTTCACCACTTTGAAGTTCACGTCCGCCTCCAGAAGCGCCATGCGGATCTCGCGCATAGCGGCATTGATGTCCTCTTCGGTGAGGCGCCCCTTCGAGCGCAGTCCCGAGAAAATGCCCTGCAGGCGATTAGAAAGGTTCTCAAGCATTGCCGTCTCCTACTCTTGGGCCTCTTGGGCGAAATCCCCCACCAAGGCACGGGCGAAATCGGACGAGTCGAAATCCCGCAGGTCGTCGATGCCCTCTCCCACGCCAATCTTGACGATGGGAAGGTTCAGCTCGTGGCTAACCGCAAGGGCGATGCCGCCCTTGGCGGTGCCGTCCAGCTTGGTGACGATGAGGGCATCCAAATCCAGCGCCTTGTTGAATTCCCGCGCCTGCTGCAGGCCGTTCTGGCCGGTGGTGGCGTCAATCACCAGCACCAAATACACCGGCAGCTTCGAGCGCTTGCGCACCACCGAAACCACTTTTTTCAGCTCGCGCATGAGGTCGTCGGAGGTGTGCAGGCGCCCGGCAGTGTCTATCAGCACCAGATCGGCACCGGTGGCTTCGGCCCGCTCCAGCGTCTCGAAGCACACGCTGGCCGGGTCGGCCCCCCGCTCGCGGGTGACCATCTCCACCTCGGCCCGCTGCGCCCACACCTCCAGCTGCTCGATGGCGGCGGCGCGGAAAGTGTCGGCCGAGCCCAGAATCACTTTGCGGCCCTGATCGGTCTTCTCTTTGGCGATCTTGCCCACCGTGGTGGTTTTGCCGGTGCCGTTGATGCCCACGAACAGCACAACGGCCCCCTCCCCGTCCAGGATGTCCCGGCCGCCCTCGGCGAAGGTGTCGGCAATTTGGCCGTTCAGCATCTCCAGCACCTGGGCGGAATTCTCCAGCCCCTTGCGGGTGGCCTGCTCTCGCAGGTTCTCCACGATGGCGGCCGCGGCCGGCGCCCCGATGTCGGCCATGATGAGGGTGGCCTCCAGCTCTTCCCAAAAATCCTCGTCCACCACCGGACCCAAATCCAGCAGCAGGTTCATGGATTCCACGAAGCGCTCGCGGGTGCGGGAAAGCCCTTCGCTTATGCGGTCGAAAAAGCCCACAGGTGCCTCCTTCTCAGGCTAGCGGTTACTCGGCGTACTCCAGCGCGCGGTCCAGTTTCTGGCTTATCACCTTGGTGATGCCGTCTGCCTGCATGGAAACGCCGAACAGCACGTCGGCCATCTCCATGGTGCGCCGCTGATGGGTAATCATGATCAACTGGGTGGTGGCCCGCAGCTGGTCGATGTAGGCGATCAAGCGTCGCAGGTTGGTGTCGTCCAGCGCCGCCTCCACCTCGTCGAGGATGTAGAAGGGGGTGGGACGGGTGCGATACAGGGCGAACAACAGCGCCAACGCGGTGAGGGACTTCTCGCCACCGGACATGAGGGTCATCTTGGTGATGCGCTTGCCGCGGGGCTGGGCGTTCACCTCGATGCCGGAGTTTTCCATGTCGTCCGGATCGGTGAGGGACAGATGGGCCGAACCGCCAGGGAACAGCACCGAGAACACCTCTTGGAAATTCGTGTTCACCTCGTCAAAGGTGCGCTCGAAATCGTTTTTCATGCGGGCGTCGATAACCCGGTTGATGCGGGCCAGGCTGCGGCGGGCCGATTCCAAATCCCCCACCTGCTGCATCAGGTAGTCGTAGCGTTCCTTCAGCGTGGAGAACTCCGCCGCCGCCTCGGGATTGATGGCGCCCAGGTTCGCAATGCGCTTGGACAGCCGCTGCGCCTCTTCTTCCACCTGGGGGCGGTTTTCCAGCTCCGGCAACCCCAGTGCGAATTCCAGCGGCGTGTTGCAATCTTTCACGATCACGTTCACCGCCGATTGCACCTGCAGCTCCAAGCGGCCCTTCTCCACCCGCAAATCCGCCAGCTGCTGAGAAAGGGATTCCAGCCGCTCATGGGCGTCTCGGCTGGTTTGGCGCGCCTCCTGCGAGGCCGCCTGCAGTTGGGTGGAGCTGTCCTGCGCTTCCCGCGCCTGCTCTTCCAGCACCGCCATGCGCCGCTGGGCCGAACGGGAGAGCTCTTCGAACAGGGCCCTCAGCGGCACCAGCCGCTGGATGGCCACCGTTTTCACCGACAGCGCCTCGGCCGACTGCCGGGCCGTGGATTCCAAATCCTCCAACGCGTGGACGCGGGTGTCCAGCATGCGGCGATTGTAGGTTTGCCGCTCAACATGGCGGGCCGCTTCCAACTTCGCCTGGTTCAGGGCGTCATTGGCCTTGCCGGCGGCCTGGCGAAGCGGAACAATCTCTTCCGCCAACTGGGCCGATTGGGCCCGCAGCTGTTCGAGGTCTTGAGAGAGCCGCTGCTCCTCTGCCTCCAGAGAGTCCACATCGGGCTGGGCCCTCTCCACCGCCTCCAGCGCTTCGGCATGCTGCTTGGCAATGGAGGCCAGCTCGGAGGTGAGCTGCTCCACCCGCTCTTGGGCCTTCGTCGCCTGGGCTTTTGCAGAAGATTCCTTGCCGATGAGGGCCGCCAGCTGCTGGCTCAGCGAAAGGCTTTCCGCCTGGAGCTTGGAGAACGCCTCTTCGCTTTCCGACTGCCGCACCTGCGCGGCGTCGTAGCCCTCCTTGGCCTGAGACTGCAGCAGCGCCAGCTCTTCCAAGCGGCGAATGCGGGCCAGAACGCCCTCACCGCCTTCTCGGGCCTGGCGGCCGAACGTCACTTTGCCGGAAGGCCAGACGCACAGCCCCTCCACCGTGACGAAACGGTGGGCGCCAGCGTCCTGGCCATGCAGGGCCATGGCCTCATCGATGTTCTCGCACACCACCACATCCCCCAAAAGGGCCTCGATGGCGCGGGCCGCGGCGGGCTCGAACTCCAGCTCTTCGATGAGGGAGAAGGCCCCGGGGCCGTTCACCAGCTCAAGCGCGCGAGGGCCGCGGTCGTCCCGCAGCACCAGCGTCACCTCGCCGTCCATGTCCTGGTCCGCCGCCTGACGCACCACGTCAAGGGCGCTGCCGGCGTCTTGCACCAGGTAGGCTTGAACATCGCTGCCCAGCAGCTGCTCCACCAATCCCTCCAGGTGCGGGGGCGCCGTCACGGCGCGGGTAAGGGGCGCCGGAGCGCCCGGCAGGGCGGCGGCGTGCTCCGCCACCCATCCGGCTGCCTCGCCGGCCGCCAGCTGCGTGGCCCGCTCGATTTCCTCCAAAGCGCGAATCTTCGCATCGCAGTCCAGCAAGGCCTCGCGCAGGTTTTCCGTTTCCTTGCGACAGGCGTCCCGCCGCTGCAGCGCCAGCCCCAGCTCTTCGCGGGTGCGCTGCTCGTCGGCCGCCATCTGGATGCGCTCTTTCTCCAGCGAAGTCGCCTCTTGGGAGAGCGCCTGGGCATCGGCGGTGGCGCTCACGCAGGCCAGTTCACGGTCGGCCCGGCGCCCTTCCACCACCTTGATGTGGGCCACGCCGGCCGATAGCGCTTCCCGGGTTTGGGACAGCTTGCGGCGCACCGATGCCAGGTTCGTCTCGGCTTCCCGCATGGACGAGGCGGCCTTGCGCTGCAGCTCTTCCTTTTCCTGGCGCTGGGCCGAGATGGCCTTGCGCTCTTTCTCCAGCGTCGCCACTGTCTCGTTGGCCTGGGCCACGTCCCGCTGCCCGGCCGAGAGTGTTTCGCGGGCGGCGGCCAAGTCGGCCTCAAGCGCCTGGCGCTGACCGGCGTGCTGGGAGATGAGCAGCTCTATCTCTTCCACCCGCTGCTGGGCGGCCCGCTGGCGCTCGGCGGCCGAACGGCCGGCGGATTCCAGCCGCTCGAAGGCCAACGACACGGCCCGGAACTGCGCCGACAGGCTGCCGGTGGACAGGTTTTCCTGTGCGATGGTGGCCTGCAGCTTCTCCATCGCCTCCTCGGCCGCGCGGGCCGCGGCGCGGGCCTCTTCCACCTGGGAAGCGCACGTTTCCTCTAGCTTTTCCTGGGCTTCCCACTTCTCCTGCAGCCGCCGCAAGTCGTCCACCGAAAGGGCCAGCTTCGCCTCGGCCAGCTGCCCCGAAAGCTCTCCGAAGGTGCGGGCCCGCTTCGCCTTGCGCTCCAAGGGCCCCAGCTGCCGCTCCACTTCGGACACCACGTCGCGCACGCGGGCCAGGTGCTGGTCCATGTTGGCCAGCTTCCGCTCGCTTTTCGCCTTGCGCTGCTTGTGCTTCAGCACGCCGGCCGCTTCCTCCACCAGCGCACGGCGGTCTTCCGGCTTGGAGGCCAGCACTGAATCGAGGTTGCCCTGGGAGATGATGGAGTGGGTGCCGGTGCCCAGACCCGAATCGTGCAGGATGTCCAGCACGTCCAAGCGACGGGCAACGGTGCCGTTGATGAGGTATTCGCTCTCGCCGCTGCGGTGCATGCGGCGGGTTATCACCACTTCGCTGTAATCCACCGGCAAGGTGCCGCAGCTGTTGTCCAACACCAGGTCCACCTCGGCCAAGGCCGCGCCTTTGCGGGCGGACGAACCGGCGAAGATGACGTCTTCCATGGCCTGGCCGCGCAGGTTTTTGGCATTGCGCTCCCCCAGCACCCACAAAACGGCGTCGGAGATGTTCGATTTTCCGGAACCGTTGGGGCCCACGATGGCGGTGATGCCCGGCTCCAGGGTAAGCGCGCTTCGGTCGGCGAAGGACTTGAAGCCCTTAAGCACCAGCGATTTCAAGTACATGGGTACCGCCTATTCCTTGGCCCCGTGCCCGTCGGCGCAGGGAAACCCGCCAAGCAGCGGGCAGTACTGATCGAAGTGCTCCATCGTGTTCTTGGCGGCCACGCTCTCCGCCTCCTTCTTGGTGCGCCCTTCCCCCTTCGCCAGCCCCACATTGCCGGCGAAGGCCTGGGCCACGAAGGTGCGGTCGTGGGGAGGCCCCTGGGTTTCCAGCACCTTGTAGGTGGGGGTTATGCCGTGCTCTTGCAGCATCTCCTGCAGCGAGCTTTTGGGGTTCTCCGGCTCTTTTGCCAGGTCGATGGACATAAAGGGAATGAGGGTGCGCTGCACGAATTCGGTGGCCGCCTCTATGCCGCCGTCCAAAAACAGCGCCGCCACCACCGCTTCGTACACGTTCTCCAGCGCCGTCTTCAAACCGCGGCGCCCCGTGCCGGTTTCCGAAGAACCGAACACGATGACATCGGAAAAACCCAGATCCTGCGCCACCTTGGAAAGGCTGCTGCCCGACACCAGCGACACTTTGATGCGGGTGAGGCCCCCTTCGTCCAGATCGTGATAGCGCTCGAAGGCCTCGGCGGCCACGATGGCCCCCAAAATGGAGTCCCCCAGGAATTCCAGCCGCTCGTAGGAGAATCGCACGTTCAGCCCTT
>ERZ777306.1698-NODE-1698-length-32763-cov-5.397548_pt1 | contig 32763 bp, 27 predicted proteins | sample MGYA00374966_ERZ777306 | MGnify/ENA primary metagenome ERZ777306 (study PRJEB29329, sample SAMN06343882) | mouse gut metagenome | isolation source: Mouse cecum | place: Austria: Vienna | collected 2014-11-15 ... | reverse complement strand
GCCTGGGCCGCGATGCCGATGCGGCCGCCGTCCAGGGTGGACATGGCGATTTTGAAGCCCTGGCCCTCCTTGCCCAGCAGGTTTTCCTTGGGGATTTTTACGTTGTTGAAATTCAGCTGGCAGGTGGCGGAGGAGCGGATGCCCATTTTGTCATAATGCTCCTCGAAGGTGAAGCCCTCCCAGCCTTTTTCTACAATGAAGGCGGAGATGCCCCGGGTGCCGATACCGGGGGTGGTGACGGCAAAGACCACGTAGGTGCTGGCCTCGCCGCCGTTGGTAATGAAGATTTTCTCCCCGTTCAGGAGGTAGTGGTCCCCCATGTCCTCGGCGGTGGTCTCGGTGCCGCCCGCGTCGGAGCCCGCGTTGGGCTCGGTGAGGCCGAAGGCCCCCAGCTTTTTCCCGGAGCACAGGTCGGGCAGGTACTTCATCTTCTGCTCCTCGGTGCCGAAGGCGTAGATGGGGTAGGTGCCCAGGGAGGTGTGGGCGGACAGGATCACGCCCGCGCCGCCGTCTACCCGGGCCAGCTCTTCCACGGCAATGGCATAGCTCAGGGCGTCGGAGCCAGCGCCGCCATATTTCGTTTCATAAGGGAGGCCCATCAGGCCCAGCTCGCCCATTTTCTGGACCGCCTCGGTGGGGAACTGATTGTTTTTGTCCAGCATAAAGGCAATGGGTTTTATTTCTGCTTCCGCGAATGCCCGGACCTTGGCCCGGAGCTCTTCGTGGGCCTGTGTGGTTTGATACAGCATATAGGGGTTCCTCCTTTTTTTAATATCACAAATCTATGATATAGTATCTGACATTTTTGTCAATGAATTCTTAGGTGATTTTAAAAATTTGGCTGTTTTGACTAAACAAGAATGACTTGCATTATGGCAGAAAGCCTTTATAATGAAGTTATCTGTGGTTTGGAGGGGTATTTATGAAGCCAATCGCCCATATTCAGACAGAATTTCCTGCCAAATTCGGGATTCCCCGCCAGAGCGGCCTGGTGCCCCAGCTGGAGGCAAGAATTATTTTTCTGCCGGAGTACCGCAGCCCAGACGCCCTGCGGGGCCTGGAGGGCTTTTCCCACCTGTGGCTGATCTGGGAGTTTTCTGAGGCGAAGGGGAAGGGCTGGTCCCCCACGGTCCGGCCTCCCCGGCTGGGGGGCAACCGGCGGCTGGGGGTGTTCGCCACGCGGTCTCCCTTCCGGCCCAATCCCATTGGCCTGTCCTGCGTGGAACTGGGAGAAATTGTCCAGGACCCGGCTCTGGGGCCGGTGGTTACCGTCCGGGGCGCGGACCTGATGGACGGCACCCCCATTTTTGACATCAAGCCCTACCTGCCCTATGCGGACTGCCGCCCGGAGGCTGTGGGGGGCTTTGCCGCCGTCCCGGCGGGGGCGGCCCTGACGGTGGAGATTCCCTCCCCCTGGCGGGAGAAAATCCCCCCAGAGCGGCTGTGCGCGCTGGAGGGAGTGCTGGCCCAGGACCCGCGGCCCTCCTACCAGGCGGACCCGGAGCGGGTGTATGGGATGGCCTTCGCGGGGCTGGAAATCCGCTTCCAGGTGGATGGGGATGTGCTGCGCGTGTGCGGCGCCGCCATTGACAGAAAAATAAAAGAAGGGTATACTTAAAGTTCAAGCTGTAGAGAAATTGAAGAAAACAGGCGGTTATTGGTATGGGGCAAATCACAAAAGAAATGATTGACGGTCTGCTGCGGACCATTCAAAATTTATATCTCTCGGACAAAATCCCCTGGATGATCGGCTATTCGGGGGGGAAGGACAGCACGGCTGCGGTGGAGCTGGTCTGGATGGCGATTGCGGGACTGCCTCTGGAGCAGCGGCGCAAGCCGGTGCACATCATGAACACGGACACGCTGGTGGAATCACCGGTAATGTCCAAGTGGGTGGAGCGCTCCATGGAGACGATGCGGGCGGCGGCGGCGGAGCAGCAGCTGCCCTTTTGTCCAGTCATCCTGCGGCCGGACTATAACGACACGTTTTGGGTCAATCTGATCGGCCGGGGCTACCCGTTTCCCAGGCGGAAATTCCGCTGGTGTACCGACCGGCTGAAAATCCAGCCGGTGAACCGCTTCATCAAGGAAAAAATTGCCGAGCACGGCGAAATCATCCTTGTGCTGGGCACCCGGAAGCAGGAGAGCGCCCGGCGGGCCCGGACGATGACCTCTCTGGAAAAAAAGCGGGTAAGGGAGCTGCTCAGTCCCAACCCCACCATGGCCAACGAGCTGGTATTTTCCCCCATGGAGTCCTGGTCCGACGACGACGTCTGGACCTTCCTGCTGCAATACCGAAACCCCTGGGGCTACTCCAACACGGATTTGCTGACCCTGTACCGGGGGGCGACGGCGGACAATGAATGTCCCCTGATGGTGGAGAAGGATCTGCCCTCCTGCGGAAAGAGCCGGTTTGGCTGCTGGGTGTGTACCATGGTGGAAAAGGACAAGTCCATGGAGGCTATGATTACCAACGATGAGGAGAAGGAGTGGATGACCCCTCTGCTGGAGTTCCGGAACGAGTTTGGCAGTGAGGAGGGGGACCGGGAGCGGCGCAGCTTTCGCCGGATGCACGGCAATTTGCAGGGGAGCTATGGCCGGCTCTTTCACGGCCCCTATAAGAAGGAGGTCCGGGAGGGGTGGCTCAGGAAGCTTTTGCAGATGCAGAGGGACATCAACGAAACCGGGCCGGAGGAATTCCGGAATCTGGAGCTGATCCGGGTTCCGGAGCTCCAGGCCATCCGGCGAATCTGGGTGTTGAAGAAGCATGAATTTGACGACGCGCTGCCCCGGATCTATCAGGAGGTATTCGGCATACCCTTTTCCGACCCGGAATGGATTCAACAGGAGAATTTCGGCGGGGAGGAATGGGAGATTCTGCGCAGTATGTGCCAGGAGCTCTGCGGCGGGGAGGAGCTGGCCTTTGAGATGATGTACAGCCTGGTGGATGTGGAGAACCGTGCCTCCGGGCTGAAGCAGCGCAAGGGGGTCCTGGAGGCCCTGGAAAGGGTGATCCGCAGCACCTTTTACCGGAATGAGGAGGATGCCACGGCGTATTACTCCGGCAAGATGGGCCGCAAAAAGGAGCTGGGGGGCCAATACGACGAAAAATTCCTGGATTATGAATTGGAAGAGGCAAGCGAAGCATGATTATTAAGCGATTGACGATGTATAATTTTGGCGTCTACGCAGGCGTGCAGACCTTCGCGTTTACCAATGCCCGTCCGATTGTGCTGATCAGCGGGATGAACGGACGGGGCAAGACGACCTTTCTGGAGGCCATTTTATTGGCTCTGTATGGCTCCAACTCCATCGCCTACAAGGAGAACCCGGCCCACGGCTCCTATGGGCAGTATCTGCGCTCCCGGATCAGCCGCCAGGCCGGGGAGCAGGAGAGCTTTGTGGAGCTGGAATTTGATATGTCCCCCGGACAGCCGGATACCTATGTTGTGCGCCGGGCGTGGAACGGCCAGGGCAGACGGACGGCGGAGACCGTCACCGTGGAGGAAAACGGACTGGACAGCCCCTTTTTGACGCAAAACTGGACGATGTTCATTGAAAGCCTGCTGCCAAGCGCCCTGTCCAGCTTCTATTTTTTTGACGGGGAAAAAATCGCGGAGCTGGCTCTGGACAATAAAAACACGCAGATGAAGGATGCGATCCGCTCCATGCTGGGCATCCAGGTGCTGGACCGGCTGAAAAAAGATCTGGACCTGAGCCTGCGGCACACCCGGGAGCGGGCCGGGGAGAAGGACAGCGGGATAGGTGTGCAGGCGCTCCGGCGGGAGAAGGAGTCCCGTGAGGTACGGCTGGAGGAGCTGAACCAGAGGATTGAGGCGCAAAACGAAAAAATCTGGCAGCAGCGGGAAACAGTTTCCGCCTGCCGCCGTCAGTATGAGCAAAAAGGGGGAGACGCGGCCCAGCAGCAACAGATCCTCCTGCAGCGCCAGGCGGACCTGCGGGCGGAGGGGAAGCAGACCGGCGAGGCTCTGCTGGACCTGGCAGCGGGAGCGCTGCCCCTGGTACTGGTGGAGGACCTGCTTCAGGATGTCCGGCGGCAGGCGGAGGAGGAGCACAGCAGCCAGGTTATGGGACAGGCGCTGGACAGAATGGAGGCGCTTCTGGACGGCTACGCCGGGGACCGGGCGGCGGCCGGACAATTTGTGGAGTATGTCAAGGGGTGCTTTCCCGGCCGGGAGGAGGAGGCCCTGTACGGCCTTTCCTCCCACGGACTGGTGCAGCTTCAGTCGCTGCTGGAAAAGCGGCTGAACCAGAGCCGGACGGAGGTCCAGGCGCAGCTGAAGCGGAAAAAAGAGCTGGAGGAGCAGCTGGACGAGACGGAACGCTACCTCTCTCTGGATACGAATGAGAAGGAGCTGAATAGCCTGTATGCTGAAATCAAGGAGCAGGAAGGGCTTCTGCTCCGGCTTGAGGTGGAGCTGAACGCGCTGCAGCAGGAGAAGAGCGCTGTCTACAAGGAGGCGGCGGCCGCAGCAAGGGAGTGGAACCGGGCGGTGGAGGCGTACCTTCAGGAAGCGGAGCTCCGGGACGAGGCGGACCGGATGGAGAAATATACAGCGCTGTCGATCCGTCTGGTAGAGGAGTACATGACCCGGCTTCAGCGGCGGAAAACCGGCGTTCTGGGGGAGACCATCACCCAATGCTACCGCAAGCTGGCCAACAAGAAGGACATGATCCACAAAATTGAGATGGATGCGGAGACGCTGGACCTGCGGTATCTGGACGCGGCCGGGGGACTGGTGGCGAAGGACTCCCTGTCCGCCGGGGAAAAGCAGCTGATGGTGATTGCCATTTTGTGGGCGCTGGCCATCTGTTCCCGGAAAAAGCTGCCGGTCATCATCGACACCCCGCTGGCCCGCATGGACTCCATGCACCGCACGGCCCTGGTGACCACCTATTTCCCCCAGGCCAGCGGCCAAACCATCATTTTATCCACCGACTCGGAGATCAACCGGTCCTACTATGCACTGATGCAGGAGTATGTGGGGGATGAATTTACCCTGGTGTTTGACGAACAGACCCAGAGCACCACAATTTCGAAAGGATATTTTCAAACGCCATGATTGTAAAACAAGTCCGCCTGTCTCAGCAGGCGAAGGACCAGCTTTCCCGGCTGAAGGGGAAAACCGGGATCAAAAACTGGAATATTCTGTGCCGCTGGGCCCTGGCCTACTCCCTGGCGGAAAACACCGTCCCGGCGGACATTCCCCTGCCGGCAGAGAGCAACCTGGAGATGTCCTGGGTCACCTTTGGCGGGGATTTCTATGAGGTGTATGAGGCCCTGGTCCGGGCCTGGTGCCTCCGGATGGAACTGCCGGCGGACGATCCGGCCGTGGCCAAATATTTCCGCTTGAATCTGGAACGGGGGATTGCCCACCTGTGCGGCACGGGGCTGATCCGGAGCCTGGACGACCTTTTGGAATTGGCGGTGAAGCAGTGAGCATTTATCTGGACTACAACGCCTCCGCCCCTCTGGACCCCCGGGTGCTGGAGGAGATGGTGGAGATCTACCGCAATTTTGCGGGGAATGCGGACAGCCGCACCCATCTGTACGGCGAGCGGGCCCGCTCTGTGGTGGAGGAGGCCAGAAAGCAGGCCGCCGCCCTGCTGGGGACCGCCCCCGAAGAGGTGTTTTTCACCAGCGGCTCTACCGAGAGCGACAACATCGCCATTCAGGGCCTGGAGGCCTATGGCCGGGAGCAGGGAAAAACCCATATTGTTACCACCTCCATCGAGCACAAGGCCATTTTAGAGACGGTGAAGGCCATGGGTCTGCGGGGATTTTCCATCGACGTGGTGGACCCGGACCGGTCGGGCCGGGTGGACGCGGACAGGCTCCTGGAACGGGTGGGAGAACAGACCCTGCTGGTGAGTGTGATGCACGTCAACAATGAGACCGGCGTGATCCAGCCGGTCCGGGAGCTGGGGGAGGAGCTGGTCAGGAGAGGGATTTTCTTCCATGTGGACGCCACCCAGAGCTGCGGCAAGCTGGTGGAGGAGCTGCGGGCCCTTCCGTATCATATGCTCTCCTTCAGCGCCCACAAGCTGAGAGGCCCCCAGGGGATCGGGGGGCTGGTGCTGCGGAAAACCGCTGGCCGCCGGCCGCCGGTGCGGGCCATCCTGTATGGGGGACAGCAGGAGCGGGGCCTCCGGCCGGGAACGGTGCCTGTGGCTCTGGCGGGTGGCTGCGGCAGGGCCTGTGAGCTCGCCCGGCTGGAGTACCGGGAAAATGAGGCGAAAACCAGGGCCGTCAAGGAGGCGCTGCTGGCGCTGCTGGAGGAATCTAGGGTAACCTACTCCCTGAACGGGGACCAGAGGTACTGCGTGAGCAATACGCTGAACCTCTGCCTCCACGGGGTCTCGTCAGAGGCGCTGATGATCGCCGCCCGGCAGAATTGCAGTGTGTCCAATGGGTCCGCCTGCACCTCAAAAAGCTACGCGCCCAGTTATGTGCTCACCGCAATGGGAATCCCGGTGGAGCAGATTGAGCAGTCCATCCGGGTGAGCTGGGGACCGGACACGGACCTGGCGGAATTTGCCCGGGAGTTTTCCGCTCTTCTGGCCATTGCCAAGGGGCTTTCCCTGTAAAAAAGGGCTTGCCGCCTGCGGAAAGCAGGCGGCAAGCCCTTTTCAGGCGCCGGATTCTGTTTTACATAGTTTCTTCGTCAATCACCTGGGCCTTGATGAGATTGGTGGAGCCGCTGCGGCCCAGAGGCACACCGGCGGTAATGACCACGATATCCCCGTTTTCCACCAGCTTCTCCTTCAGCGCGCACTCGGCGGACAGGGAGAAGATCCGGTCGGTGGAGTTCACTTCGCCGGTAAGGAAGGGGTATACGCCCCAGCAGATGGCCAGCTGCCGGCGCACCTGCTCGGTCATGGTCAAAGCGGCGATGGGGCAGGCGGGCCGGAACCGGGCGATCATACGGGCGGAGCGGCCGGAGGCCGTGGTGTTCAGAATGGCCTTGGCATCCAGGTCCTTGGCCGTCAGACAGCAGGTGTGGGTCACCGCGTCGTTGATGTTGTTGGCGGGGAGGACCCGCTGCTTCTGGAACTGCCGCCAGTAGTCGATGGAGGCCTCCGCCTCCTCTACGATTTTGCTCATAGCGCTCAGGGCGTTCATAGGGTACTTGCCCCCGGCGGTCTCGCCGGAGAGCATCACGCAGCTGGTGCCGTCAAAGACGGCGTTGGCCACGTCGGACACCTCCGCCCGGGTGGGACGGGGGTTGCGGATCATGGAGTCCAGCATCTGGGTGGCGGTGATAACCGGCTTACCCGCCTGCAAGCCCTTGCGGATCATCTGCTTTTGCAGGATGGGTACCTTGGCGGCGGGAATTTCCACGCCCAGGTCCCCCCGGGCCACCATGATGCCGTCGGCGGCCTCCAGAATGGCGTCGATGTTGTCCACGCCCTCCTGGTTTTCAATCTTCGCAATGATCTTGACAGTGTGGCCCCCGTGCAGGTCCAGCTCCTGGCGTACTGCCAGCACGTCGCTGGCCTGCCGCACGAAGGAGGCGGCGATGAAATCGAAGTCCTGCTCCACGGCGAACTGGATGTCGGAGCGGTCCTTGTCGGTGAGGGCAGGCAGGCTGATGTGGACGCCGGGGATGTTGATGCTCTTGTTGGCGGACAGCTGGCCGCCGTTTTCCACGGTGCAGTGAATGCTGCCCTCCTGAATTTCGTCCACCCGCAGGGCCACCAGGCCGTCGTCAATGAGAATTTCCTGGCCGGGGGCCACCTCCTGGTAGAGATTAGGGTATGTAATGGACACCTGCCCCTGATTGCCGGGGGCGTCGGTGGTCGCCAGGGTGAACTTGTCCCCCTGGTTGAGCTGAATGGTCTTGGTCTCGAAGGATTTGATCCGGATTTCGGGCCCCTTGGTGTCCAGAATGGTGGCCACCGGACGGCTCATGCTGTCCCGTACGGTTTTCAGGCGGTTCAGCGTAGCCAGATGGGACTCGTGGGTGCCGTGGGAAAAATTGAATCGGGCCGCGTCCATACCGCCGCGGATCAGCTTGCGGATGCTCTCCTCATCGTCCACCGCGGGACCCAATGTACAGATAATCTTTGTTTTTCTCAGCATAGTTGTCAATACCTCCTGTTCGCTTTTATCATACCGCAAAAATATTCAGCGCGTAAGCTTAGAAATCACCGAAAATACGGAGAATTAATCCCGGTCTTTGCACACATCCCCCCATCCCGCGCTGTGGGAGAGCTCCTCCCGCTTCCGCTGGGCCTTTTGGACAAAGCGCTCGTTCTGAATGACAAAGCGCTCGTGAACGCCCTGGCCGATGGGACCCTTTTCGTCGTAGGCGGTCACGTGCAGCACAATGCGCTTGCCGTCCACCTGGGTGACCTCACTTTCCGCCCAGACCTTCATCCCCACAGGGGTGGCGGAGTCGTGAGAGATATCCAGCCTGGTGCCCACGGTGCCCTGGCCCTCCTCCAGACAGGGAGCGATGGATTTCCAAGCGGCCTCCTCCATTAGAGCGCACATATAGGGCGTGCCAAAGACGGGCAGGGCGCCGGAACAGGCGGCCTGGGCGGTGTTCTGGGGGGTGACGACAGCGTCAGCGCGGCCCTTCAGGCCGATGGGGATGGACATAGGGAATTCCTCCTTATCGATTGATTTTATTCTTATAGTTCAGGGTTTCAAATCCAATCATAAGCCAAGTGACAGTAGACCAAATTATACCACAATCATTCCCGCTCCGCAAGACAAGCGCCCCCTGATCCAGAGCACAAAGCTGCATCAGGGGGCGTTTTTTACGGTATATTTACGGGTTCAGCCGGAAAGCCTCCACCAGGCTCCGCATCACCTGGGACTGACTGGACAGCTCCTGGCTGGCGGCGGCGGACTCCTCACTGGTGGCGGAGTTGGACTGCACCACGCTGGAGATCTGGTCAATGCCCACGGTAATCTGGGCGATGGCATCGGCCTGGAGCTCACTGGCCTGGGAAATTTCGGAAATGATGGTCTGAACCGCTTTGGCGCCTTCCACCGCCTGAAGCAGAGACTGGGCGGTGGCGTCGGCAATGTGGGTGCCGTTCTCCACGGCCTGGACCGAGCGCTCAATGAGCGCGGCGGTATTTTTGGAGGCCTCGGCGCTCTTGCTGGCCAGATTGCGCACCTCGTCGGCTACCACCGCGAAGCCCTTGCCGGCGGAACCGGCCCGGGCGGCCTCCACCGCGGCGTTCAGGGCCAGAATATTGGTCTGGAACGCGATGTCCTCAATGGTCTTGATGATCTTTCCGATTTCGCTGGAGCTGTCGCTGATCTCAGCCATCGCGGAAATCATGTCCTGCATCTTCTGGTTGCTGACCCCCATGCCCTCGCCTACCTGGCTGGCGGTCCGGTGGGCCTCCTGGGCGTTGCGGGCGTTGCTGGACACCTGATTGGAAATGTCGGTAATGGAGGCGGACAACTCTTCCACCGAGCTGGCCTGCTCCGTAGCCCCCTGGGCCAGCGTCTGGGAGCCATTGGCCACCTGGTCCGCACCCATGGCCACCTGTTCGGCGGCGGTGCTGATCTGCTTGAGGGTGTCGTTGAGCCGGTGGTTGATGGTGCGCAGAGAGGTAAGGATGGGTTCAAAGCTGCCTACATATTCCTGGGTGCAGGAGGAGCGCACCGTGAAATTCCCGTCGGCCATCTGGGTGAGCAGAGTGCTCTCGTCCGTAATGATCTGGGACAGGCGGGTGGAGAGGCTGCGCATCTGTTCCGACAAAACGCCCAGCTCGTCCTTCCCGGTATAATGCAGCTGAATGTCCAGGTTGCCCTGGCCCATCTGTACCGCGGCAGCTTCGATCTCCTTGACTGGGATGCGGATTTCCCGGATCACCATTGCCGAGAATATAAGTCCGAACAGCACAAGCACGACCATAAGCACCACCATAAAAACTGTCGCCGAGATTAAGTATGTGTCGCTTACATCTTCCGTTGTGATTTCGCGCAGGGTCATGATTCCCATGAGCCCTACGATAATCAGGCCCAGCATGGGGATTCCAGAGGCCAGGTACAGCTTTACCGCTATTTTCGTATTCCGAAGCCAGTTTGACATAGTATGTGTCCCTCCTAATTTTTCCTCTGCTCTCTCTTCAGTCTATTATACTAAATTTACAGGGGAAATTGCAACACATATTTTTCAAAAAACTGCAATCCTTCCGGGCACGCGCGCAGGGGGGGCGCGGCGCAAGGCAGGTTCAGATTTCCGGATTGTCTGCGGTCACCTTATCCACCTCCTGATAGGGGGCCAGGGTGGAGACCATTTTTACCGGCACATCGTAGGAATTTTTTACATAGTGAATCTCCCCCGGCTCAATGTGGATCAGGTCGCCGGCGGACAGTACGTTCTTTTTGCCGTCCACGATGATGTCCACTTTACCCTCCAGAATGAAGAAATCCTCCTCCATAATGTTGTGGTAATGGGCCTGAAAATCCTCGCCGGGGAGAAAGCGGACCAGGGCGAAATTCATCCGGGGCCCCTTCATCAGATATTTGGGGCCGCTTTCGCCAAAGCGGTACTCCCGTTCGTTCTCATTGATTACAAACATCTTTTTTCCTCCTTCACTTTTCCAAAAACCAAAGACTTACAGTCCGGGGGCAATCCACATATTCCGGGTGACCTTCTGCTCGCACAGGTCCAGCTGGACGGGGTAGACCTTCCGCCAGGTCTGGTACAGGGCGTCGTAGACCGGGGCGTTCTCCGCAGAGGGCTCGAACCGCCGGTCCCATTTCACCGTCCGCCGGGCGCCCTCCTCAATGGAGGGGTAAACGCCCACGCCGCAGCCCGCCAGAATGGCGGCCCCCAGGGCGGTGGCCTCCTTGACCACGGGCACCTTGACGGGCTTGCCGGTCACGTCCGCCAGAATCTGGCACCAGAGCGGGCTCTTGGCCGCGCCGCCGGCAAAGATCAGCTCCTCCGGCTCATGGCCGGTGGCCTCCTTTACCAGCTGGATGTGCCCCCGGACCAAAAGGGCGGTGTTCTCCAGAATGGCCCGGTAGAAGGTGTATTTGTTAAATTTATCCGGCTCCAGCTGGAAGTTGGTAAAGGTGGGGCTGGCGTGCTTCCACTGGATGAAATTCATCAGATCGCTGAAGCAGCACACCATGCCGTAGCTTCCGGCGGGGATTTTTTCCGCCTTCTCATTCATCAGATCATAGGGGTCCCGGCCGGTCTGTGCGGCCAGCTCCACCTCCTGCTGGCAGAAGCCGTCCCGGAACCAGCGCATCACCAGGCCGGGCTTGAAGGCCAGGGCCTCGTACTGCCACAGGCTGGGGACCGCGTGGCAGTTCACACGCACCCGGCAGTCCGGGTCGGTTTTTCCGCTGTCTGTGTTGAACTCATACTGCCAGAAGCTGCCGCCGAACACCGCCGCCTGACCCGCCTCGCAGGCGCCCACGCCGATGGTGCCCAGCTGGCAGTCGCCGCCGCCCACCACCACGGGGGTGCCCTCCTTCAAGCCGGTTTCCGCCGCGCCCTGGGCGCTGACGGCGGCAAATTTAGTGCCGCACTCCACCACCGGCGGAAAAATGTCCGTGCGCAGGCCGCACTTGGCGGCGATCTCCGGCTTCCAGGCCCGGCTCTGCAGATCCATAATGCCGGTGGTGCTGCCGTTGCTGGGCTCCACCGCCAGCTTGCCGGTGAGCTTGTAGATGAGCCAGTCGTTGAACATACCGATGGCCGCGGCCTTCTCATAGACCTCCGGCAGATTGTTCTTCACCCACAGCAGCCGGGGCAGGGCCCCCAGGGCGTAGGTCTGGCCGCTTTTTAAGTACACTTCTTTTTCCAGAGCCGGGTCCAGGGCGATAAGCTGGCCCACCTCCGCGTCGCTGCGGGCGTCCACGTTGGCGCAGGCCCAGATCTCCTGGCCCGCCTTGTCGTAGAGCAGAATACCCTCCCGCATACAGGTGGTGGACACGCCGGCAATGTCTCCCGGGGCAATCCCCGTTTCCTCCAGCACCCCGCGGATACAGCTCCCCGCCAGCTTCCAGTTGGTTTTCCAATCGAAATCCATGCTGCCGGGCCAGCGGGGGTCCTCATTGTGGGTCCACTCCCGCTGGACGCACCCCACCTGGGTGCCATCCACGTCGAATACCACCGCCCGGACGCTGCCGGTGCCGGCGTCAACCGCCATAAAATACTGCGCCATTTCTGCTGCCTCCTACAAATATTATAAAATAAAAAATTCAACTGCGGTCCAAAAGAGTTTGGGCGGTCTCTTCGTCGGTGATGAGCACATCCAGATAGCCCCCCCGCAGGGCGGCCAGGATGGCGTCCGCCTTGGAGGGGCCTCCCGCCACCCCCACCACATTTTCCAGCTTGCGCAAATCCTCCAGGCCGGTGCTCATGAGCCGTCCCTCCTGGTCCATGGCCACAAGCCGGCCGTTTTTGTCCATAAAGTGGCTCAAAATATCGCCCACCGCCCCCTGGAGCTTCAAAACCGTAAAGTCGTTGGCGTTGAAGATACCGTTTTTCACAATGGTGGCCTGGTCGCTCATGCTGCCGATGCCCACCACGCTCATGTGGGACAGCGGGATCATGCGGGAAATTTCCTCCACCACCGGCTCCTGCCGCATGGCCTCCAGCAGGTCCTGACTGGACAGCAGCAGGGGAGAGGGGATCAGATGCAGCCGGGCGTTGAACACGTTGGAATTGGCGTTGGGCAGGTAGTAGCTGACCCCTCCGGTGAGGCTTACCACGTTCAAGGGCTTTTCCGCCGCCATGGCCAGGTAGTTGAGCACCCGGCTTGTGGTGTCGCCGTAGCCCATATTGAGGAAGTCCCCCTCCTCCAGCCGGCGGAGGATGTACATGGCGGCGGCCTGGGCGATGCTCTCGTTCAAATTTGGAAGGGTTCCCGCCCCGGGGACGGTGAACACGTCCTTGAGCCCGAAGCGGGCGCTTAAATCCTGCTCCACCTGGATGCGCCGGTCCCCTTCCTGGCGGATCCGGAACTGAATCACGCCGTTCTGCCGGGCCTTTTCCAGCAGGGAGATTACCTTGGCCCGGCTGACACCCAGCAGATCGGAGATGTTCTGCTGGGTGTAATTTTCCATATAGTAGTACCATGCGGCCCGGATCATAAGGATATTTTCATAATCCAGCTTCGCCTCAATGGGGTCCATAGGGGCGGCACTTCCTCTCGTTGTTACAAATGTCGGAATCCCGTTCAAATGTCTTGCAGGGATAGTATAGCACCAAAGGCTTTTCCTTGTCAAATAAAAGAGCGGCAATAATCCGAAAAACTGAAAAATCAGCATTTCTTCCAAACTTTACCTCTTATATTTGTGCATAAGAAATAAAATGAGGAGAAAATGGGCGGTTTATTCTGGTTTTCCGTCAAAATTTACCGGCGGAATTCCCCAGCCGCACCGCGCCTGCGGTTGACAAATGGGGGAAAAGGTTTTATAATAATGCCGAAAACAAAAATGTGAAGGCTAAAACATTTGTATTTTTTGTATGGATAGAAATGGAGGAGCTGCTGTGGAACGCAACGAGCCCGCCCGGGGGACGGCGCCTCTGCTGTCAATTCGGGACATCTATAAGTCCTTCGGCCTCAACGCCGTGCTCAAGGGCATCAGTCTGGACATTATGCCCGGCGAGGTTTTAGCCCTGATCGGCGGCAACGGCGCGGGAAAGTCCACCCTGATGAAAATCATCATGGGAATCTACTCCCATGACAGCGGCCAGCTTGCCATACGGGGAGAGCCGGTGAGCCTGAACCGCACCGCCGCTGCCCTGGCCCACGGCATCTACATGGTCCCCCAGGAGCCCCTGCTTTTCCCCAATATGACGGTGGAGGAGAATATCCTCATCGGCTTTTCCAAGAGCAAGGCGGAGCTGCACAAGGAGCTGCTGGCCACCATGGAAGAGGTGGGCTGGCATTTGGACCTGAACCGGAAGGCGGGCAGCCTGTCCATCGCGGAGCAGCAGCTGGTGGAGATCCTCCGGGGGCTTCTGCGCCACGCCCAGCTGCTCATTCTGGACGAGCCGACCTCCGCTTTGACCTTTGACGAGGTGAAAAGCCTTTTTAAATGCGTATCCGACCTGCGCGCCAAGGGCATCGGCATCATCTACATCACCCACCGGCTGGCTGAGGTCTTTGAAATCGCCACCCATGTGGCCATCATGCGGGACGGTACCATCACCATCCACGGCCCGGTGAGCGACTTTACCCGGGAGGATCTGGTCCGGGGCCTGCTCCCGCCGGACACCGAGGAGGGCCAGGGAGGCGAACGCGCCCAGGGCAGGCCGGTGGACTATGCCGCCCCTCCGGTGCTGGAGCTGCAGGGCTTCAGCGGCTACGGCTTTTCCGATGTGAGCCTGAAGGTATACCCCGGCGAAATTCTGGGGGTGGCCGGCGTGGTAGGCGCGGGCCGCACCGAGATGGCCACCACCATTTTCGGCATGGATAAGGTTTTGGGGGGAAAGGTGATTCTCAACGGCCGGGACATCACCGGTCAAAAGACCCGGCAGGTGATCCGGGCGGGGCTGAACTACGTGCCCGAGGACCGGCATTTAAACGGCCTGTTCAAAATCTGCGATGTGGCCGCCAACACCACTAGCGCCAACCTGTTCAGCAGCTACATGGGCAAGTTCTTCTTAAACCGCAGAGCGGAGCGGGAGATCACCCAGAAATACGTGGAAAATTTCCGCACCAAGGTCACCGGACACGACCAGCTGGCGGGCAGCCTGTCCGGCGGCAACCAGCAGAAGATTGTGATTGGCCGCAGCCTGTCCACCGCCCCCCAGATCGTCATTCTGGACGAACCCACCCGGGGCATCGACGCCGCCGCCCGGGGGGATGTGTACAGCATTATCCATCAGCTCCGGGAGCAGGGGGTGTCCGTGCTGCTGATCTCCAGCGATATGGAGGAGATGGTGGAGCTGGCGGACCGGGTGGTTATTATGTACCAGGGCCGGGTCAGCGCCGAGTTCCAGAAAGGGGACATCAACCAGGATAACCTGACGGCGGCGGCCTTTGGCATTCTGGAGAAGGAGGGAGCCTGATGAAAAAAATCCTGAAAGCCCGGGAAATGACCAGCTTTCTGTTTCTTGCGGCCCTGTTTCTCCTGGTAGGAGTCATTAACCCATCCTTTTTGACCGTATCCAACGTAAGCGCCTGTTTTAACACCTCTGTGGTCTACACGCTGATCGCCGTGGGCATGGCGTTTGCCATCTTTGTGGGAGAGATCGACGTATCCGTGGGCTCCAACCTGGGGCTGGTGGCCGCTGTGGTGGGCACCATGATCCAGGACGGCGCGAATTGGTTCCTGGCCTTCGCCGTGGGCATCTGCATCGGCGCGGTGATCGGTTTGATCAACGGCTGGGGCGTGGCGGTGATGAAGGTCCCCTCTCTGATTTTCACCCTGGGCACCAACGGCATCCTCCGGGGCATGATGTACCTTCAGGTGGGCGTGGAGCAGGTGAACCAGCTTCCCAAATCCTTCAAAGACATCTCCTCCATGACCCTGGTGGGCAGCTTTACCATCTACTACTGCTGCGCGGTACTGCTTACCCTGGGCATCCACGGCCTGCTCACCCGGACCCGGAAGGGCCGGTACTTCATCGCCGTGGGGGACAACGCCGGGGGCGCGGAGCTGGTGGGCATCCCCGCCACCCGGACCAAGGTGCTGGCCTATGTGATCTGCGGCGTTTTGAGCGCCGTGGCGGGCATTATCTTTTGCAGCCGCATCGGCATTGTCACCTCTCTGAGCGGCAACGGCTATGAGATGAAGGCGGTGGCCGCCTGCGTGCTGGGAGGCATCAGCCTGTCCGGCGGCGTGGGGTCCGTGATCGGCGCGGCCATCGGGGCCGTGATTATGGCCTCCATCAGCTATCTGCTGGTGTTTATGGGCTTCTCCTCCAACTACGACAACGCCATAACCGGCGTGATTCTCATCACCATCGTGGTGATTGACGCGCTGATGCAGCACCGGGCCGCGGTGAACAACCGCCACGCCCGCCTGTCCGCCCGCACCGCGGAGTCTACCGGGAAGGAGGGGCCGAAATGAAACGTCTGTTAAAAGGCCCCAACACCAGCTGGAACCTGTTTCTGGTGTGCCTGCTGGCGGCGGAGTGCGCCGTATTCGGCGCGGCCAACCCCAAATTTTTGTCCCTGGCCCGGATCTTCACCTCCGCCAACAGCGACCTGCCCATCTGGTACATCTCCATCTTTGTCACCTTCGTAATGATTACCGGGGGCATTGATATCCAGTCCTGCGCCATTGTGGGTTTAACGTCGATTATTATCGGCGTGGCCTGGCAGGATTTCGGTCTGAACATCTGGGCGGCCGCCCTGCTGGCCGTTGTGGTGGCCGGCGCCTGCGGCGCGTTGAGCGGCTTCTTTGTGGCCTACTGCGGGGTGCAGGCCATGGTGGTCACCTTGGGAGGAAGCTTCCTCTATTCGGGGCTGGGGCTTCTGGTGTCCGCCCTGTCCAGCACGGAAGCCTACAAGGGCATCAGCGGCTTCCCGGACAGCTTTAAGGCTTTGACCAAAATCAAGGTATTTGGTGTGGTTCCCCTGCAAATCGTTCTCTTCCTGGGGATGCTGCTGGCGGCCTATCTGCTGCTCCACCGGAGCAAATACGGCCGGCGGGTGTTCCTGGTGGGCGTAAACCCCCTGGCGGCGGAGTATTCCGGCGTGAACAGCCGGCTGGTGATTTTGTCCACCTATGTGCTCAGTGCCCTGGCGGCGGGCATTACCGGCGTGGTAATGACCTCTCAGCTGGGCACCGCCAAGGCGGACCTGGGGGGCAACTTCACCATGACCATCATCACCGCCTGCGTACTGGGCGGCACCCTGTCCACCGGCGGCAAGGGTTCCGCTGTTGGCACCGCCCTGGCGGCAATCGCCATCACCCTGCTGCGCTTTGGTATGCCTCTGTGCTTCAACATCAACAAGCAGTATCTGGACATCCCCATCGGCGTGCTGCTGGTGGCGGTGGTTGTGGGCCGCTCCCTGGCCAGCAACCCCAACGTGGTGGCCAGGGCGGCCCGGCTGCGCCCGGGCAAAAAGCCCCGGGCCGCGCAGTAAAAGAATATTCCGGGGCTTTATCCGGCCCTTGAATATAATAAATTTGGAGGTAAAAACAATGAAAAAGCTTCTTGCATCCCTGCTGGCTGTCTCCATGATGTTCGCCCTGGTTTCCTGCGGCGGCGGCGACAAGCCCAGCACCAGCACTCCCGCCGGCAGCACCCCTGCGGCCAGCACCCCCGCCGCCAGTACCCCTGCGGCCAGTACGCCCGCCCCCAGCACCGGCGGCAGCGTCGAGGGCAAGACCGTGGCCTTCATCCCCAAGCTCACCGGCAACGCCTTCTTTGAGGTGGCCAACACTGGCGCCCAGGAGTACGCCAAGGATTGGGGCATGACCGTGGACTACATCGGCTCCCCCAACGCCACCGCCGCCGACCAGGTGGCCGTCATCAACGACGCGGTGGCCAAGGGTGTGGACGCCATCTGCATCTCCACCGTGGACGCCGCCGGCGTGGCCGACGCGCTGAAGGCTGCCCAGGACGCGGGTATCGTGGTCTGCACCTGGGACTCCGACGCCGCTGTGAGCGACCGTGCGCTGATGGTCTCTCAGGGCACTCCCGAGGTTCTGGGCCAGATGCTGGTGGACCTGTCCGTGGCCGGCCTGAAGGACCGGGGCGTGGACCCGGAGAAGGATACCGTCAACTACTGCTGGCACTACTCCCAGGCCACCGTCACCGACCAGAACTCCTGGCAGGTCGAGGGTGAGAAGATCATTAAAGAGAAGTACCCCAACTGGGTCAACGTCCAGCCCGACAACTACTACTCCGAGCAGGACGCTGAGAAGTCCATCACCGTGGGCGAGGCCGTTCTGGACGCCCATCCCGACGTGGACCTGATCATCTGCAACGACTCCACCGCTCTGCCCGGCCAGCTCCAGGCCGCCGAGAACAAGGGCCTGACCAAGGACGACGTGACCATCACCGGCTTTGCCACCCCCAACGCCATCAAGGCTTACTGCACCAACGGCACCCTGTACAACTGGGGCCTGTGGGATTGTAAGATTCAGGGTGCCATGGGCTGCTATGTGGCCGCTTACATCGCCGCCGGCAACGACGTGAAGGTGGGCGACGTGATCAGCATCCCCGGCATCGGCGACTGCGAGGTTATGCCGAACAACTGCCTGAATCCCGACGACGCCACTGCCGACATCAACAACGGCGTGGTGCTGCTGCCCGAGCGGGCCATCTTCACCGCCGAGAACATGGACAACTACGATTTCTAATATCCCTTTTTGCGGATTTCCGGAGCGGAGCATGGCCGGCGGCTGTACTCCGCTCCGGTTTCTGAACATTGATTTATATTTTTTAGGAGGAATGCAACATGGCTGATTTAGAAGGTCTGAAAGTTTCCAAGGATTATCACGTAGACACCCCCTTTGCCAACCAGAAGGGCTTTTACCTCAAGGGCTGCAACAGCCTGGACTGGGGCATGAAAAAGCACCTGTCCAACATCTTTAACCCCAAGAGCGGCAACACCGTAATGTTCGCCTTTGACCACGGCTACTTCATGGGCTCTACTGCGGGCCTGGAGCGGCTGGACCTGCTGCTGCCCAAGCTGGCCCCCTATGTGGACTGCTTCATGGGCACCCGGGGCGCCATCCGCACCTGCGTGGCCCCGGAGACCGCCAAGAGCATCGCCCTGCGGGTTACCTCCGGCTCCTCCATGCTTCAGGAGGACCTGAGCCACGAGGTGGTGGCCGTGAACATTGAGGATGCCATCCGCATGAACGCGGACTGTATGGCAGTCCAGACCTTCATCGGCGCGGATGGCCAGCTGAGCAGCCTGGACAATCTGAACCAGGTCATCAACGCGGGCATGAAGTACAGCGTCCCCACCCTGGGTGTGTGTGCCGTGGGCAAGGACATGGCCCGGACCGACCGCTTCTTCAAGCTGGCCACCCGGATCATCGCCGAGATGGGCGTGCAGATCGTCAAGACCTACGACTGCGAGAACTTTGAGGAGGTGGCGGCGGCCTGCCCGGTGCCCATTGTGGTGGCCGGCGGCAAGAAGCTGCCCGAGGACGAGGCCCTGTCCCTGGCCTACAACGTTATGCGCAAGGGCGCCCACGGCGTGGACATGGGCCGCAACATTTTCCAGAGCGAGCATCCGGTGGAGATGGCCATGGCCGTGGGCAAGATCGTCCACGAGGGATTCACCGATCAGGAAGCCCTGGAGTTCTTCCAGGACGCCATCCACGGCTGATGGCGCTCTCTGTTCTGGAGATGGTGTTCCCCATCGTCCTGCTGCTGGGACTGGGGACCCTGTGCCGCCGGAAGCAGCTTTTGACCCTGGACGGCCTGGCGGGCCTGAAGTCCATTGTGGGGAACATCTGCCTGCCGGTGGTGCTGTTCAACGCTTTTTTTACCGCTCGCTACTCCCTCTCGGTGCTGCTGACCTTTCTGACGGTCTATCTGGGCTTTGGCGCGGCGCTTCTGGCGGGCTTTGCCCTGCGGAAGCTGGCCGCGCCCCACGGGAAGTTTTTCCCCTTCCTGCTCACCAGTGCTGAGGGCGGGATGCTGGGCTACGCCCTGTATGGCGTGCTGATGGGGGAGCAGTCCGGCTTCGCCGTGGTGGATCTGGGACAGACCGTATTTGCCTATACGGCCTTTCTGGGGACCTTGACCCTGGTGGACGGCCAGACTCCTTCGGCCGGAAAGCTGCTGCGCAATATCGTTACCAACAAGTGCTGCATCGGCATGGCGCTGGGCATCGCCCTGGGCGTGGCCGGAGTAGGCGGATGGATGCTGTCCAGCCCCGCCGCTGGTCTGGTCACCGGGACCATCTCCGCCATCACTGCCCCCACCAGCGCTCTGGTGCTGCTGATTGTGGGCTACGAGCTGGAGCTGGACAAAAAGCTGCTGCGGCCTGTAGCGGTCACGGTTCTGACCCGGCTGGCCCTCATGGGCGGACTGCTGGTGCTGGTCAGCTTTGTGATTTTCCGCATCATACCCTACGACCCGGCGCTGCAAATCGCCCTGATGATCCTGTACGCTCTGCCGGCTCCCTTTATTATCCCGCTGTTTGCCGACGTGGGCGGCGAGGGAAAATACATCTCCACCTCTCTGTCAGTCCATACGCTGTGTACTGTGCTGCTGTTCGCCGTGATCGCGGCCTACCGGCTGGCATAAAGAAAGCTCCTGAAACACGATGGTTTCAGGAGCTTTTTTCAGATTTCCGCTTCGATGGCCGCTTTTAAAAAGGCTGCGCAGCCCTCCTGGTCCCGGTCATAGCAGGCAGTGAACCGGGGGTCCGCCGTGTACATCTGGGCCAGTCCCCGGTGGGCCTGGGGGGTGTACTTGGTCCAGGAGAAGCACAGCCACTCCCGATGCAGCCGGGCAATGGCGCGTCCCTCCTCCCCGCTGGGGTCCAGCCCCCGGGAGACTGCGCTGTTGAGCCGGGTCAGGATCTCCGTCTCCAGCTCCTTCCAGCGCAGCTGCTCCTCCGGACGCAGCGCGGCCAGCTTCGCCTGGGAAGCGTCCACTGCCTCGTCCCCCCAGCGCTGCCGGGCCTCCTCCTGGAACACCTTGAATTTTTCTTGTGCGCTCATAGCTTCCTTCCTTTCTTCTCGCGTGATGGTTTCGGACACCGCCTGGATGAGCCGTTGAATGCGGTCCTGCTCCCGCCGGAGCTGGCGCAGGTGGTCCCGCAGGGCGTCCAGACGGCAGAAAGCGGGGTCGTCCAGACAGGCCTTGATCTGGGGCAGCTCCACCCCCAAAGCCCGGTAGAACAGGATGTGCTGAAGCCGGTCCACCTGGGCGGGGCCGTAGTAGCGGTAGCCGTTCGCTCCCATTCGTGCGGGCTCCAGCAGGCCGATCTCGTGATACCAGCGCAGGGTCCGGGTGGTGACCCCCGCCAGATCCGCAAGCTGCCGGATGGTGTATTCCATACAACCCCTCCTTTCTGGGGATATCGTAGCTTATGACGTAACGGCAAAGTCAAGGGGTTTTTGGAAAAAGTTTTTGAGGGGGATAAAAAAAGGCCCGCCCACAGGCGGACCTTTTTGTTTCAACGCATTTGCAGCTGCCGGGGCGCACGGCGCGGCGTTCGTACCGCAGGCTGATGAATCAGGCTGGGGTCCGGTTCCAGGTAAATCCGGCCCGTGGCCCCGTCCAGCAGCACCGGACGGTCGTTCCAGTCCCGGGGGACCTCCACCTGGGCGATGGCGGCCACCTCCATAGAGCGCAGAATCATGGTAGAGTGGCTGTCCAGACTGCCCTGACAGGCAATAATGCCCAGCAGCTTCTGGGGATCCAGGGCCAGCACCTCGCTGGGGAGAATCTGGGGGACCACCAGAATGGCTGGCCCCCGGAACAGGGGGTCAGGCTCCCGCCAGCCCTCCAGAGCACGGAACAGCCGCCGGGAGACATCCAGAATGTCCATGGCCCGGGCCTGCATATAGGGGTCGTGGAGGGCCTGAAATTCCATGACAAAATGGTCACACACACGGTACACGGCGTATTCCGCTGTCATACCGGTGAAGATGTCCTGCTTGACCATAGCGGTCAAGTCGTCGTCCTCCATCAGAACGGCGTGGGCAAAAAAGATGTTCGCCAAATCCTGGCCCAGTCTCGAAATCACCACATCGCACAAAGCGGCCAACTCCAGAATGGCATCGTGCCGCGCGGCCAGAAAGCGCTTCCACTCCTCCTGAGGGGTGCGGCTGGAGTGGATCACAGGCGCCAGCGGGGGGCGGTCATAAAACCGCAGAGGACCGGCGGCGCTCAGTTCCGATATTCCTTTTCCATGGAGCATCTGTATCTGACGCATGATACTTCCCTCTCCTGAACAGGCAGATTGATACTTTATCAATCCATTATACAAAATTTTTTGGGGATTGTAAAGTGAATAAAATGTGAAATTTTAGGGGGCTGCCGGTTTCTTTTCCAACAGTGCCAGAAGCAGCCGTTCGTTTTCCCGGGCGGCCTGGCTCAGGTTCCGGGATTTTTCCTCCAAACGCGCCAGGCTGCCGCCGTAATCCGCCAGCAGGCGGTCGGCGCAGGCGATGGCCTCCTCCTGGGAGAAGCGCTCCACGTGGCCCGCGGAGGGCATGGACAGCTCGTTCAAATAGCTGTCCACCTTGGGGTCGTACACCAGGCCGATGCAGGGCACCGCCATCCGGGCGGAGAAGATCAGGGTGTGCAGCCGCATGGCCACGCACAGCTTTGCCATCCCCAGCACCGCCATCAGCTCCCGGGGGATGCAGGGTATATCCAGCAAGAAGGAGGGCTCCTCCATGCAGTCCCGGATTTTTTGGGAGATGCCTCGGTCCCGGTCCGGCTGCATCAGCAGAAACAGGATCTCCAGGTTGTGCGTCCGGCGCAGGTGGTCGCACAGGGCGGCGATTTTCTGGGGAAAGCCGCCGGTATCCTCCCAGGGCCGCACCGAGACGGCGCAGAAGGCCCGGCCCTCCGGCAGTCCCGCCTGGTCCAGCAGCTCCCGGGCCCGCCGGGGGGAGGCCGGGTCCAGGTGGAACACAGGGTCGGCGGTCACGTGCAGGTCCTCCCGGAGCACCCCCATATCCCGGAGCTCCTGGGCGGAGCTGCGGTCCCGCAGGGTGACCAGGGCCGCCCGCTCCACCACCCTTTTCACCCGCCGCCGGTTGGCGGTTTTGCGCACAGGGCCGATGCCGTTGGCATACAGCATCACCGGCTTGCCCATCCACTCCGCCGCCCGGATCACTGACAGGTAGTACAGCAAGGAGCGGGTGGAGGTCCGGTCCTGGAGCAGGCTCCCGCCCCCGGACAGCAGCACGTCGCACCGGCGTAAAGCCCGGATCACCGGAAGCAGCTGAAACCGGGGCAGGGCATCCATGTGATACACGCGCTGGGTCATTTCCGGGTCGTTGGACAGCACCGTTACCGCCACCTCGTCGCTGGCCTGATGAATGGCCTGCTGGATGGCTTCTAAGATGGCGTCGTCCCCGGCGTTGCCGAAGCCGTAGTAGCCGCTCATGACCACCCGGTATTTTTTCCGCCGGACCTGCTCGTACATGGCCAAACAGTCCCCGGCCATCCGGTGGACGGAGTAGCAGTCAAAAATCACCTGGCGGCCGAAGGCCCCGCAGGCGGCCTTCTCCTCCGGCGGCAGGGCCAGGGCGGCCGCGGTGTCCTCCAGCAGCCGTTCCGGGGTGGACAGAGGCATCCCCCGGCAGCAGAAATTCCCAGCCTGGGCCTCCTTCAGCCCTTCGGGGGTAAACAGCCCCTGATAGCCCTCGTTGCCCGCCACGATTACCGGTTTTCCCGCGGACATGGCCTCCAGCGCCGAGCGGGATACCCCGACGAATACGTCTCCCGCCGCCGCGATCCGGTTGATGTCTGTCCGGGGGCCGGTCATGACCACGCAGGTCCGGCCCAGAGTGCGGTTTACCGCCTCCGCTTTTTGGCGCAGCTCGTCAAAGACGTTGCCGCCCCCGGCAATGAGCAGCTGCACCCCGGGGACCCGCCGCTCCAATTCCGGGGCGATTTCAATGAGCTGCCGGGCCACCAGGGCCCGGTCCTCGTCCATCCGGCTCACGTAGGACACCACCGGCCGGTCCGGGTTCAGCCCGAACTCCCTCAGCACCTCCTCCCCGGAAATTCCGGGGGAGAATTTGTCCGTGTCGATGCCGTTGATGGTGACGGAGATATGCCCCTCGGGCACGTGATATTCCCGCATCAGATAGGCCTTGATGTCCTCGGAGACGGCGATGGTCCGCTGGCCCCAGTTGGTGAGGTAGCGCAGGCCGCCCCCGGTCTCGAACACCCAGTGGGCGGTGGTGACGAAGGGGAATTTCATGGTTTTTTGCAGCAGACCGCACAAAAAGGCGGGAATCCGGGCGTGGGCATGGACAATGTCCGGCTGGGTCTCCCGGATAATTTTTCGCAGCAGCCGGTAGGAATGGAGCATACAGCCGAAATCCCGCCGGTGCATGGGCACGTCGAAGTGCCGGATGCCGGCGGCGGTGATCTCCGGCACGTATACCCCCCCGTGGGAGGCGATGATTATCTCATGGCCCTGGCTTTGCAGCTGCTTGGACAGTTCCACAATGTGGGTTTCCGCCCCGCCGATGTCCAGGCCCATAGTGGCCATCAGAATCTTCATTCTGCCTTGCCCTGCCACACGTCGGTCACCACTCCGGTGAAGGAGGCATATTTGGTATAAAACAGCCGGGCGGCGTTGGCGCCCATCTCATACACCCGGTTCAGGGTGAACCGGCCGTCGGTGATGATGCCCTCCCCCTGGGCGGTAATCAATACATTATAGCAGTTTTCACCCCCGGTGGTGAGCACGTCGCCGCTGAGATAAATCTCCGGCTTGGAGGGAGGCAGCAGCTCCACCTTGGTGATGGTGCCCAGCGCGCCGGCCCCCACCCGCTCCTTGTCATAAATTTTGTCCCCTACCTGGATGGAATCCGCCAGATAGTCCGGGGCCACCTCAATGACCATCTGGAAGGAGATGGGCACATTGGACAGGGTGCTGCCGGTGACGGTCCGGTTCCCCCGGACGTACAGGGCCAGGGCCATTACGGCCACCACCAGGAGCACCACCACGTCGATGATGCTGACCAGGCCGAAGAGACGGCCGTTCTTGTCGATAATCTTTTGCATTGGTCCACTCCTCCTCAGCGCTCAATGGCAATCACGTCGCCGCTGCCGATGTAGCCGGGGCCCCGGACATAAATTTTATCCCCCACCCGCAGGGCATAGCTTCCGTTGATGAGCAGCTGGCTGTCGTCCCCGGTGGCGTTGGCCTCGATGGTCATGTTCACGTTGATGCGGTCGGGGACCGGGGCGTAGATCCAGGCGTGCTCCCGCTCGCTGAGGGTGAAGTAGGTGCCCGGCTCGCACTGTACCTCCACCACGGTGCCCAGGGCGTTGTTCCGGGCGGAGTCGGTGACGGTCTGGCCGGGCTGGACAATCTCCTCCAGAATGGGCAGGGCCCGGGTGAGGCGGATGGTGTACCGTACCTGCTGGGTCTGGGGCAGGGCCACCTGCTCGGTCTGGTGGGGGGCCGCCGCCCGCCACACCAGAAAGCCCCCCGCCAGCAGGGCCAAAAGCAGGACAATGCTGTCAAACAAATTCAGCCGCAGGCGAAATTTTTGCTGATCCATGGTTATACCGCTCCTTTCCAAATAGCCCGGTAGACGGATTCTATGTTCCGGGCATAGACCTCTCCGGTGAACTTTGCTTCAAAAATCTCCTTCGCCCTCCAGGACATCCGGGCCCGCAGCTCCGGGCGGTCCAGCAGGGTCTCCAGCTTGGCGGCCAGGTCCTGGACGCTGCCGTTTTCAAAGAGAAAACCGTTTTCTCCCGGGAAGATCAGGCTGGGATTGCCCCCGCAGTTGCTGGCCACGGCGGGCAGGCCGATGCTCATTCCCTCCAGCAGGGAGAGGCTGGAGGTCTCCGACACGGTGGAGGCGTTCACCTGCACATCCATGGCCCCCAGGGCGTCCTCCACCCGGGTGACGAAGCCGCCGAACACCACGCTTCCGGTGGGAAGGGTCCGGGCCAGCAGGCGCAGGCGGTCCACCTGACTGCCCTCCCCGGCGATCAAAATCCGCACCGGTCTGTTCCGCTGGTGCAGCAGACGGGCCGCCTCCAGCAGCAGGTCGTGGCCCTTATAGGGCTCCACCCGGGCCAGAATGCCCACAACAAAATCCTCCGGCTTCAGCCCCCACTGGCTGCGGCAGTCCTCCGGCGGGGCCGGAAGAGGGGGCGTGCCGTTGAGCATCTGGTAAATCCGCTTTTTGGGGATGCCGGAGGCCATTAGAATTTCCTGGGCGGAGGGCCCCACGGCGATTACCCCGTCTGCCAGCAGGCCGTCCAGCAGACCGTTTGCCAGCCGCCCGGGCAAAGAGGAGACCAGCTTCCCCGGAGGAAAGGCACAGTGCTTGGTGTACACCACCTTTTTGCCCTCCAGCCGGGCGGCGATGCGCCCGGAGACGGAGCCGTGGGTGTGGACGATGTCCGGGGAAAACTCCCGGATACACCTGCGCAGCAGGGGGACCGCCTTCCAGTCCAGGGACTGATCCGCCATAGCGGGGATCTCGAACAGGGGAACCTTTAAATTTTCCACCCGGGATTTCAGAGCGCTGCCTACAGGCAGCGCCACCGCCAGATCAAACTGCGTCCGGCCGGCGAATTGCAGGTAGTTGAGAAGGGCCCGTCCTCCGCCGCCGATGTTTGTGTCGCTGATGATATGCAGTACCCGCATCAAGCTTCTACTTCCTCCCCGGCATACCGGGCCCAGGCCATCCCCAGGCCCGTCACGGCCCAGAACAGCAGCATCACCCGGTAGTTATAAAAGGCGTGGTCCGTCATGCCGTTGGCCAGAAATCCGCCCACGCCGGACAAAATTCCAATCAGAAATATTCTGGTTTCCCATTTTTTATTCCTGGACATCGCCGCACACAGCTGGCGGCACAAAGCCAGAATCACCACCACAAAGACCAGCAGAGCGCACACCCCCCCGTCCGCCGCCATCTGGAGGTAGAGGTTGTGGGCGTGTTCCGCATTGGCGGCGTTGTAGCTGTACCGGGGGTAGACCAGATTGAAGGCGCCGGTGCCCGGCCCCACGCCGGACAGCCAGTAGTCCTTGAGCATGGACAGCGAACCCATCCAGATGGACACCCGGTAGGAGGTGGAGCTGTCCTGTAAGTTGCCGATGCTGGAAAACCGGTCCATGACCGAGGCGGGCATCACCGCCGCCAGCCCCACCAGGGCAATGGGAGCCAGCACCATCAGCTGGGGTTTCAGCAGCAGGAAGAAGATTCCTCCCGCCAGCAGCAGGCTCACCCAGCTTCCCCGGGAGGAGGTCATAAGCAGGCACAGGCCCATAACCCCGCAGCACAGCAGCCACAAAAGCCGCCCGCCCCAGCCCCTGGCCGTAAGCAGCAGCGCACCGCCCAGGGGGAAAATCAGAACCAGATATTCCCCCAGCACGTTGGGGTTCTCCAGGGTGGCGTACACCCGGGTGGAGATGGTGAACATATCGCTGTCCACCCAGGAGGCTTCGCCGCTGACCCCAAACACATACTGGGCGATCCCCAGCAGGGAGACTGCCGCCGCCGCCAGAACCAGAAGAGCGGTGAGGGAATGCAGCTTCCGGCGGGTGTCGGCGCTGTTTTCCACCACCAGGGCGAACAGAACAAAGCAGAAGGTCAAAAGGCCGGGGAGAAGGCTGTCTGCTGGGCTGACGGACAGCACCGCCGCCGCCAGATAGACGCAGGCGAAGAGCAGGATGTACTTGTTGGCCGGGGAATAGGCCAGGGGCTTTTCCCCGCTGCGCAGCAGATTCAGCGCCAGGGAGGCGAAGGCCACAGCCACCAGGGCCGCCGCCTGCATGGTGGACAGCAGCGGGGCCAGCACCGCCGCCAGGGCGCACCACAGAAAGCTTTGCAGGAATATGCTGCCCGTAAACACCCGGTCCAGCTTCAGCCTCTGGTAGAGCAGGGCGAGCAGCGCCCGCAGCCTGGACCACAGGCGGAAAAAGACGCTGGAGCGGGCGATGCTCTCCCCCAGGGGGGAGGGGTGCAGAAAGCTCTGGACCACCCGGCTTTTCTGCCACTGATTTCCAAACCAGCCGCAGACTGCCGCCAGGAAGCGCCACAACAAACTGCCTTGCAAAAGATTTTGAACTAGCTGCATGATTTCAACCTCGTTTCAGAAGCTTTTTCACAACGGACAATTCCTCCAGGCCCAGCAGGAGGGCCGCGCCGAAATAGACCGCCGCGCCGGCCAGGGCGGTGGCCCCCAGGGTGAGCAGCAGGCCCGGCTTCCCCCCCAGCAGGCCGTCCGTAAGCCGGGCGGTCCCCAGGGCGGCGGCGGACATGGCCAGGGTGGCCGCCAGCATCTTCCCCAGCGCCGCCCACAGGCCAGGGGTGAGCAGCTTCTCCCGGCGCTGCATGGGGGCCAGCAGGAGCAGGGCGTACACCGTGGAGGACACGGCGGAGGACACGGCCAGCCCCGCCACGCCAAAGGGCTCCGCCAGCGCCGCGCACAGAAGAATATTCACCAGAATGGACGCGCCTCCCGCCAGGAGGGGGACTTTTCCCTGCTGGCGGGCGAAGTAGGCCCGGCTTAAAATATTCTGCACCGCGTAGCCCGCCATCCCCAGAGACACCCAGAACAGGCCCTGGGAGGTAATTTCAATAGAAAACGCGTCAAACCGCCCGTCCCCATAAAGAAAGCTCACCAGAGGCCGGGCCAGGATCATCAGGCCCGCCGACATGGGCAGAACAAAAAACAGCGTCCCTCGCAGGGTCTGGCGCAGAGCGGCGGCAAAGGCGCCCTTCTCCTCCCCGGCGCTCAGGCGGGAGAGCTGGGGAAATATGACGTTGGTAATGGACAGCACGAAAACCCCGGCCAGAATCAGGTACAGGTTGGTGGCGTACTCAATGGCCGACACGCCTGCCCCGCCGTACAGCCGGGAGCCGAATTTGGAATTGATGGTCAGGTTGATGGGCTGCACCCAGGTGGACACCATCACCGGGCCCATCAGGGCGAACACCCGCCCCATCTCGTAGGAGCGCAGGTCCAGACAGGGGGTGTAGCGGAAGCCCTTGCGGCGAAGGGCGGGAATCTGCACCGCCGCCTGGAGAAACCAGCCGGCGAGAAAGGCCCACGCCAGCCCCCAGATGCCGAATTGTCCGTCCAGGGTCCAGAAATACAGCAGAATGACCAGGTTAGAGACCGTACTGATGAAGGCGGGCACGTTGAACTCGTCCAGGGACTGCAAAATGCCCACAAAGGAGAAGGCCGCGCCGGTAAAAAGCACCGTGGGGAACATCATCCGGGTCAGCTCCGCGGCCAGGGCGGCGGTGGGGGCGTCGTAGCCGTCGGCGAAGAGGGTGACCATAGGCCCGGCGAACAGCATTCCCAAAACGGTGAGCAGGGCGGAAAAAAAGGTAATCACGGTGAGAAAGCTGCTGGCAAAGCGAAAGGCCTCCTGCCGGCCCCGCTTTTGCAGACATTCACTGAAGGCGGGGATAAAGCAGGCGGCAATGGCAGAGGCAAACACCGCGTCGAAAAACACCCGGGGAATGCGGCTGGCGGTATAGAAGGCGTTGGCGGCCATACCGGTGCCGTAGTGGACGGCCAGAAGCCGGTCCCGGTAGAGGCCCAGGAGCTTGCCAAGCAGCGTGATGGCCATAACGGCGGAGATGGTTTTGGTGGAATTGTTCGGATGCTCCTGGGCCATAGTGTCGCCGTCCTTTCCTGCTGTCCTGTTATTGTACATGATATTTATGAACATTTCAAGGTTTCTGGCAAAAAGAAAGCGGGGAACCAAAGCCGGTTCCCCGCCAGTGTTTTTTGGAGGCGTTTGGGCTTATTTCAGCGCGTCGGATACCCGCAGCATGGTCTCCTCATGGGTCCGGTCCACCAGATGGGTGTAAATCCGGCCGGTGGTGGCCGGGGTGGAGTGTCCCAGGGCCTTGCCGATGTCGAACAGGGAGACCCCCTGGTTGGAGGCCACCGTGGCGAAGGAGTGCCGCAGGCCGTGAAGGGTTACCCGGGGCAGGTTGTTGCGCTTGATATACCGGGTGAAGGCCAGGGACAGGGCGTTGGGGGAGTATGGCACGCCGTTGCGGTCCAGCACAACATGGTGGCCCGGATTGTATTCGTCCTCCCGCAGAGCGGATTCCGCCTGCTGGCGCATCTTCTCCCGCCACATCAGCCGGTAAATCTCCTCAGGCATATAAAGCATCCGGATGGAGGAGCGGTTCTTGGTCTCCTTCTGGACAATGGTGGCGCCGTAAGCGGTGCGGGCCTCCTTGATGTGGATGAGCCGGCGTTCAAAGTCCACGCTCTCCCATTTCAGTCCGCAGATCTCCTCCCGGCGCAGGCCCAGGCTTCCCGCCAGCTTGACCACCAGCTCCAGCCAGTGCCCCCCGATCAGCATATACAGCCGTTTCAGATTCTGCGAGTCGTAAAAGTCTGCCTCATACAGCCGGCTTTTCGGAGGCTCCACCCGGTCCACCGGATTGGAGAGCAGCATATCCTGGCGCACGGCGGTGCGCAGGGAGCTGGCCAGAAGGTCGTGATGCCGCCGCATGGTGTTGGAGGACAGGCCCGTGGCACGCTGGGTGTCGATGTAATACTGCTGGATTTCTTTGGCGGTCAAGCGGACCAGGGGGACGTTGCCCATGGCGGGGTTGATGTGGTTGTCAATGATCTTCTGGTAGGCGTACACGGTGGTCTCCGCCCGGTTGGGCCGGACAATGGTGTCCATCCAATACTCCAGCCACTGGGCCAGGGTGATCTGATGGGGGACGGACGGCTTCTGCTGCTGCTTTTTTTCCGCATGGAATTCCTTCAGGCCCGCCCGGGCGGAGGAGATGTTGGGATACGTGCGGTACTGCTTGATCCGTTTCCCGTTTTCGTCCCGGCCCAGGTCCATGCTGACGTAGTACACCTTGCGTACGTCGTCATAGGAAATGTTGCGTTCCACTTTCTTTCTTGCCATGTTAGTTGCCTCCTTTTTCCATATCTTTCTCTAAAATTTGGTGGGACATACACCTAAAAACAAGAATATCATGAACTTTCCATCGTGCGGAGGAAAAAAGGGCCTGACAGAGAAAATTATCCTGGACAAACCGGCTGAACTTTCGCAGTGCGGGCAGGAAAAAAGCCCCAGCCGATCGGCTGGGGCTTTCACAATGATTTTATGCTTTAGGGCAGGCTGGGCTCCGGTTCATTCGGCGCGCCTGCATCGTCCTGACCGGCGTTTATGGACGCGGCGGCCGCCTTGCCGCCCACCACCCCGGCCAGCAGGGCCTGGAGGTCGATGCCGGTGGACTCCTTCATGCCGTCCATGATCTGGCTGGCGGAGGACATCACGTCCTTGACCAGCTTGGTGGAGTTGCCGTCGCCGTACATGACGATCTTGTCCGTCTGGGCCAGCGGCGAAGCGGCGTTCTTCACCACCTCCGGCAGGGCGGTCAGATACATTTCCAGCACCGACGCCTCGCCCATCTTCCGCTGGGCCTCCGCCTTTTTCTCAATGGCCTGGGCCTCCGCCAGACCCTTGGCCCGGATACCCTCGGCCTCCTGCTCCATGGAGAAGCGCAGGGCCTCGGCTTCGGCCTTCCGGGCCTCCGCCTCCTTCAGGGCCTCGTAAGCCTTGGCGTCGGCGTCCCGCTGGCGGCGGACCAGCTCGGCCTCCGCCTGCTTCTCCGCCTGATACTTCATGGCGTCCGCCTGCTTGCGGATTTCCGCGTCCAGCTGCCGCTCCTTCAGGGCGATTTCCTTCTCCGCCAGCTCGGCCTCCTTCTCCTTCTTGGCGATGTCCGCGTTGGTGCGGGTGACCTCGATGGTTTTACGCTGCTGCTCCTGCTGAATGGAGTAAGCCGCGTCGGCCTCAGCCTTCTTGGTGTCGGCCTTCACCTTCATGTCGGCCTGCTGGACGGCCAGCTCGGCGTTCTGCTCGGCGATAAGCTTTTCCGCCTGGACCTTGATGGCGTTGGCCTCCTGCTGGGCGTTGGAGGTGGCGATGGCAATGTCCCGCTGGGCGTTGGCCTTGGCAATCTGGGCGTTTTTGCGGATCTGCTCCACGTTGTCAATACCCATGTTTTCAATGGTGCCCGCGTTGTCCTTGAAATTCTGGATGTTGAAGTTCACCACTTCAATGCCCAGCTTGCGCATATCGGGCACCACGTTTTCCGTGATCTTCTTGGCCACGCCCTGCCGGTCCTGGACCATCTCCTTCAGGCCCACGGAACCGACGATCTCCCGCATATTGCCCTCCAGCACCTGGGTGACCATGCTGATCAGCTCCGTCTGCCGCATCCCCAGCAGGGACTCGGCGGCCCGCTTTAAAAGCTCCGGGTCGGAGGAAATCTTAATGTTGGCCACACCGTCCACCACAACGTTGATGAACTCGTTGGTGGGCACCGCCTCGCTGGTTTTCACGTCCACCTGCATCACCCGCAGGGACAGCTTATCCATCCGTTCAAAGAAGGGGATGCGCCAGCCGGCCTTGCCGATGAGAATGCGCTTTTTGCCAAGACCGGAAATGATGTACGCGGTGTCCGGCGGGGCCTTCAAATAGCCCAGTACAAACAGCACCGCCAGCAGAACCACTCCAAGCAGGATATAGATCCCGGGGCCTTTCAGCAAAATTTCCAGAATGTTCATGTTTTTCCTCCCTTGTTATGTTTTTGGTTGACGGGTACAAAAACCGGCCGGTTTGATCGAAAGAAGCAAAACAAGACTTTTACCCTGTGGTAAAAGTCTTGTTAAAATCCGAATTGGATTTCCACGCTGCCCGGGTCCCGGTACTGCCGGGGCCGTATTGACGGTGCGTGCCCCTCCATTGCTGGAGTGGAACTACTCCCTTTCGACAGTGTTATCTTACCACAGACCGGGTTTTTTTGCAATCGGCAAATTGATAAAATTTTAACAGTCTTTTTTGTGCATTATCGCCGTCCGCCGAAGCCTCCGCCCCGGGAGCCGCCTCCAAAGCCTCCGCCGCCCCGGGAACCTCCCCCGAAGCCGCCGCCAAAGCCGCCCCCGCGGGAGCTTCCGCCGCCGAACGTGCCGCCAAAGCCGCCGGAGCGTCCGCCGCCGGAGGGCCGTCCGCCGAAGGTGCCGCCCCCTCTGGGGCCGCGGCTGCCCGCGCCGCCGAAGCCGCTGGAGCTGCCGCCGCTAAAGCCGCCAAACCCGCCGCCGGAGCTGCCCCCAAAGCCGCCGGGCCCTCTGGGTCCGGGACCGCCCGGCCCCCTGGGCGGGG
>ERZ777306.1689-NODE-1689-length-32904-cov-7.235106_pt1 | contig 32904 bp, 25 predicted proteins | sample MGYA00374966_ERZ777306 | MGnify/ENA primary metagenome ERZ777306 (study PRJEB29329, sample SAMN06343882) | mouse gut metagenome | isolation source: Mouse cecum | place: Austria: Vienna | collected 2014-11-15 ... | reverse complement strand
GGGTGATAAGGGCGGCGAACAGCCCGATGAGACACAGCGCCATCGCGGTGGGAACTATTTCCGATAACGTGGGCAGCAGGTTGATCACCCCGGCCACAAACGAACCGGTGGCGGTGCAGGCGCGGGCCAGCAGGAAGCGGCGGTAGTCCACGGTCCCCTGCTTGCAGAACAGGTAAGCGGGGAACAGCACTGCGAAATCCAGGCATTTGCGGGTGCAGGAGCCGATGGTGAACATGATGCTGCTGCTGAGCCCCGCCATTACTCCGAAGGCTCCCAGGCAGGCCAGCGCCACCATTACCGAAAAGAAGATGAACACGGTTTTGCGGGTGTGCTGCAGGTACGAGAACCCGAAAAGCACCAGGCCGGTGGCCAGGTTCGCCACCAAGCAGCCCACTTGCCGCAGCGGCAGGTAGCCGCCGCTTTCGCCGCCGCCTTCCGTTTGAAAGACATTCAGCGACACCAAAAGCGGAATGAACAACAGCGCCACGAAGATGGCCGCCAGCACGATGCGGTCGTTGCGCAGGGTGGGAAAGGGGGATGTGCTGCGCTGCGGCCCCGTTGCCTCCAGGGCGTGGTTTTCGCTGGCGGTGAACACTTGCATCAAAAACGGCAGGCTGGTCAGGGGCAGCAGCGCCAGCACCAAGGTGCCCGGCCCTTTTTGCAGCGCGATGATCAGCAGCTGGAACACCGACCGCAGCATCAGCGCCACTGCCACCGTGATCAGCACATTGCGGATGCCGTACACCATGATGCGGTCGAACCATATGAGCAGGAAAATGTAGCCGGCCACCGTGGTAAGGGCGAACCCCAGCGCTTCGGTGCCGGGCGCGTGCCCCACGAACAGTTGCTCTTGGTAGTACATTCCCAGTCCCAGCGCGAACACGATGCCCGTGACGATGGCGAAGCTGCGGTTGTCGAACAGGAAGGTGCGCCGTTGCCGCGCGGCCAGGGCGATGCACACGAACAGGGCCACAATGGTGAAGGCCCGGTACAGCACCATGAGGTCGTTGCCGGCAGCGGCCGTGGGCGCTTCGAAGAAGCGGATGAATTCGCCAGCGCAGCCTTCCAGCGCCAGGCCGATAGCCGCGATCCAGAAGCAGTCGTAGGGGACGGTGAACCGGCGTCTACGAATGGCGCCGCCGGGTTTCGGTTCGGCTGCGGCCTTTTCCGGCGCCGGTGCCGTAACGTTGCCAATGCTGTTCATGGTGCCAGACCCCCTCCGTCTTTTCCCGTTGCTTCGCCGGGCAATATGCCCATCTGCGCTGGTCATCCATGATATCAGAAGCCCCTTGGCGGGTGTTTCGTCCCGCTACGGTCCTCATCAGGTGAAACGCGATTTCATACGCTGCGGGTGAGGGATTTCGAGGCGTTTTTGCCGCTTCATCCGCGGGGCATGTTGAAGATGAACCGTTCCGCTGCATAGCATTTTCGCCAGTTCCGGAAAGCCGGAGCGAAGGAGAAGAAAAGAAAGAGGAGGGTATATGTCAAAGGCGAAAACTTTGAACCTCTCGCGCCGCAGCTTCTTGAAGGTGTCGGCCATGGCCGCTGCCGCGGCCGCCGTTGCCAGCACCGTGGTGCCGAAGGCCTACGGCGATGTGCGCACGGTGAATCCCGGTGACTTGGTGAAGGCCGACGGCGACACCAAGGTGGTGCGCACCGCCTGCCGCGGCTGCGGCAAGTTCGAGTGCGGCGTGTTCGTGACCGTGGTGAACGGCCGCGCCGTGAAGGTGGTGGGCGATGACAGCTATTCCGGCTCGATGGGCAACTGCTGCGCCAAGAGCCAGGCATCGCTGCAGGCGGCCTATCACCCGGCGCGCCTGAAGTACCCCATGATGCGCACCAACCCCAAGGGCGAAAACCCCGGCTGGAAGCGCATCACCTGGGACGAAGCACTGGCCACCATCGATGAGAAGATGTCGGAAATCGAAGAGAAGTACGGCCCCTCCGCCAACTGCTTCTTCGGCGGCACCTCCCGCATTTACGCCATGGGCTTTTCGGCGCTGCAGACGCTGTACAACTCCCAGATGTCCATCACCCCTGGCCAGGTGTGCAAAGGCCCCCGTACCACCCTTACCCGCAACACCTCCATTGCTGAGATGAACTTCTGCGAAAATTCTTGGCGGCCCAACTTGTGGATTCAGTGGGGCAGCGGCATCGAGGTGTCCAACTACGACGACGCCGGTCGCGTGGCGGTGGACAACGCCTCCCACGCCGACTGCTACATCAACATCGATGCCCGCATGTCCAATTTGGCCAAAGAGGCCTCCAGCCGGCCCGGCAGCTTCTTCATGGCGCCGCGCCCCGCAACCGACGGCGCCATCGCCCTGTGCTGGATCAAGATGATCATCGACCGGGAGCTGTACGACTCCTGGTACGTGAAGCGCTGGACCGACTGCGCTTTCCTGGTGGCCGAGGAAATGGGCCCCACTCCGCTTTCGGTTTCCAGTGGCGCGGGCTTGCAGGGCACTGCCGGGTCCGGCGCAACTGCGGCCAAGGGCGACACCGTGCTGCTGAAGGAGTCGGACGTGGACCCCGCCATGCTGCCCTGGACGGTGGAGGGCGACGGCGATCCGAAGCGCTTCATCGTATGGGATGCCGCCAACGACCGCTTCACTTATCTGGATTCCACTACGGGCCTGTGGGAGGGGGAGCGCCCCTTCAAGATGGGCTACGTGGCCGGATCGGAGTGGTACATGCAGGCGGCCAAGTGGAACAAGTTCTTCGAAGAGCAGCCGGAGAGCCTGTGGGAGAAGTACGAATGGGAGGAAGTCAAAGGCAACTACGTGGTGTCCGCCCGCGACGACCTTACCGCGTTTTTGCCGGACCAGGACGCTATGCCCACGGTTGAGGGCATGGAATACGCCACCGACCCCTCGCTCTATTCGGCCGACATTCCGGAAATCAAGCTGAAGGACGGCCGCACCATCAAGGTGGAAACGGTGTTCGAGCGCCTCTACGCTAATGCCGAGGAATGGACCCCTGCCAAGGCGGCTGAAACCACCGGCATCAAAGAAGAGCTGTTCACCGAGGTGTTCGACGCCGCCTTCGCCAAGCGCTACGATCCGCTTTCCGGAGTGTACCAGGGCTCCATTAACTACGCGGTGACCCATGAGCACACCGGCAATGCCATGAAGGTGCTGCAGTGCATTGAGGTGCTGGACGTCTTGCGCGGCGTGATGGACACCCCCGGCGGCCACCGCTCCGCCACCAAGGCGGCTTCGGTGAATGTGGACCAGTCCACCAACATCATCGGCCAGTACCTGCGCACTGGCGACGCCAAGGCCGATGCCAGCCGCCAGATGAAATACTACGACAGCACCCACTTGGCCATGAAGGGCGACGCCGACGCCACTGCTTGCTTCCATTCCATCGCCAACGGCATCCCCTTCCAAACCCATGGCGCCATGGCGGAAGCGGGGCAGGTGCTGAACCAGTCCAACATCTTGGAAGCCTACGAGGCCATGAAGAACCTGGACTTCTTCTGCGACGCCAACCTGTGGGAAGACCCCATTTCCTCGCTGGCGGACATCTTGCTGCCGGAGCAGCACTGGATGGAAATCCCCTTCGCCACCCGCTGCACCCAGGGTTCCAACGGCTTCTACGGCGCCCACATCAACTGCATCAAGCCGCTGGGAGAAACCCGCTTCGGCAACGACTGGATCTGCGAGTTGTACAAGGTGCACGGCACTCCCTTCTGGAACCGTACCGACGGCGGCGACCCGTGGGAGTGGGAGGATTACCTGATGAACCGCGCGGTGCAGTCTACCGGCATGACTTGGCAGGAGTTTGTGGCCGAGTTCCTGGAGAACGGCTGGATTGACGCCCGCAAGGCCAACCCCAACGGCTGGGGCTGCTACCGTCGCTTCCAAACTGGTTGGATGAACCTGGGCAAGCCCGGCTACAACACCAACACTACGCGTCATGAGGTGTGGTGCATCAACCTGGAAACCAAGATGCGCCACAACGTGGAGCAGTGCACCGGCCAGGAGTACGGCACCAAGTACGCACTGCCCTACTACACCGAGCCGAAATCGTCCCCCAACGGCGGTGGCGGGTATGTGGAGGTGCAGGGCAACAACCCCGACAACCCCAATGCCGAGAAGATCAAGGGCTACACCTTCGAAAAATACCCCTTCATCCTGTCCACCGGCCGTCGCATCCCGGTGTACTTCCACAGCGAACACCGCCAGCTGCCCTGGTGCCGCGAGGTGTGGCCGGTGCCGCGCCTGGAGGTGAACCCGGCCGACGCCGAGAAGCTGGGGCTGGAGCAAGGCGACTGGGCCTGGATCGAAACTCCCTTCGGCAAGATTCGCCAGTGCGTGGAGATTGCCCCCAACGTGGGAGAGGGGCGCATGAACGCCGAGCACAGCTGGTGGTTCCCCGAGCTTGACCAGCCGGGCCACGGCTTCGAGTTGTGCGGCTGCAACTGCCTGGTGGACTCGTGGTCGCAGTGCGAGGGCTACGGCGCGCCCCAGCTGCGCGGCTATCTGGCCAACGTGTACAAGGCCACGCCCGAGAACAGCCCGTTCGGCAACCCCGTTCCCTGCGGCGTTGACGGCACCGAGATCATCACCTCTGCCAGCGACCCGCGCCTGAAGGCTTGGGAGCGCACTTACGAAGGAAGGGACTAACCCATGACTCAATACACGCTTGCCATCGATCTCAACCGCTGCGTGGGCTGCATGAGCTGCAACGCCTCCTGCAAAACGGTGAACAACGTGCCCATCGGCAACTTCTGGAACAAGGTGCTGCGCGTGGGGCCCACTCCCATGTACGAAGGGGCGGTGTTCCCCGACGTGGAGTGGTACTACCTGCCGCTGCAGTGCCAGCACTGCGAGAACCCCGCCTGCGTGGAAGTGTGCCCAACCGAGGCCAGCCACAAGATTGCCGACGGCACCGTGCAGATTGACAAAGAGAAGTGCATCGGCTGCCAGTTCTGCGCCATGGCCTGCCCGTATGGGGTTCGCTACCTGAACGAAGAGGAACGGGTGGTGGAGAAGTGCACCCTCTGCGAGCAGCAGATCGCCCAAGGGGAGCTGCCCCAGTGCGTCAGCCAGTGCGTGGGCCTGGCCAAGTTCTTCGGCGATATTGGGGCCGACCCCACCATGGCCAGCTTCAAGGGCGGCTACAACACCACCCTCGGGGAAGCGGCCCGCGAATACAAGCCGGAAGAGGTGCACCGTCTCACCGATGTGGGCAACGGGCCTTCCATGGTGTACATCCTGCGCGACAAGAAGTGGATCGAGGAGCTGTAACGCGCCCGTAGGCCGTCCGCCCCGCTTGCCGTTGCCCGGACAAGCGGGGTTGTTCGGGCAGGCGTGCTTTGCTGCGCCCAATCGGGCTTGCTCGTCAGGGACGTAATCGGGGCGGGGAGTTCGCCCGAATCCTCAAAATGGAAAAATCTTATAGCGCTTGACTTAGATTTCCTTCTGATTAGAATATGCGATTAGCACTCAACGAAGGAGATTGCTAACTGCTCTGGAGATGAGGAAACGCTTGGGCGGCAAGGGGCCCGCGAGCCCGGATGCCGCCGCTTGCGCCCTTATGCTGCGATGAGCGGGAAGCCTCCTTCCCCCGCACAACGCACACGAAAGAAGGTTCTATGCGCAAGTTCAAAACCGAGAGCAAAAAACTGCTCGACCTCATGATCAACTCCATTTACACCAACCGTGAAATCTTCCTGCGCGAGTTGATTTCCAACGCGTCCGACGCGGTGGACAAGCTGTACTTCCGCAGCTTGGTGGATGAAACCGTGTCCATCAACCGCGCTGATTTGGCCATCACGGTGGCCTTCGACGGCAACGGTCGCACCGTTACCGTGTCCGACAACGGCATCGGCATGAGCAAAGACGACCTGGACAAGAACCTGGGCACCATCGCCCATTCCGACTCGTTCGAGTTCAAGGCCGACCAAGCCAAGAACACCCCGGGTGAGGAAAAGGGCCTGGACGACATGACCGACGTGGACATCATCGGCCAGTTCGGCGTGGGCTTCTACTCCGCCTTCATGGTGGGTAAGAAGGTGCAGGTGGTGTCGAAGGCCTACGGCAGCGACGAGGGCTGGATGTGGGAAAGCGACGGCGTGGACGGCTACGACCTGAAGCCGGCCCAGCGGGAAACCCACGGCACCGACGTCATCGTGTACCTGAAGGACAACACCGACGACGAGAGCTACGACACCTTCGCCACGGAAATGGGGCTGAAGAACCTCATCAAACGCTACAGCAACTACGTGCGCTACCCCATCCAGATGGAAGTGACCAAAACCCGCCAAATTGAAGCGGAAGAGGAGGGCGAAACGCCCCATTGGGAGAACTACACCGAGGTGGAAACCGTCAATTCGATGATCCCCATCTGGAAGCGCAAGGGCGCGGAGGTGAGCCAGGAGGAGTACGACGAGTTCTACAAAACCGACTTCCACGACTACGAGGCGCCGGCCCGCACCTTCAGCGTGCATGCCGAAGGCGCCCTTACCTATGACGCGCTGATGTTCGTGCCGGCCCATGCTGCCTACGACTATTACACCCGCGATTTCAAGAAGGGGCTGGCCCTGTACAGCGCAAACGTGCTGATCATGGACAAGTGCGAAGAGCTTTTGCCCGACTATTTCAGCTTCGTGCGCGGCGTGGTGGACTCCGCCGACCTCACTTTGAACATCTCCCGCGAAACCCTGCAGCACAACAGCCAGCTGCGGGCCATCGCGCGGCGCTTGGAGAAGAAGATCAAGGCCGATTTGGTGGCCTATCGCACCGACGACCGCGAGGGTTACGAGAAGTTCTTCGAGAACTTCGGCCGCAATATGAAGTACGGCATCTACTCCTCGTACGGCGCGGCGAAGGGGGCGGTGGCCGATTTGCTGCTGTTCTATTCGGCCCAGCAGCAGAAGCTGGTGACGCTGGATGAGTACCTGGAGGCGGCCCCTGAGGGGCAAAACGCCATTTACTACGCGGTGGGCTCTAGCTTAGAGCACCTGGCCAAAATGCCCATCGTCACCACGGTGTTGGCGAAGGGCCACGACGTTCTGCTGTGCCCCGACGAGGTGGACGAGTTCTGCTTCATGGCCATGATGGACTACAACGAGACGCCGCTGAAAAACGTGTCTTCCGAGGATTTGGGCCTTACCACCGAGGAAGAGAAGAAGGAGGCGGAAGAGGCCACCGAGAAGAACGCCGGCCTGTTCGACGCCATGACCGATGCGCTGGCGGGCAAGGTGGAGAAGGTGGTGGTTTCCACCCGCGTGAGCGATGCGCCGGCGGTGCTCACCTGCGAGGGTCCGGTGTCGCTGCAGATGGCGGCCACCATGAAGGCCCAGATGGGGGATGCGGCCGAGGGCATGCCGCCCATCCCGGTGGTGTTGGAGATGAACCCGAAGCACGTCGTGTTCGAGGTGCTGCAGAAGGCGCAAGCAGCGGGCGACACCGACAAGGTGGCCAGCTACGCCAGCATTCTGTACGACCAGGCCATGCTGGTGGAGGGCCTGCCCATCGACGACCCGGTGGCCTTCGCCCAGAAGGTGGCCGACCTGATGAAATAGGCTGCGGTCTGAAAACCGCGGCAGTTGCGAAAGGCCGGAAGCGCTGGCTTCCGGCCTTTTTGCGTTTGCGCACGAGACGCCATTTCGCCTGCGCGTCCTTCGGCTATCGTTGCATCGCCCCGTCCTGTGTTCCGCCTTATGCGCCCCGCGTGCCCATTTTCGTAGGGCCGAGATTCTATCTCGGCCGAGGCCGCGTAGCTGCGGTACCTTTTGGAACGAGGCAGAGATAGGATGTCGGCCCTACGGCGAGCGCCGTTAGGGCACGCGAAGGTAATGGTCGATGAGATCGATGAGCTGCTGCTTTGAATGGAGGTCGGTCTTTTCGAGAATGCGGCGGGTGTGGGTGCGAATGGTGCTCTCGGACACGAACAGCGCTTCGGCAATGACTCGGGCCGAGCGACCGCGGGCCAGGTAGGGCAGTACTTCTGCCTCGCGCCGGGTGAGGCCGTAATCGCGAGCCAGCAGCTCGAACAGCCCTTCCTCGTCGGCTGCTACCTCTTCGTTAGAGGCATTGGCGGCAGGGGAGGGGCTGGCGCTGGCCGCGACGGCTTGCGGTTCTAAGTCGGCCACTTTTGAGGGCGCGGCGCCCACTGCCGGGGCGGTCGGTTGGGGGGCGGCCGCCGCGTGGGGGCACGCCTGGCCAGTGCGGGCACAGGCCGGATGGCCATCGTTGGCAAGACCCCGAATTTCCGCGCCTGCAGTTGCACCGGCATCGCTGCCGCTCTCGTTTGCGGCGCCACTGTTCTGCAGCAGTGCGTCGGCTTCCCGCTTCGCCAGCTGCTCGGTCTTGCGCCTTCGCGTGCTCCAGAAATAGAAAAACAGCAGCATGAGCAAGGCATACAGTGCGCCGGCAGATATGGCTACCAGCGACGTGGGCGACTCGTCGGGAACGAGCATCACGATGTAGCCCAGCCCCATGCCGATGAGGCGGGACAGAATGGAAAGAGCGCGCACGATGCCTCCCACGATGAAACCGGAGATGGCGAAATCGTATGCAACGGTGGCCACCGAGTACCAGATGATGACATCGAACACGCCGTAGCAAGCGCTCATGATGGAGTTCAGCAAAATGGGATTGTCGTGCCATACGAAGGGCATGATAGCGAAGAACACCACCAGCAGGGGGACGAGCACCTGGTAGGCCAAGGCCAGGTTGGTGCGGCGCTGGGCGATGGACACAAACCCCAGTAGCGCCAGTGCCACCACCAAATTGAATACCAGCGGTAGTTGATGGGCGTTGGTGACGGACTTCACTGAAAGTACTGCCATTTCCCAGATGAAACCGAATAGGCAGGAAAGAATGAGGCTGGCTACGATGAGCCCCAGCAGGCTTTCCAGTGCTTTGAGGCTGCGGTTCTGGCCGGTTTTGCGCACGGTAGCTGGGCCAGGGTATTGGCGGCGGCAGCGAGCCAGGCACCATAGGGAGATGCAGGGCAGGGGCACCATAAGCGCCAGTGATGGGATGGGGGTGCACTGCGCTGCAAGTCCGATGACAGAAAACAGTGCAGCGGTGACCACGAAGCAAAGGGGCAGGTAGATGGCGGTGTAGCACGGATTCATGCGGCCGTAACATTCGGCCCATCCGCCCCACATGAACCCGTAGCAGGCGCCGGTGAGAGCCGAACCCGCCACCATGATGACGAAGGGCGCCGGCCCGGGCGTTTCGCCGGCCACAAACAACAGTGCCAGCCCCAGTATCGTCGCCGCCGCCACGGCGCTCAGAGGGATGCGTTTGAAAAAGAGCGGGTTGCGCTCGGCCACCGAGGCGAAGGCGAAAAGCGTCGTCATGTTGGCGGTAAACGAGATGAGGGTGACGATGCTGGCCGGCAGGGGGCTGTCCAGGATGCCGGAAAGCAGGATGGAGGAGCGGAATGTGAGCATGCTGCAGGCCCAGAAAAACGCCATGCCCACGTGATGGAAGCGCAGCGTTTTCCACGCTGGCTTCAAGCTGGCGCAGGTGGTTTCCCTTTCGCGCAGAGCCCCCATTGACCCCTCTTTCCCCTTGTTTATTCGCGTGTTCTCAATCCGGCGTTGCCCATTTTAAATCCCCAGGCCGGATTTGAAATCATCAGAAACTGATGACAACGGTTTGCGGTGCCGCTCCTAAGATGCGCCCTGTGAAGCGAAGGCGCGTACCGCCGCAGCAGCGGCTGGGAAACGCGCTTCCATTCGTACAGAAAGGGGAGGACATGGCAAGCAACTTGTCTCGAAGGGGCTTCCTTCGGGGAACTGCCGCGGTGGCGGCGGGCAGCGCCATTGCCGGCGGAACCCTGGCGGCCGGCAGCATGGTTGCCTGGGGTGCCGATGAGGGGACGGCTGCGGGCGAGGTTCGCCAGGCGCCGTCATTGTGCAACGGCTGCTCCAGCAAGTGCGGACTGGTGGGCACTACGGTGGACGGCAAGTTGTGGACTTTGGAGGGGGCAAAGAACCACCCTTATTCCAAGGGCACCATTTGCGGTCGCGGCCACGGCGTAGCCCAAATGGCCTACAACGACGAACGGCTCACCCAGCCGCTGCGCCGCAAAGAGGACGGCACCTTCGAGCCCATCAGCTGGGACGAGGCCAACCGCGAAATAGCCGAAAAAGTGGCGGCCATCATCGCTGAGGGCGGCCCGGAGGCGTTGGCGCTCATCCACGACCCGCGACCGTCCGGCAAGTATTACGGCCCCCGGTTCCTGAACGCGTTGGGGTCGCCCAACGTGTACACCCACGGCGCCGCCTGCAACGCCTCGAAGGAAAGCGGCATCACCTACACCACCGGCGCCTCCAATTTCTCGGTGGATTTCGCCAACGCAAAAATGGTGGTGTTCATCGGCCGCAGCTACGGTGACGCCATTCGCCCGTCTTCGGTGCAGAGCCTGGCCAACGCCGCCGACGCCGCCAAGCGCATCGTGGTGGTGGATCCGCGCCTCAGCAATTCGGCCATCTTCGCCACCGACTGGGTGCCCATCAAGCCCGGCACCGACATCGCGCTTCTGTTGGCTCTCGCCAACGTGCTTGTGACCGACAACCTCTACGACCACGACTTTGTGGAGAACCACTCCGTCGGCTTTGACGAGTTCGCCGCCGAAATTGCCCCTTGCACGCCGGAATGGGCGGAAGGGGTGTGCGAGGTGCCGGCCGACACCATCCGCGAGCTGGCCGAAGCCCTGGCGAAGGCGGCGCCGGCCGCTGCCATCGAGCCCTCCTGGCGCGCCGCCTTCGGTTGCTCCTACGCCAACTCCTTCGACACCGCTCGCGCCGTGTGTGCGGTGAACGCCCTGCTGGGCAGCTGGGGGCAGAAGGGCGGCGCGCTAATCACTTCATCTCCCAAAGCCGGCGACCTGGACAAAACCCGGTTCCCCTCGGTGCCCAAGCCTGAGGTCAAACGCGTGGGTGACGCCGAGTACCCGCTGGCGCTTTCCGGCATGGGCTCGAATTTGGCGGCGCTGCAGGCGGCGCTGGACGGGAAGATGCGCGGCTTTTTCTTCTACAACTCCAATGCGGCCCAGGGCTACGCCAATCCCAAGGTGTGGCGCGAGGGCTTAGGGCGCGCCGACTTGGTGGTGACCATCGACGTGCAGATGAGCGAAACCGCCCTGCTGTCCCATTACGTGCTGCCGGAGTGCACCTACATCGAGCGCATGGAGCTGCCGGAGTTCATCGGCGGCAAGAAGCATTACGTGGGGATGCGCACTCCCATCATCGAGCGGGTGCATCCCGAAACTCGCTCTTGCGACGAGATCTTCTGCGGGCTTGCCGAAGCTTGCGGAGTGGGGCAGTACTTCGACTTCACCCTGGAGGAACTGGCGGCCGCCCAGTTGGAGAGCGTGGGCACCAGCCTGGAGGAGGTGCGGGAAGCCGGCGTGGTGGAGCTGGCCGACCCTGGCTTCGAGTACAAGGTGCCGAAGTTCAAGACGGAATCCGGCAAGTTCGAGTTCGCGAACGCCAAGGTGGGCGAGGCGGGCCTGAACCCGGTGATCGGCTACGTGCCCCGTATGGTGGAGGCCGCCGGCGACGAGCTGTACCTGGTGGGCGGCAAGCAGGGCATCCATTCCCACACCATGACCCAGAACATCGCTTCCATGAACGCCATTTCCCGCGAGTACAACCTGGAGCGGCTGTGGATGGCCGCCTCCGACGCCCAGGCCCGCGGCATCGCCGATGGTGACCTGGTGGAGGTGGCTTCCAGCGAGGCTACCGGTCAGGTGCGGGTGCGGGTTACTGAGCGGCTGCGTCCTGGCGTGCTGTTCCTGCCCACCCACTACGGCACCACGTCGCCCTACCAAACGCGCGCCTGCGGGTTCGGCATCAATCTGATGGACTTCGTGCCATTCCGGATGGAGCCGGGCACGGGCGCGGCCATGAGCCAGGAGGTGGCCGTTACGGTGAGGAAGGTGGAAGAATAAATGACGCGCTACGGAATGCTGATCAACACCAAAAAGTGCGTGGGCTGCTACGCCTGCCGCATGGCCTGCCAGATGAATAACCACCTGGAGGCCACCGAGAGCTTCATTAGCTACGAGGAGCGGGAAACTGGCGCCTTCCCCCATGTGTACGCCGAGGTGGTGCCGGTGCAGTGCATGCATTGCGAGGATGCGCCGTGCCAAAGCGTGTGCCCCACCCATGCCACTTACACCACCGACTCCGGCGTGGTTTTGGTGGACGAGGGCAAGTGCATCGGCTGCAAATACTGCATGGCCGCCTGTCCGTACGGCGTCCGCATCCAAATTGAGAGCACCGGCGTTATCGAGAAGTGCCGTTTCTGCTGGGATGGCCAAGACGCGGGCAACCCGCCGAAGTGCGTGAACACTTGCATTTCGGGCGCGCGGGTGTTCGGCGATTTGGACGATCCGGAAAGCGACATCAGCCGCGAGATCGCGCGCACCAACGCCCAGCCCCTTTCGGGCAATTTGACCAAAGCCAAGATTTTCTACGTGAGGTGATGACCAATGGTTTGGGGACCTATGATTGCGTGGTACCTGTTTTTGGCAGGTGCCTCGGCCGGGGCGTTTCTGACGTCGGCCTTTGTGGAGCGGAAGTACCCCGATAGCGTGAAGATGCGGGTGGCGGGGCGCCTTATCGCGCCGGTGTTTCTGGCCATCGGCCTCGTGATGCTAATGCTGGACGCCGAAGCTGGGCTGCATAATCCGCTGCGCTTCATTTACCTGGTGATGAATCCCGGTTCGGTGATGACGCTGGGGGTGTACTTCATCTGCGTGTTCATGCCGGTGACGCTGGCGGTCGCGCTGCTGGAGATTTTGCGGCGCCCGGTGCCCGGGTGGCTCACTTGGGTGGGGGTGGTTGCCGCCTTCGCCGTGGCCGCCTACACTGGCTTTTTGCTGGGGGTGGTGCAGGCGTTCCCGCTGTGGAACAACGCCATTTTGCCGGTGCTGTTCGTGGTGTCGGCCCTGTCTGCCGGCCTGGCTGCCACCAGCCTGGTGGGGCTGGTGCTCGACCGCGAGCGCTTCGAGCAGATGTGGCTCATCAAGAAAACCCACGTCATCCTGTCGGCCATCGAGCTGGTGGTGCTGTTCACCATGCTGGTTATCGTTAGCTCCGGCAGCCCCGAGGGGGCCGCATCGGTGGCGTCGCTGGTGTCGGGCCAGTACGCGCCGGCGTTTTGGGGCGGCCTGGTGCTGCTGGGCTTGGTGGCGCCGTTTCTCATCGAGGGCTACCCGGTGTTCATCACGAAGAAGGTGGAAACGGGTACCACTTCGCTGGTGGTGAGTATCATCGGCGAGTCGGGGGTGCTGGTGGGCGGCTTCCTGCTGCGCCTGCTGGTGATCATGGCCGCCCTGCCGGTGGTGTTCCTCTAGCAACTGCGCTGTCCCCCTGCGCCCGCAGGGAGGGGCACACCGTCTGTGACGGCGAGGGGGTATGCCGCCTGCCGGCGCAGTGGCCGCCCGCGCCGCCTGCCGGCCGTGCTGCTTAGCCGCCGTGCCGTCTCCGTCCCCGCACGGGACTGTCCGTTGCCCCCTCGTCTGCCGTTCCGCCTCGACCTGCGTGCGCCCCGCGCCGCCCATTGGTGGTTCCGCCCGGCTGGGTGTGCCTCCCTGTGCGCCCGTCGGTTGTTTTGCCCGGTCGGGCCTTTTGCCCCCCGCGCTGCCCGTCGGTCCGTCCGGGTGCGCCACCATGTGCGCGCCCGGTCGTTCCGCCTGGCCCAGGCGCCTCTCCGTACGCCGGGGCCGATGCGGTGGGGTGTCTGCGCTTGTCGTCTGCAATCGGAGAGGGGTCTTAGTTGATCGCCGGTTTCCCTTCATGCAAAGCGGCCCCTCCCGTTGCCCTGCTCTTTACTTCTCCAGCTGGCTACCGGCTGGCGCACGCTGCCATCCGGGGCATTTTCCTCGGTTACCAAAGTCGCCAAAATGCGCACAAGCCTACGCGTTTTGACGACTTTGGTAACCTTCTCTGTTTTATGTGAACGCGTATAGGGTCAGCGAAAAAAGCGGATAGGCTGTTGAGCTGGGAAAACGCTCATACTTGTGGTGAGCTCTCCCCATGAGCCTGGAAGATGCTTACCAAAACCGATGAAATGTGGCCTGATTTCGTACCAAAGTCTCCAAAACGTGTAGGCTTGTGCGCATTTTGGAGACTTTGGTAACGGGCGCTCAGCAGCGCGGTCTGTTGCTGTTCAAGAGGCGAAGGGCACTCTGCGCTGAACTCGGGCATGGATGCGGGGGGTGTGGGGTGCGGAATCGTGTAAGCGCCAGCCGGAGCGCGCGGGGGCGGGGGCCGGGTGGAACGCGCGAGGGCATGGGAACGACATGCGTAGGTGCATGGCGTGGTGTGTAGGTGCGTGGCGCGGCGTGCGGGGCACATGGCGTGATGCGGGCGCGCAGGCCGCCCGGTGCGGTGGAAGGCTTGTGGTTCTGGCGCGAGGCTCGCTTTGGGTTCAAGGCGAGCGCAGGGGTGGCCTGCGCCTGCCGTTTCGCCAAAAATTCCCTGGATTTGCGCCGCCGTTTCCACGGCGATTCATCAGCAAGTCGCCAAAGTTTCACCAGGTCACAAAGGTTTTCTTAAGGAAGTTGGCGATTCTCTGGAGGTAGGCAAACAAGGCTCCATTCGGTGGAAGCCCCGCTATTCTTGGGCCACCGTTTCTTTGGGGGGGGTTCTCATGAAGGTGGTCCTGCATCCGTTTTCTGCAATTTGCTACTGGCTAACCGTGGAGGCCTTGCCTGCAGCTTCCGTTCAACTTGACGGCCGGCATGCCAAAGGTTTCGCTCCTTCCCGAGGGGTCGCCGATTACCTTCGGGCTGTTTGTCCGGCGCTCTCGTTCCCGGTGCATGTGCTCGTGGGGTCGGGCCGGCGCACTGCAAGGGCGGACTTTTGCTTTCATCGTTTTCCGGTGGCCTGGCAAAAGGTGGTTTTCTATCCTGTGGCGTCGGGCGTGTACGTTCCATCGCCCGCGGCAACTCTGGTCGGGATCGCTCCTTTGCTCGGCTTTGAAGACTTGTGCTTTCTGGCCAATACATTGTGCGGTTGTTTTCGGCTCGACCCTGTCTCGCCGTCCGGGCTTGCATCGCGTGAGCCATTGTCGGTCCCCGCGTCTGTCGGCGAGCTACTGGCGAACAACCCCCGAATTAGAGGTGGTCGTAGTTGCGCAGGGGTGCTCCCCTTTGTTTCGGGCGGAGCCGATTCCCCGCCCGAGGTATTTATGAAAATGGTGTTTTCGCTTCCTGCGCATCGAGGGGGTTTGGCGTTTGGGGATGTCCAGGCAAACCGCGATTACCATCCATCGCCCAGAGGCAAATCAATTGCCGGGCGCAATGTACTGAGGCCCGACCTTTTGATTGCGGGACCGAAGGGCAAAGCCGCCATTGAGTACGATTCCGACGCGGTGCGCCTTGTGAGCAGTCAGGCCGTCCGTGACGAATCGAAGCGTCTCGCGCTCGAAGCGGATGGGTTCAAAGTGGTGTCTCTGAGGCCTTCGCAATTGGGCAATCGGTTGTACATGGAAAAAGTGGGCGCTGAGCTGCGCCGTAATTTAGGTTTGAGGCCGCTGGCGAGGATGGATGACTTTTTGGAAGCGCGAATTCGGCTATTCCAGATGAGCAGGACTTACGCACGCTATTTCGACGGGACGCTTGGCGAGAACCGTGGAGCATCCGGGCTTACTCTGTAGGCAGTGTCGTTTGCGGCGAGTGGGTGGATGCGATCGGTTGTAGCTGCGGTGGCGCGTCTCCTGCGACGATTCGCCACTGATGGGTACCAAAATCGCCAAAACGCGCGTACTCCTACACGTTTTGGCGACTTCGGTACGGTGCCCGACAGAAGAGCAATCATTATTCGTGTCCTAATATAGTGTTGACCTGGAGATATGATGAGGGAGATAAAGAGGCGAAAAGCGAGGGCTTTTGGCTGTAACCGAAGTTGTCAAAAGGCGTTGAATTGAGTCACCAAAGTCGACAAAAGATGCGCCGTTGCGCGCTTTGTCAACTTTGGTGACGGTTGGCCTTGCTGGTTGAGTGCTTGGGCTAGGCGCGCGTGGGGCGCATGGCCGCCATCCAAATAAGGGAAAGCGCCAAGTTCAGGATGAGGCTGGTGGGCAGGCCGCTGTCCACGGCGCTGCAGCACAGAAGCGCCAGCACCGAGGCCACCGCATCCACCAGCGCCAGCGTGTGGGAAGACTTCCACAGTTTGGGGCGCTTGGGGGCCAGTAGCGTCACGATGCCCAGATTGAGGGTGAGGCCGCTGGTGATGAGACCGCCGACGCCGATGGCGAAACGGGCAATGGAGGATTCGCCGGCCTCAACCTCGGGGAAGGCGAAGGAGCCGTAGATGACGGCGATGCCGGAAACCGCAAGGAGCGCTCCTGCCACCACCAAAAGACAGGCCAACCCCTTCGCGTATGGGGGCACTGGTTTGGAATTGTCGCTATCCATGGCCTCCCTGTTCTCGAAGCGGTTTTTCTTTCAAATCTCTGGAATTTGAAGCGGCGTGATGGTTGTCATGATAGCATTCCCTGCATGCAGAAAGAGTTCGTTTCCGAAATAACACTGGAGATAGCTGAGGATAAGCCCGATGCTCGCATGCCCCTGATCATGAAGGTCATCGGGGCTTTGCTCATTTTGGGTGGGGCGCTGGCGGTGCTGGCGATGGCCGCGGTGATCGTGGGCTCGGGAATGGGAATGCGGCAGGGGCTGTTTGCGGACGACTCGGTGCTGTCCTTCATCCTGTACTGGGTGCTGGTCATCGCGCTGGGCTACGCCGCTGCCGCGTCGGTGGTGCTGGGGGTGCGTTTGGTGCGCGGCAATCGCCGCCGGGCGCGGCTGCTGGCGGAATCGGTGGCCATCGCGCTTGTGGTGGCCTTCGGGTCGGACTTCATGTTGGAGGGGATATCGGCCTCGGTGTGGCCTTTGGCGCTGACGGCGATCATTCTCATAGTGGCTCACGTGGTGGTGGATCCGGCGCTTTCCGACGAGCGCAGGCTGCAGCGTCAGCTGCGGATGATGGAAACCCGCGATGAGGCGGAAGAGGGCACGCTGGGGCTGGACAAAAGCGGCCAAGGTTTCATCGAGCTTGATTTCTTCAATATCTTCTGGATTTTTGTGGTGGCCAGCGTTATCGGCGTGGTAATCGAGAGCGTCTACCACGTGCTGGTGGTGGACTTCGGCCATTACGAAGATCGCGCCGGCCTGCTGTTCGGCCCGTTCTCGCCCATTTACGGCTGTGGCGCGGTGCTAATGACGTTGGCGCTGAACCGCTTCCACAAGGCGCCGGTGTGGACGGTGTTTTGCGTGAGCGCGGTTATCGGCGGCGCCTTCGAGTACTTTACCAGCTGCTTCATGGAATACTGTTTCGGGGCGGTGGCCTGGGATTACACCGGTACCTTCCTGAACATAAACGGGCGCACCAACTTCATGTTCATGTGCATGTGGGGGGCGCTGGGGGTTATGTGGATTCGCTGGGCGCTGCCGGCGCTGCTGTACGTGATCAACCTCATTCCCTGGCAGTGGCGCTATTCGGTTACGGCGGTGTGCGCGGTGCTGATGGTGGCGGATTGCTGCATGACGCTGGTGGCGCTGGACTGCTGGTACAGCCGCCTTTCAGGGCTTTCGCCCGACAACGCGCTGGAGTGGTTCTGCGCCGAGCACTTCGATAATACCTGGATGGAGAACCGCTTCGAGTCTATGAGCATCGTGCCCGACACAGCCCGTAGGTAGCCGAGCGAAGTGCTAGAATGGGGCGCGCTTTTGAATGCACCTGCCGCTTCCGCTAAGGAGAAAGACCTTATGACCCGTTTGTATGAGGACCTGATCATCGACATTCCCGACTACCCCGAGCCGGGCGTGGTCTTCAAGGACGTCACCCCGGTGTTCGCCGATGCCCGCGCCTTTGCCGGCGTGATCGACGACTTGGCCGAGCACTTTATCGGCTATGGCGTTACCAAGGTGCTGGGGGCCGAGGCCCGCGGTTTCATGGTGGGCTCTGCGGTGGCCTATCGGCTGGGGGCTGGGTTTGTGCCAGCGCGCAAGCCGGGCAAGTTGCCACGCAAGGTGGTTTCTCAGTCCTATGCGCTGGAATACGGCACCGATTCGCTGGAGATTCACGCCGACGCGCTTGAGCCCGGCGATGTGGTGCTGATCATCGACGACTTGGTGGCCACTGGCGGTACGGCCGTGGCTATGGCGAAGCTGGCGGAAAGCCAGGGGGCCAAGCTGGCAGGGATGGGCTTTTTCCTGGAGCTCGATTTCTTGAACCCGCGTGAGGCCATTGCCAAAGACGTGGATGTGGAAGTGTTCTCGTTGGTTCATGTGAAGTAACGGGGGCAGCGTTGCCGGTTATTCGTTTGCAGAATTTGGAAGACCCGCGGCTGCGGGTCTTTTCTTCCTATACCGACGGGCAGCTGCGGGACGGTCGCCAGATGGTGGGGTTGGCCCGCGATGTGGGGTTGGCGCCGGAAGCGCTGGCGGCTGGTGTGTTCGTTGCGGAATCGCGCAACGTGATCGAGCGTGCCATGGCAGCCGGCTGCGTGCCGTTTGCTCTGTTGGTGGAGGAGTGCTGGGAGGCTGCGGCGGCTCCGCTGTTGCAGCGGCTGGCGCAGGGTTGCGAAGGGGAGGCTGCGTCGAGCGGGGCTGTCGTTGTGGCGGGGGCGCCGGTCGCGAGCAACGGCGGCGGCGCGAAGTCGGCCTCGGTTGTGGAAGCAGAAGCGGGACCGGCCCCGGGTGCGGAAGCAAGTGGTGGCGCGGCCCCGGGCGTGGGTGCGATCGGGGGCAACGTGGGACCAGGTGCGGGCGCGAGAGCGCTGTCGGCCCCGCGCACGAGTTCCCCGTTTGGCGACTTGCCGATGTTCGTGGCAACGCGCGCCCAGGTGGAAGAGCTCACCGGGTTTCAGCGAACCCGCGGCCCTCTAGCGGCTTTTCTTCGTCCGGCGCTGCTGCCGTTGGAGGATCTGTTGGCAAGGGCGCGTCGTGTGGCAGTGCTGGAGGGAGTTACCAACTACACCAACATCGGTGCCATTTTCCGCAGCGCCGCTGCGCTGGGGGTAGATGCCGTGCTGCTGGACCCCACCTGCCACGATCCCCTGTACCGCCGCGCCGCCCGGGTGTCCATGGGCACGGTGTTCCAAGTGCCCTGGGGGCGCATCTCCGCCTTGGGGCAAGAAGGGGGAGGGCTGGCGCAATTGGCGGCCGCCGGGTTCCAAACCGTGGCGCTGGCTTTGGCGGACGGCGCCATCCCCATCAGCGACGAGCGCTTGAATGGGGTTGAGCGGCTGGCGCTGGTGCTGGGCAACGAGGAGCACGGCCTGGCGCCCGCTACCATTGCCGCCTGCGACCACACGGCCATCATCCCCATGGCCCACGGAGTAGATTCCCTGAACGTGGCCGCCGCCAGCGCCGTAGCCTTCTGGGAAACGCGGGCGTGTTAGAGGCTGTCTTGCGACCGGTGGCGTCCCCGGCCGCTCATTTTCAGCCATGCGAAGCTGGCGGCCATCAGTAGCAGGCCGGCGCCATCGAAGAGGATGAAACGCATTATGGCCGGCCCCGCCACGGCGGCGAAGCTGCCCAGTTGCAGGTAGAGGGCGCTCTCGCCCACGAGCCCTATCGCCTGTTGCGTGATGATGACGGCCCCCAGCACCTCGAAGCGCTGCGGCTGCCAAATGAACAGGGGATAGGTGGCGTTCCACATGAGGAAGGCCACCCCTAGCCCCGCCACGGCCAATTGTCCTTCGGGGCCGGAAAGCCCGAAGCCGCCCATGAAGCCGGCGGGGTGCGCGATGAACTGCACCGCGCACTGAACGTTGAGGGCGAACACCAGCCCGAAGCAGATGCGCGCTGCCCATGCGATCCGAGAGTCGCTCGTTTCCGCAGTCATGCTCGAAACCTTCCTAGAGAGGAGGGGGTGCTTTGCCGCCCCGCCAGAAATGCCCCTGCCGCGGTTAGCCCAGATGCTTTGCCATATCCCAAAGCTGGTTCAGCTCGTCGGTGCCCAACTCTTCCACAGCGCGCCCCATGCCGGCGGCGGCCCCTTCGATGAAGGCCCAGCGTTCGCGGAACTTCACGCAAGTGGCCCGCAGTGCCCCCTCGGCGTTCACCCCCATGCGCCGCGCTACATTCACCAGCGTGAACAGCACGTCCCCCAGTTCCAGCTCCACCGCTTCAGCGGCGGCAGGGTTCTCCTCGGGCACGATGGCCCCCTTCGGGCTTTTGGGGGCGACGGCATAGGCGGCCTGCAGTTCGGCCATCTCTTCAGCCACTTTCGCCCAAATGTCGTCGAGGGTATCCCATTCGAAACCGGCCTTCGCCGCTTTCTTGGAAATTTTCTGCGCTTGCATCAGGGCCGGAAAGCCGCTGGGCACACCGTCCAACAGGCCAGGCGCTTCCGCCCCAGCGCCAGCCGCCTCCTGTGCTTTCACGTCTTCCCAAAGCGCCTTCACGTCGGCGCTGTTGGCGGCGCTTTCGCCTCCGAACACATGGGGATGGCGGCGAATCATCTTGTCGTTCACGTCGGCGCACACATCATCGATGGTGAACAGCCCCTCATCGGTGGCGATCTGGCTTTGCAGCACCACCTGCAGCAGTACGTCCCCCAGCTCTTCCCGCAAATGGCCCGCATCGCGCTTTTCGATGGCGTCCACCGCCTCATAGGCCTCTTCTATCATGTTGTGGGCGATGCTCTGGTGGGTTTGCTCGCGATCCCACGGACAGCCGTCCGGCATGCGCAGGGCGCAGATGGTGGCCACGAGGGCATCGAAGTTCGGGTGGCTGGTGGTTTGCGCTACGGCCTCGGCCACGCTTCGGGGCCGGGTGGCGAGGGATTCGATGGTCATGGGGTTCCTTCCGTTTTTGGACGCGTGCATGTTCTTCGCATTGTTGCGCCATATGGCCGTTTTTGCCGCCGCATTCACGAAATCGTTGCAAAAGCCGGCGGCGAGGGGGCTCGCCCTTGGCGGGAAGCAGGACGCGCCCCCTGGCGGGAACGGAGGCGCAGCGCCCGCTGGCACCGTGCCCCATTCGCGCCCGCGCAGCCGAAGTGTCGCATCGCTGCTTTGCCGCCCGTGCCCGCATCAGCCGCTTCGTCGGCAACCCCCGCAACCACGGTGGCAGGGGCTAAAAGTGCCGTTGCCATTTGGTCCCCCATCTGCCGGCCGGTGGCCGTTCGGGGCGCCTGATCGGCATCCATTCTTCACAACTCGGCCAAACCACCACAGGTTGTGAATGTTGCCCGCAAAAGGGCCCAGTGATTGCGTGGCCATCATCGCTCAACGTTTCATTTGGGCAACCTATCAGGTCATTTATTGCGCATGACCTAAAAATCTCGTGGAATATCCCCGAAGATGTTTTACTATTATCCCCACTAAACGTACGGTCGCGTCTTGCGGTCGTTAACGATAGCCTGGAATTCAAGAGAAAGAGAAAGCAATGCCAGCACCTACTATGACCCCCGAACAGCGCGCCGCCGCCCTGGAGAAGGCCCGCATTGTCCGCGCCAAGCGCTCCGAGCTTACCTCCAAGCTCTCCATGAAGATGATTACGCCCGCCGAGGCGCTGGATCAGGTGAGCGACCCGGTGGTTGGCCGCATGAAGGTGAAGTCGTTCGTGGGCTCCCTGCCTGGCTACGGTAAGGTGAAGACCGAGAACCTGATGGAGAGCCTGGGCATTCCGGCCGACCGTCGCCTGCAGGGCCTGGGTGCCAAGCAGATGGCCGCTCTGAAAGAGGCCCTGTCCGAGTAACTTCGGCTGCTTTTGTTTGCGAAACCCCGTCGCTTGCGGCGGGGTTTTTGTATTCCGGGACGAAGGAAAAAACCCGGCCAAAACCAGCGCTGGTAACCAAGTGGCAACGTATTTGTCCTATAATACCCGCGGGCTATGCCGAAGGCGCCGGGCGCGCCAACGGGCACAAGCCCTGTTCTTCGGTGTTTGGGGCGCATAGGTCGACGCCCTGAAAATATGGCAGCCTCTACTGCCGGGAAAGGAGCACACATGACCAAGATCGTAAGCTCATGGAACGACTGGGATCCGCTGAAGCGCGTTATCGTGGGGCGCTGTGACAACTCCGTCATTCCGCCGGAGGAGCCCGCAACCTCCGAGAAGGTGCCGGTTGACTCCGAGATGCGCGGCATGTGGGGCCTCCGCCCACTGGAAACGGTGGAGCGCGGCAACGAGTGCCTTGAGAACCTGGTCAAGATTCTCGAGGATCGCGGCGTTATCGTCGACCGTCCCACCCCGCTGCAGTGGAACCAGGCCATCGGCACGCCGGACTTCCGCAACGACTCCATGATGACCTGCATGCCCCCGCGCGACATCCTGCTGACCATCGGCAACGAGATCATGGCCGCCGCCAACTCCTTCCGCTGCCGCTACTTCGAGTACCTGGCCTACTGGCCCCTCATGGAGATGTACTTCGAGCAGGACCCCGACTTCAAGTGGACCCAGGCCCCCCGCCCGCGCCTGACCGACCGCTCCTACAAGCACAACTACTACGACGAGAAGATCTCGCTGGAGGAGCGCCTCGAGCGCACCGCCGCCAAGGACTTCGTGACCACCGAGGTGGAGCCCATGTGGGACGCCGCCGACGTGATGCGCATGGGCAAGGACCTGTTCATCCAGCACGGCCTGACCACCAACCGCGCCGCCATGGACTGGTTCCAGCGCTATTACCCCGACTTCCGCGTGCATGCGGTGAACTTCCCCGGCGACCCGTACCCCATCCACATCGACGCCACCTTCGTGCCGCTGCGTCCGGGCCTGATCATCAACAACCCCCATCGCCCGCTGCCCGAAGAACAGCGCGCCATCTTCGAGGCTAACGACTGGCAGATCGTGGAAGCCGCCCAGCCGGCCCACACCGAGCCGCCGGCCTTGTGCTACAGCAGCGTGTGGCTGTCCATGAACTGCCTGGTGCTGGACCCGAAGACCGTTATCGTGGAGGCCTCCGAGGTGTACCAGCAAGAGCAGATGGACAAGCTGGGCATGAACGTTATCCCCTGCGACCTGCGCGATGCCTATCCCTTCGGCGGCGGCCTGCACTGCTCCACCGCCGACGTGTACCGCGAGGGCGACTGCCTGGACTACTTCCCCAACCGCGTGCCCGATCCCACTCTGGTGCGCCCGGAGATGTGGCAGTAACCTGCTGGCTGCATAAGGCGTTTTTTTCGGAAGGCCTGCCCCTTGGGGCGGGCCTTTCTGGTTTCTGACACGTAAATTATCAGGCGATTTTCCCAATCTCTGCAGGGTTGAGGGCTGGCAGCGGACGCCGGTACAGTAAAATTGTGCCACCTGGTTATATATAAGAGAGGAAGGACTGCCATGATCAGGGAACTGCTCCGACGCCGGTTCATTTTGATGGACAAGGCCGCAAACGATCTGGGGGATTACCATGAAATCTAATGAAATAAGTGAAGAGTGCGCAACTGCTTTCGAGGCGTGCAGCGAGGAAGAACAGCACGCCGTTTTGCGCAAAGTAACCTTTTCCTCGTTCTTGGGGAACTTTATCGAGTGGTTCGATTATGCCAGCTACTCGTATTTGGCCACCGTTATCGCCATCGTGTTCTTCCCCAGCGATGACCCCGCTGTAGGCGTTATGAGCGCTTTCGGCGTTTTCGCCCTTTCTTTCCTGGTTCGCCCCATCGGCGCTATTTTCTGGGGAAACATGGGAGACAAGAAAGGCCGCAAATGGGCGCTCTCGGTTTCCATTTTGCTGATGAGCGGGGCCACGTTCCTAATCGGCTGCCTGCCCGGTTACGCGATGCTGGGCGTGGGCGCGCCGCTTCTGCTTTTGCTCCTGCGCATGGTGCAGTCCTTCTCAGCCGCGGGCGAGTACGCCGGTGCGGCTACCTTCATTGCGGAATACGCCCCGCATAACCATCGCGGCTTTTATTGCTCCATGGTGCCCGCCTCCACCGCCACGGGTCTTCTGGTGGGTTCGCTGCTGGCAACGTTCATGTTCTCCGTTTGGGGCGCCGATTCCGCCTTTGTGGTGGACTGGGGCTGGCGCATTCCCTTCTGGCTGGCGCTGCCGCTGGGCTACATCACCCACTTCATCCGCACGCACCTGGAGGATTCGCCGGTGTACGAGCAGATGCAGAACCGCCTGAAGGCGGCGGGCCAAGAGGTGGAGCACCCCATCCGCACGCTGTTCAAGAAGCACTTCCGCGTGCTGATCATCTCCTTTGGCGCCTGCGTGCTGAATGCGGTGGGCTTCTATGCGGTGCTTACCTACCTGCCCAACTACCTGGAAACCACCCTGCATTACGATCCGGCTTCCGCCTCCACCATCACCACCATCGTGCTGGTGGTCTACATCGGGTTCATTTTCCTGTCTGGCCGCATTTCCGACCATTTCGGCCGCAAGAAGATGCTCATCGGCGCTTGCGTCGGCTTCATCGTGTTCACGGTGCCGGCCTTTATTCTGCTGGGCTCTATGAACTTCTGGGTGATTCTGCTGGTGGAGCTGGTGATGTGCCTGCTGCTCACCATCAACGACGGCACCCTGGCCAGCTACCTCACCGAAACGTTCCCCACCGATGTGCGCTATTCCGGTTTCGCCCTCAGCTTCAATTTGGCGAATGCCATTTTCGGCGGCTCGGCGTCGTTCATCTCGTTCTGGTTGATTGACATCACCGGCAACGACATCGCCCCCGCCTGGTACATGGTGGTTATCGCGGTGGTGGCCCTGGTGGCCATGGTGTTCACCCACGACCACTCGGGCAAGAAGCTGGACGACGTGAAGTAACGCTTCGCAGTTCAAGCGAACAAAAAGCAGCCCGGTGTCGCAAGGATGCCGGGCTGCTTCGTTTTCAGGGGAGGGGCTTTGGCTTAATCCAGCGGGCAAGCGTAGCTTACGCCGTTGTGCAGGCAGAGATCCACCAGCTTCATGTCGAGGGTGAAGAGCGTGCCGGCTGTGCGGCGGGCCAACACGAAGTAAGAGACGTTGTAGACGGAGTGGTCCAGCCGGATGCTCTCGTGCAGCGCTTCTGGCTGAAGGTCGGCAAGGGGCACGATTTTGTCCGGGAGACTTACGGCGTTCTGGTAATAAATCACCGCTTCTTGGCGGTCGATCTCTCCCTTGCGAACAAGCTTGCGCAGCACGCTGCTCACTTCCACAAGCGCCAGATCGCACGTGATTACTTTTTCGTCTTTGTGCATAAGGGCTTGGAAGCTCTTGCCATCTTCGGTGTTGCGCAGTATTTCGATGATGGCCGAGCAGTCGAGAACGATCATCGGGCCTCCTCTTCGCGGATTTGCTGAATCAGTTCGACGGTGCTCGGGCAGTTCTCGCTCACGGGGATGGGTCGCATCTGACGAATCCTCTCAAATACCCTTTCACGCCTCTCGCCGTAGTTGATGGGTTCGCTGGTCACGGCAGGTAGGGTGGGCACGTCGCGCATGCCCAGGTACCGCTCGATAATAGTGAGGGTTTGCTGGGATATGCTGCGGTTTTCCCGGTCGGCGCACTGGCGCAGCGCCTCGTAGACGGGGGCGGGACAATCTTTAACCTGCAAGGCCGGCATAATGCCTCCTTTCATCCTGATGCTGCTATTGTAGCATGAAAAATGGATGAATTTCGGATGCGGTTATACTGTTGTCGGAAAGATCAACGCCCCGCAATTTTCGCTAGGAGCTGCTAGACTTGGTGGAACGGGAGTCGTGCCGCTAGGCGCTCCGAAGCAGGTTCAATGGGCTGTGGCTGGAAAGAGGGAAACGTGGGCGAGGAACAACTGACCATCGGTTGCCATTTGTCGTGTTCGAAGGGCTATGCCCAGATGGCGCGGGACGCTGCCTCCATCGGGGCCAACACCTTCCAGTTTTTCACCCGCAACCCCCGCGGCGGCAAGGCGAAACCCATCGACTCGGCCGATGTGGCTCTGTACCACCAGCTGGCGGCCGAGGCGGGCATCAAGCGCATTCTCGCCCATGCCCCCTACACCTTGAACCTTGCGGCGGCGGTGCCGGACACACGGCAGTTCGCCATCGACACCATGGCTGATGATCTGTTGCGCATGGAGGCCACGCCGGGGCAGTTGTACAACTTCCATCCCGGCTCGCACGTGAAGCAGGGGGCCGAAGAAGGGGTGCGCCTCATCGTGGAGGGGCTGAACCGGGTGCTGGCGCCGCAGCAAACCACTACCGTGCTGCTGGAAACCATGGCCGGCAAGGGATCGGAAGTGGGGCGCAGCTTTGAGGAGCTGGCGGCAATCATCGACGGCGTGGAGTTGTCCGATCACCTGGGCGTGTGCCTAGACACCTGTCACATTTGGGAGGGCGGCTACGATGTGGTGGAGCAGCTGGACGAGGTGTTGGAGCAGTTCGACCGCATTGTGGGGCTGGACCGTCTGCGCGCCGTGCACCTCAACGATTCCAAGAACGGCATCGGCGCGGCGAAGGACCGCCACGAGCGCATTGGCGAAGGGGCCATCGGTTTCGAGGCGCTCTCTGCCATCACGCGCCACCCGGCCTTGCGCCACTTGCCCTTCGAGCTGGAAACCCCCAACGACACCCTGGAAGGCTACGCCGCCGAAATAGCCGCCCTGCGGGCCGCCTGGAAGTAGGGCGCCCGCCGTGGCGATGTACGAGATGTGAAAAAAAGGGCGAGGCCGGGTGGCTTCGCCCTTTTTGGTATCGCGGGTTTAAGCAGCGCTTAGCCCTGCCATGCCCGGTCGCGCAGGATGTAGACGAAGGAGGGGCCATTGCCGGTGCCGGGCAGGCGGTGCACCTCGTCGTCGGAGAAGGCCGGCAGGTTCTCGCCCAGTGTGGTGCGGGTGGCCTGCATCTTTTCGTAGCTGGGGTCACCTTCGGTGACGTCCACTACCCAGGGGGCCTCAAAGCTTTCAATGCCCTGCTCCAAATCGCCAAAGAAGCGGGCGCGGCCGCCGCACTGGGCCACGCACTGGGGCAGTTCCCCTTGAGCGATACGCTGCTGGCACAGGGTGCATTTCTCCACCACCTTTTCTTCTTCGTTCAGGTAGCGCACGCCATAGGGGCAGGCCATGACGCAGAACTGACAGCCGATGCACTTGCTCTTGTCGATTTGCACGGTGCCGTCTTCCATCTTATGGCTGGCTTCGGTGGGGCACACATTCACGCATTCCGGGTTCTCACAATGCTGGCATTGCACGGTGAGGAAGTACATTTCCACATCGGGCCAGACGGCGCCTTCGGTTTTGGGGTTGGGACCGATGCGCAGCGTTTTGTTCCAGAAGTTGCCCACGGGCACGTTGTTCACGGCCTTGCAGGCCACGGTGCAGGCGAGGCACCCAACGCAACGGTTGAGGTCGGTGGCAATAGCGTACTGGGTCATGGTTTACGCCTCCTCGTGAAGTTCGTAGTTGGGCACCCATTCCTTCAGCCGGGGGTCGGAGGCGTCGCAGATGATGGGGTTGCCGTTATGGTCGCAGGGTACGGGGTTGCCAAACGGGCTGTTCTCGGCGGTGGCCTTGTAAATCTTCACCGGGTAGGCGCGCAGGTAACTGGTGCCGGAAATGCGGTCTTGGAAGCCCTTGCCGGTGGTGACCAGGCAGTTGCACCCGCACAGGTCGAAGCCCTTGTCCGCTTGATCCAACTCGGGGAACCACCACTGGTGCTCCAGGTTGATGACGCCTTTGTCGATGCCGTGGTACAGGTCGGCGGTTTGGCGAATCTTGCCGTTGTCGTTCTCAACCCACACCCAGTCGCCCTGCTCGATGCCCAGTTCTTCGGCATCGGCGGGGTTAATTTCCACACGCGGCGCCGGCCACAGTTCGCGGCACCAGGGCAGCTGGCGATGCTCGCTGTGGAAGTACACCGGGATGCGGCGACCGCTGGTGGCGATGAAGGGGTACTTCTCGCACATCTCCGGGTTGGAAGTGGGGGACAGGGGCGGTTCCTGGTAAGTGGCCAGCAGGTCTTCCTCGTCTTCGGGCATGAAAGTTTCAACCAGGGTGGACCACAGCTCCATCTTGCGAGTGGGGGTGCCGAAGCCGGGTTTGCCAAACTCTTCCAGGGCGTTCTTGTTTCCGAAGGCCTTCAGCGGCATCATGCCGGTTTCGTAGCGGCGGTAGGTGCCCCAAGTGTCTGGTGCCACTACCTTCGCGTCCCACCAGCCGTTCTTCTGGAATTCCTCGCAGTATTCCTTCCAGGTGGTGGGCTCGCCCTGGCGCCCTTCGTTCAGCATGATGTCCAGGTTTTCCTCGTAGGTGGGCCAGGGATTGTCGTCCGGGCCCCATTGCACGCCCATCTCCTTGTAGATGCGGGTGGCAATTTCAACGTCGTGCAGGGTGTCGGCCGGCGGCTCGATGGCCCGCACGGTGGCGCCTTGGCCGCCCGAAGGCCCTTGGGACATGCGGGGGCAGTTGGTTTCCAGCCAGTGCTGAGCGGGCAGCAGGATGTCGCTCATGCCGGCGGTGGGGGTTTTCCACAGGTCTTCGCACACGAAGAAATCTACCTGAGGGAACGCACGCCACTTTTGCAGCGAGTTGGACATGCACATGAAGTCGCCCGTGGAGCACCAGCCGAATTTGAGGGGGTAGGGCTCGCCGGTTTCGACCGCCTTCCAGATGGAGGCGTCGTCGGCCCAGCCTTGCCACCAGCCCAGCAGCGGATAGTCGTCGATGCCCACCATCTTGTTGAACTGTTCAGCGGAAATATTGGGGATGCCGGGGGCTACGGCGCCCAGGCCCGCCTTGAAGATGAACTGGCCCTGCGTGCCGCCGCGATGGCCGCCGGGCACGTCCCAGTTGCCGGTAAGGCCGATGTAGGCGTCCAGGGCGCGCACGGTGGCGATGGCGTTGCAGCTGTGTTCGATGGCCAGCTGGTACTGGATGCCGCCGTTGCCGTAGCCGGTGGAGGGGTCGATGCGGGTTGCGTGAGTCTTGGCCGCTTGCTCAATCAGCTCGGCTTTCACGCCGGTGATCTCGGATACCTTTTCGGGAGTGTAGGCGGACACGCGCTCGACGAAGTATTCCCACACCGGCCGCACGGTGGAAGTGCGCCCGTCTTTCAGGGTTACCGTGAATTCGCCGAAGAGAGCGGGGTCGATGTTGGGGTCGAATCCAGTGGGGTCGGGCACCCAGCCTTGGGAAACGCCCGGCACCAGATGCTCCTGCATACCGGCGTGGCCGGCGGTGGGCGGTGCCCAGGTTTCCCCTTCCCAAAGGCCGGAGTCGGCATCGAAGTAGGTGAGGGCGCCGGCAAGGTTGTCCCAAACCATGAAGCGGCTGGGGCTTCCCCCTTCAACTAGGTCGGACTCTTTCAACAGGCGGGTTTTCATGTCGAACTTGCCGGAGGTGAAGCGGAAGGTCTCATAGCCGGTGGGGTCGATGTCCGGGCATACCAGGAAGGGGCCGTTGGTCCATTTCTTGGCGAACAAGTCGTCGTAGAGGTCGTTCTCGATCAGCACGTTCAGCCAGCCCATGGCCATGGCGCCGTCGGTGCCGGGCCGCAGGTTCAGCCAGGCATCGGCCTCTTTGCCCAAGTTGGTCATGCGGGGGTCCACCACGATGTGGGTGTCGGCCTTTTCTGCCACGTCTACCACGGTGCGGCAGGAGTCGTCGTAATTGGACAGCTCCGGACCGGTGCCCCAAGAGGTGTACACCTTCGGCCGCGCCACGGTTTCCATCCAAGAAGCCTGCATCATAGACTGCATGGCGGTGGCGAAGAAGCGCGGCCCCTTGCACACCTGCCAAGGGATGGCCATATTGGGCGAGCCGGTGAGTTGCCCCAGCGCGCCGTAGGCGAACATGCCCCAGATGCGCGAGGTGCCCGACATGCCGAAGACGGTTTCGCCGCCGTAGCGGTCCATGCACTCCTGCAGTTTCTGGGCAATGGTGGCCATGGCTTCGTCCCAGCTGATGCGCACCCAGCCGGGATCGTCCTGGCCGCGGGGGTTGGTGCGCTTCATGGGGTGGTACAGCCGATCGGGATGGTAGGCGGCCTGCAGCGATGCCTGGCCCTTGCCGCAATGATTGCCCATCGACTGGAAGGCGCTCTCGTCGCCTTCGGTGCGGATGGCACGGCCGTTTTCCACAATCACCCATACGCCGCATTCCATCTTTCCGCAGCCGCGGCAGCATGACCGTATGCGTTTGATGCCGCTGGTGTCTTGGGTGGTTTGGGGCTGCGCCTGGGCCAGCCCCGGGGTTTGCACTGCAAGAGCAGTCGCGGCAGTTGTGGCGGCGGCCACCTTCATGAAGCTGCGGCGCGACAGGGTCAATTTGCTCATGCATCCTCCTCTCGTCTATGCGGATGAGCAAAACATATGCCGCCAGCGAAGGCCGAAAACCAAGCATTATGCCCGATTGTTCCAAATCGTGCGAAAGACACGATGGTCTTGACATGGGAAAACGCGGTCTATATAAACTGGAAGGGCAATAGCCGCTCTTTTCCGTTACATTATGAGATGGGGGCGCGGCGGGCAGGTCCAGACGCCACAGAGGAACGAGGAGGTTATGACGGCTGGGTTCAAAGGGAGCGCCGAGGCGCTGCAACGCTGGCGGGCAATGCGGCAGCTTCTGTCGTTGCCGGTGGTGTCCATCGGCGTGGCGTTCGGGTGCGCGCTGGTGTGGGTGCTCATGGTGTTCCAAAGCTTGGGGATATTCCACAACTTTGCCAATGGCGAGGCCATTATGGACGCCGTTTACCTCATTTCCATCGTTTCCACGACTGCAACGTTAGCGCTTATCGCCGCGTTCCATCGGCAGGTGCGCGGCATCTTGGGTACGAATCCCATGCGGATAATCATCCCGGCTTCCTTGGCTGCCAGCACGTTCCTCATGTACGCCACGGGGGTTCCGGGCACACTGGGGGTGGTGGCCATCGGTGCCTCCGGAGTGCTTTCTGGCGTTTCATCAGCGTTCTTTCTCATGTACTTTGGGGTCACCCTCAGTCTTTTGCCGTTGCGGGAGAGCATTGTGGCCATCGCCACGGGGTACGGGCTTTCCACGGTGGCCTTTTCGCTGTACCTGTTCTTCTCCCCGTTCGAGGCCACGGTGTGCGCCGCCACTACGGCTCCGTTGGGGGCGGTGTTTCTATATTACGGAGTGCACACGCTGGGGCTTCAAAAGCAGCAGGAGCACGATCCGCTGCCGCCGCAGCAAATGCCGGAGAACCCCGATGAGCGGCGACTGTTGCGGCGGCTCACTGCGGCGTTTTCGCTGTCCATGCTGGTAGTGGGCGTGGCTTACGAACTGTCCCGCACCCTGTACGTGCGAATGGGCGCGTTTGCCGCCGGGGAGGTGGGCGATTACGCGCTGGTGCAGGTTGTTGTGACAACGGTGGTGTCGCTGGGTTCCATGGGCTTGGCTTTGGCCCTGGCGTCCGCCAAAAGTTCCTGGGGGCCTCAGGTGTGCTATCGCCTCACGGTGCTCTTCTTGCTGGTGGGGGTGTTTCTGCTGCCGGCCCCGCTCATCTTCCCGGGCTTATCCACCTTCCTGCCCCTGGCGGTGAACAACGCCTCGTTTTTGTGCCTGAACATGATGATGTGGGTGCTGCTCACCGGTACCTGCCGGCGGTTCTTCACCAGTTGCCTGCGCACATTTGCCACGGTGCGCTGTGCCTGGGCGGCGGGGCCCCTGTGCGGCATGCTGGTGGGGCGCTGGCTTTTGGCGGAGGGGCAGCTGACGGTTCCCACCCTGTTTGCTGCGGCCCTTATCTGTGCCGTTTTGTTGCTGCTGATGGAAAGCTTCATGTTCACCGAACGCACCTTAGGAGAGACGCTGGAACTCATGCCCCGCTCTCAACAGGGGCATTTCCAGGAGAGCTGCCGTCGCGTGGCCCAGCGCTATGGGCTCACCGACCGGGAACGCGAAGTGATGGTGCTATTTGCGAAGGGGCGTACACTGCCCTACATCCAAAAAGAGCTGTACCTATCGAAGAGCACGGTTTCCACCCATCGTCAGCACATTTACCAGAAGCTGGGAGTGCACACTTCGCAGGAAATGATCGATCTCATCCAGAGGGAGCGCGTCTGACAGGCGCTGCGATGCAATAGAACGCCCCGGCTGCCGGGAGGGGTCTGGCAGCCGGGGCGGTGCGGGGGTGGCGGGCGAGACGATTAGACCCGCCCGCTTCCGATGCGGGTTAAGGGGCCCTTAGCCCTGCCACACCCGGTCGCGCAGGATGTAGACGCAACTGGGCTTGTTGCCCACGTCGGGCAGGGTGTACACCTGGCTTTGGTCGAAGGGCTTCACCGCTTCGCCTAAGGTGGCGCGACTTTGCACGGTGCCACTGTAGCTCTTGTCGCCTGTCGAGACATCAACGGGGGCCGGGCCCACGAAGCTCTCGATGCCCTGCTCCAAATCGCCTACGAAGCGTGCGCGGCCGCCGCACTGGGCCACGCACTGGGGCAGTTCCCCTTGGGCCAGCTTCTGCTCGCACATAGTGCACTTCTCCACCACCTTTTCGTCTTCGTTCAGGTAGCGAACCCCATAGGGGCAGGCCATGGCGCAGAACTGGCAGCCGATGCACTTCTCTTTGTCCACCTGCACCGTGCCGTCGGCCAGCTTGTGGCTGGCCTCGGTGGGGCACACCTGCACGCAGGCGGGGTTCTCGCAGTGCTGGCAGGTTACCGGCAGGAAGTACATTTCCACATCGGGGAAGGTGGCGCCGGCCGCCTTGGGGTTGGGGCCGATGCGCAGAATCTTGTTCCAGTAGTTGCCCACGGGCACATTGTTCACCACTTTGCAGGCCACGCTGCAGGCGAGGCAGCCCACGCACTGGTTGAGGTCAGTGGCGATAGCGTATTGAGTCATCTTTACCTCCTAGTATCCGCGATGGGCCTCAGTGCCCTGGCCGCCCGGCAACCAGGCCTTCAGGCGCGGGTCGTCTGGGGTGGAAATCATGGGCGTGCCGTCCACGTCGCAGGGGATGGGATTGCCAAACGGGCTGTTCTCGGGGGTGGCCTTGTACACCTTCACCTGGTAGGCGCGAGCATAGGAAGAGCCGCACAGCGGGTCGCGCAGGTCTTTGTTCACC
>ERZ777306.1688-NODE-1688-length-32925-cov-7.368482_pt1 | contig 32925 bp, 29 predicted proteins | sample MGYA00374966_ERZ777306 | MGnify/ENA primary metagenome ERZ777306 (study PRJEB29329, sample SAMN06343882) | mouse gut metagenome | isolation source: Mouse cecum | place: Austria: Vienna | collected 2014-11-15 ... | reverse complement strand
GGCAGGCCATGGCGCAGAACTGGCAGCCGATGCACTTCTCCTTGTCGATCTGCACCGTGCCGTCGGCCAGCTTGTGGCTGGCCTCGGTGGGGCACACGTCCACGCACGCCGGGTTCTCGCAGTGCTGGCACTGCATGGGCAAAAAGTACAGGTCCACATCGGGAAAGTGGCCCGAGCCCGCCTTCGCCGGATTGGGGCCGATGCGCAGCACCTTATTCCAGTAGTTGCCCACCGGTACGTTGTTCACAACTTTACAGGCCACGCTGCAGGCCATGCAGCCAACGCAGCGGTTGAGGTCGGTAACAATGGCGTACTGGGTCATGTTAGGCCTCCTTCCGAATCTCGTAGTTGGGCAGCCATTCTTTCAGGCGCGGGTCGTCGCAAGAGACGATCATGGGAGTGCCATCGGTGTCGCAGGGCACCGGGTTGCCGTTGGGGCTGTTCTCGGGAGTGGCCTTGTAAATTTTCACGTTGTAGGCGCGGGCGTTGGCAGCACCGCACAGCGGGCACTGGTTGTCCAGCGACGCCAGCGTGTTCACGTTCACCAAATCGAAACCCTTGCCCAGGCCGGTGAATTCCGGCAGCCACCATTGGTGCTCGCAGTTCACCACGCCCTTGTTGATGCCGTAATACAGGTCTGCCGTCTGGCGAATCTTGCCGCGGGAGGTTTCGATCCACACCCAGTCGCCCTGCTGGATGCCCAGCTCGGCGGCGTCTTCGGGGTTGATCTCCACGCGCGGGGTGGGCCACAGCTCGCGGCACCAGGGCAGCTGCCGGTGCTCACTGTGGAAGTACACGGGGATGCGGCGGCCGGTAGTCATGATGTAGGGGTATTCCTTGCACAGCTCGGGGTTGGCCACCGGACCCTCGGGCGGCTCGGTGAAGGTGGGCAGCGTGTAGCGCTCATCGGGGTAATAGCTTTCCAGCAGCGTGTTCCAAATCTCCTGCTTGCCGGTGGGCGTGGGGAAGCCGGGCAGGCCGTCGCGGCGCATCATGCCCACTTCGTAGCGGCGATAGGTGCCCCACACCGGGTACTTCTCCTTGCAGTCGGTCCAGCCGTTTTTCTGGAAGTGCTCCTTGTACTCGTCCCAGCTCATGCCGTACCCGGCCTGGGCCATCTGGTTCAAGTTGTAGGTGGCGTCGGGCCAGGGGTCGTCCCCCAGCGCCCACGGCACTCCCATGGCCTTGTATAGCCCGATGGAAATGTCCACGTCGAAGCGGGTGTCGGCCGGCGGCTCGATGCAGCGGCAGTGGGCCCCTTCCGCACCGCCCGAACCCTGGGAACGACGAGTGGAGTCCAGCTCCATCCAGTGCTGAGCCGGCACGATGACGTCCGCCAGCTGAGTGCCCGGGTGGAACCACAAATCGCACATGGCGAAGAAGTCCATCTGCTTCATGCCCTCGAAGCAGGCCTTCGAGTTGGGGGCGTTCAAGAAGTCGCCCGACTGGCCGTAGCCGCCGCGGATGCGATAGGCGCCGTCGCCGTTCATGGCCTTGATGATGTGCTGCGCGTCGCCCCAGTAGCAGTGGGCCAACGTGGGCATTTTGTCGATGCCCAGCATCTTGGTGGCGTCCTGCTTGAAGGGGGCCGCCTCGCTCATCATGGCGAACTGCTCCGGGAAGGTGCCCACGGTGCCGCCGCGCTGGCCGGCCGGGGTGTCGAAGTTGCCGCAGATGCCGGCCAGGGCGTCGAACACGCGGCAGTTCTGCACGGCGTTGGCGGAATGCTCGATGGCCAGCGAGTAGTTGATGCCGCCGTTGCCGTAGCCGCTGTCCGGGAAGATGCGGGTGGCGTAAATCTTGGCAGCTTCCTCAATTTCCGCCGCCGGCACGCCGGTGATGCCCTCGGCGATTTCCGGCGCGTACTGGGCGCACAGGTCGGCGTACTCCATCCAAGCAGTGGTTACGCTGTGGGTGCTGCCGTCTTTCAGCGTCACCTCGAAGGGGCCGCCGGAAATGGCCGGCAGCAGCTCCTGGGCGCAGCCGCTGAAGTCGGTGGAGTAGGCAATGCGCCCGGGCACCGTGCCCTTCACCAGGTTCTTCTGGGGCGACTCGTAGAACTTCGCCTCGGGGTACGTTTCCCCTTCCCACAGCATGGTTTCAGCGTCGAAGTAGCTCAGCTTGCCGGAGGGGTCGTTGGTGCGCAGCGGGTGCGCGTCGTCGGTGCCGGCCAGTTCGTCATACACCATGAAGCGCTTGGGGCTGCCGCCCTCTTTGATGTCCGACTCCTTCAGAAGCCGCGTGGCCACGGGGAATGGGAAGCCCATCTCCGGGTCGGCCCCCATGAAGCCCGTGGGCTCGATGTCGGCGCAGTACAGGAAGGGGGCGTCGGTCCAGCGGCGCACGTACATCTCGTCGTAGAGGTTGTTGTCGATCACCACATGGGTCCAGGCCAGGCCCATGGCGGCGTCGGTGCCGGGGCGCAGCGGCAGCCAGTGCTTCGACTCTTTGCCCAGGTTGGTGCGGCGCGGGTCCACGATGATGTAGTCCTCTGCCTGCATGGTCACGTTCACGGTGGAACGGCAAGAGCTGTCGTAGTTGGACATTTCCTGCGCGCCGCCCCACTGCACGTACACCAGCGGCCGGTCTTCCTGGGCCATCCAGCTGTAGGCCTTGCCCGACTGCCAGGCGGTGGCCACATGGCGCGGCCCTTTGCAAATCTGGTACGCGGAATGGCCGTTGGGGCTGCCGAACAGCTGGTACAGGATGCCGCCGGCAGACTGCATGCACCAGTTGCGAGAGGTGCCGCAGAAGGTGGTGAGGCATTCGCCGCCGTATTTGTCGATGAGCTCCTGGAAACCGGTGGCCATCAGCTGGAAGGCCTCGTCCCAGGTGATGCGCTGCCAGCCGGGGTCCGCTTCGCCCTTGGCGGCGGTGCGCTTCATGGGGTGGTACATACGGGCGGGATGATAAGCGGCCTGCAGCGACGCCTGGCTTTTCGTGCAGCAATTGCCCTCCGAGGCGAACGCGCTCTGGTCGCCCTCGATTTTCACGGCGCGGCCGTTTTGCACGGTCACCCACACGCCGCATTCCATCTTGCCGCAGCCGCGGCAGCAGGTGCGGACGCGCTTCACGTCCCCCTGCTCCTGCGCCGGCGCCGCCTGCTCCGCCAGGGCCGCCCCCGCCGTAGTGGCGGCAACGGCGGTGGCCGCAGCCGTTGCCAGCGACAACTTCGCAAACGAGCGCCGCGACATGGTTAGCTTAGCCATAAGCTCCTCCTTTTCCTCTCCTCTTGCTCGCGCGTTGGGCGCGATGGTTCGAGTATGGGCCTGGCGGCAGCTGTATGGAAATGCTATTATTTGGTCACATTATTAGATTGCTTGCGAAGTTATACGTCAAGGCAATTTACTTATAAGCTTTCATGATAAGCAGGGGGGCACTATCATGAACATCTCCTACTTTGCGGAATTTGTAGCGCTGTCCGAAAGCCTAAACTTTTCCGCCACCGCCAGCCAGTTGAGTATCTCGCAGCCGGCGCTCAGCAACCACATCCAAGCACTGGAAGAGGAGCTGGGAGTAAAGCTCTTCGAGCGCACGCGCCGGTCGGTGGCCCTCACCAAGGAAGGACGCCTGCTGCTGGCCGATGCCCGCAACCTGCTGGATCAGTACGCGGACATGCACCGCTTCAGCCAAAAAAACCTCGCCGACAACTGCATCTTCACCGTGGGCGGCTGGCTGGAAAGCCCCATCGTGATGAGCCAGCTGGCCACCAGCGTACGGCGCTTCCACGACGCCTCGGGCGTGCAGCTGAAGATGATGAGCGTGCAGGGCTACGCCACCAACATGGCCGAAGAGCTGAACAGCGGCAAGATTGACTTCATTGCGGCACATCGCGGCACCTTCCCCGCCGAAAGCAACGAGCCGCTGGACTGCCTGCCGTTTTGCACCGATTGCTTTGCCATTGCGGTGACCAGCGAAAACCCCATGGCCGGAAAAGGCGAGACCACCATGGAGGACCTGGCGCAGCTCACCTTTATCCACCTCACCGGCCCCGGCTTCGAGGCGGGCTGGAACCAAGTGGTGGCCGCCTGCGAAGAAGCCGGCTTCACCCCGAGAGAGCGTCCCGTGTTCATGGAAAGCGCCACGGAAACCTCGATGCTCGACTTGGCCGACAGCGAATGCTTCGTGTTCTCGTTCGGCGGCCTGGCCAACGGCATGTTCTTCGCCGGCCGCCCCGACCTGACGGTAGTGCCGGTGCGGAGCGCCAGCTTCAAGGTGGACCTGTTCTACAAAGAGGCCAACCTCCACCCCACCCTCCGCCAGTTCGTGGAGTTCCTGAAGGGCTAACCGGCGCCACTTAAAGCGCTACCTCTTCAATGCAGTTGACGCCCATTTCCTGGCAGACGGTAACCAGCCTTTTGTCCAGGGTGAACAGGCAGCAGGCGTGGCGGCGAGCAAGCGTGGCGTAGAGCATGTCGTACACCGGATGTTCCCGAAGAACCGCCTCGGCGTAAGCCTCATCGATGTTGACGTCGGAGGGCACGAAGCTGTCCACAACACCCAAAGCCGTTTGAATCCACAAGCTGGCCTCTTTTTCGCTGAGGTGCCCGGCGCGGCGATACTTCCACACAACGTTGCGCAGCTCTATCTTCAAAAGATCGGGGGCCATCACCTGCTCCCCCTCCAATAACAGCTGACGCAGGGCCCGCCCCTTTTGGGTATTGCGGCACATCTCAATGACAGCCGAGCAGTCCATGACCACCATCGCTAATCCTCCTGGCCATTGCGCAGCAGGCTAAGCAAGTGCTCGTCTCGCTCCTCGCGCATCTCGCGAATCATGTCAACAGAGCTGGGCAGGCTGTCAGGACCGGGCGCGCCCTCGAAAGAGGCCTCCAGCCGCATAAAGCTGCGGCGGCGGCGCTCGATACGCGCCGAAGGGCCAGCGGCGCCAGCGCACGTGACATCCCAAGCCGCGCTTGCAGCCTCAGCCTCGGTCATCCCTCGCTGATAGCCTTCCAGAAAGCGCCGCAGCACGTACGTTGTTTGCTGAGAGATGCTCCTGTCTTGCTCGGCCGCGCAAGAGCGCAGCTGGTTGTACAGCTCTTCGGGAAAGTCTCGCACTTGAAGGGCTGGCATTGCACATCCTTTCATGCATATGTATGAAGTTTTCATAGTATAGCATGCACCGGCGAACCCTGCTCACATGGCGCGGCTTGTAAAGCTCGGAATAACGGCCGTTTTTGCCACCACAGCCGTCCCAACCGGCAAAACACCCCGTTTTTACGAGCACGCACCGCGCACGGCGGCGAGCCCGGGCCTCGCTCTGGCGCTTCGGCGGTGGCGGGCAAACGAAAGGCGCCCCGGAGGGCGCCTTGGCTCTTGGCTGTGGGTGCGACTGCGCGGATTGCGGCTAGCGCGTGTTGGAGGCGTAGGGGGCCTTGTCCTTCAGCAGCACGTCGTGGGCACCGCCCTCCACGATGGAGGTGGCGCTCACCAGTGTCAGCTTCGCCTTGTCCTGGAACTCAGGGATGGTGAGGGCGCCGCAGTTGCACATGGTGCTCTTCAGCTTAAGCAGCGTGATGGCCATGTTGTCCTTCAAGCTGCCGGCGTAGGGCACGTAGGAGTCCACGCCTTCCTCGAACGACAGGCTCTTCTTGCCGCCCAGGTCGTAGCGGCCCCAGTTGCGGGCGCGGGCGGAACCTTCGCCCCAATATTCCTTCATGTAGGTGCCGTTCACCATCACCTTGGCAGACGGGCTTTCGTCGAAGCGGGCGAAGTAGCGGCCCAGCATCACGAAGTCGGCACCCATGGCCAGCGCCAGGGAGATGTGGTGGTCGTACACGATGCCGCCGTCAGAGCAGATGGGCACATAAATGCCGGTTTCGCGGAAGTACTCGTCGCGGGCCTTCGCCACCTCGATGGTGGCAGTGGCCTGGCCGCGGCCGATGCCCTTGGTTTCGCGGGTGATGCAGATGGAGCCGCCGCCGATGCCGATCTTCACGAAGTCGGCCCCGGCCTCGGCCAGGAAGCGGAAGCCCTCGGCGTCCACCACGTTGCCGGCGCCGATTTTCACCGCGTCGCCGTAGTGCTCGCGCACCCACTGGATGGTGAGCTTCTGCCAATCGGAGTAGCCCTCCGAGCTGTCGATGCACAGCACGTCGGCGCCGGCGTTCACGAGCGCGGGCACCCGCTCGGCGTAGTCGCGCGAGTTGATGCCGGCTCCCACCATGTAGCGCTTGTGGGCGTCCAGCATCTCGTCGGGGTTGGACTTGTGGGAGTCGTAGTCTTTGCGGAACACCAGCGCCACCAGGCAATCGTTAGCGTCCACGATGGGCAGCGAATTCAGCTTGTGATCCCAAATGATGTCGTTGGCCACCTTCAGCGTGGTGCCGTCCTGGGCCACCACCAGCTTCTCGCGCGGGGTCATGAAGTCGGCCACCTTCTCGTCCAGGCTCATGCGGGACAGGCGGTAGTCGCGCTCGGTGACGATGCCCAGCAGCTTGCCGTGGGCGCTGCCGTCGGCGGTAACCGGCATGGTGGAGTGGCCGAACTTCTCGTGCAGCTCCACCACGTCGGCCAGCGTCATCTCGGGGGACAGGTTGGCATCGGAAGTGACGAAACCGGCCTTGTAGTCCTTCACGCGGGCCACCATGGCGGCCTCGTCTTCGATGGACTGGTTGCCGTAGATGAAGGAGAGGCCGCCCTCAGTGGCCAGCGCCACCGCCATCTTGTCGTCGGACACGGCGGCCATGATGGCGCTCACCATGGGCACGTTCAGGGTGAGGGGGCACTCCTCCTGGCCCTTGCGGTACTTCACCAGGGGGGTTTTCAGGCTCACGGCGGCGGGAACGCAATCGGCGGGCGTATGCCCCGGGACCAGCAGGTATTCGTTGAAGGTGCGGGACGGTTCGTCGAAGTAAAACGCCATGGCCAGTTCTCCTTTTCTTCCCATTTCGGCGGCTTGGAAATAATTTCTGCGTATTATAGGGCTAAACAGGGCGGTCGCGCAGGAACAACACGCAACGCCGCACTCCCCTTCCGCCAAAGGAAACGCGCCCGCCATTTCGGCGTTTTCCCCGTAGAATATTCGCCAGCAACCGCCGCCGCGCCACGGTGCGGCCCACAGCCCCAGGAGCCGCCATGAACTTCCACAACGCCAGCTTCAAAGCCGCCTACGGCACCTCCGCCCAACTGCCCGCAAGCACGCAGCCGGAGGTGAGCTTCGCCGGGCGCTCGAACGTGGGAAAGTCGTCGCTTTTGAACAAGCTGATGTACCGCAAGGGGCTGGCGAAGGTGTCGTCCACGCCGGGCAAAACCGCCACGGTGAACTTCTACGATGTGGACGGCCAGGCGCTGGTGGACCTGCCCGGCTATGGCTACGCGAAAGTGTCGAAGAGCGAGCTGGGGCGCTGGAGCGATCTGATTGAGGGCTACTTCAACCAGGATCGGCAGTTTGCGCTGGTGGTGAGCCTCATCGACATCCGCCACGAGCCCAGCGCGCTGGACCGCCACATGGTGCAGTTTCTGCAAGACGCCGAGCTGCCGTTTGCCATCGCCCTCACCAAGGCGGACAAAATGTCGAAGCAGCAGGCCATGAAGCAGCTGTCCATGATTCGCAAGGCGCTGAACACGCCGAAGGAAGTGCCCTATGTGGTCACCTCGGCCGAAAAGGGCACTGGCATCGAAGAGCTGCGCCGCCTGATAGCCGACGCCCTGGGGGCGTAGGGGCGCACTATTTCCCGCGGCGCACCAGCACTTCGCTGAAACCGTCTATTTCCTCAAGAAACACCAGGAGCCTCTCATCGGCGGAAACGTCCAGGCGAACGCCCACAACGTCGGGGCATGCAGCGGGCGCCGGGAACTGGCGATCCACCAATACCGCCAGCTGCAAACTGGCCGGCGCCCCAATGCCGCACAGCACATCCAATGCCTTGCGAGCGGTGGCGCCGGTAAAGGCAACATCATCCACAACCACCACCGTTGCACCGTCAATGCAGAAGGGCACGTCAACCGACCGAACCTCAAGATCGCTCGCACAGCGGTCGTCGTCAGCTCTCGCATCATTGGCGCCCAAAGCGCCTTGCGCCCCCTTGAAGGCAACCTCCAAGCGACCAACCGGCGGTTGCACCCCGCAAAGAAGGGCCACGTCCCGGGCAAGCCTTTTGGCAACGGCAGACCCTCTCGCATTGAGCCCCACCAGCACCGAATCCGCCGCAAACCCCTCGCCCACCACGAGCTGCTGGGCCATGGCGGCAATCATGCGCCTTATGTCGCCCCCGCTGAGGCAGGTATCCTTGATTTCGGTCTTGATTTGCATAAGCGCTCCCTGTAACCACCGCATGCCGGAGACGGGAACCCGTCTCCGGCATTGCGAAACTGCCCTACAGCACCGCTTTATCCGAATACAGCGGTCCTACGCGTGAATCCTGGTGCCCGACAGACCAGCCATCGTCTCGGGCGCCTTGTCAAGCGCGCCGATGATGCAGGTGCGACCGGGACGGCTGCGGACGAATTTGATGGCGGCACGCACCTTCGGCTCCATGGACCCCTTGCCAAATTCTCCGGCATTCGCCAGCGCCTCCGCCTCGTCGGCGGAAATATCCACCAGCTCCTTCTGCTCTGGGGTGCCAAAGCCGGTGCACACGTATTCCACCGCCGTCAGCAAGAACAGGTAATCCGCCTTGCAGTCCTCCGCCAAAAGCTCGCCGCCCATATCCTTGTCAATGACCGCCGCCACGCCTTTGTAAGCGCCTTTGTCCTGGTAATCGCGCACTACCGGGATACCGCCGCCACCGCAAGCGATGACGATGAATTCGTTGTCCAACAAATTCAGAATGGAAGGGGCCTCCACGATCTTCTTGGGCTGGGGACTTGCCACTACCCGTCGCCATCCGCGACCGGAGTCCTCCACGAAAACCTGATCGGGGTGCTCGGCCATTTCCGCTTTCGCCTGCTCCTCGGTGAGGAACACGCCAATGGGCTTGGTGGGATTGGCGAAGGCCGGGTCGTCCGGATCCACCTCCATTTGAGTGACGATGGAGGCCACATGCCAGCGCTTGTAGGACTTGTGCATGGCCACCCCCAGCGCCTGCTGCAGGTGATAACCGATGTAGCCCTGACTCATGGCGCCGCATTCCGGCAGAGGCATAGCCGGCACCTTCGGGTCGTCCTCGGCCGCCAGCGTGAAGGCCTTTTGAATCATGCCCACCTGCGGGCCATTGCCGTGGGTGATAATGATCTCGTTGCCCTGCTCGATCATTTTCAGCAAGGTGGGAGCCGCTTCGCGTACGCGGGCAATCTGCTCTTCGGGGGTATCCCCCAGCGCGTTGCCCCCCAGGGCCACCACTACGCGGGTATCGTTGTTTATCCGGGTCATTTCGCGCTTCGCTTCCTACTCGTCGTAGTGGGTACCGGCCACTTTGTCCAACGTGGGGGTGAGGGCCATTTCCACCTGCGCGGTGTAGTAGTCCACCATCGCCTGCTTCTGCTGACGGGCGCGGGGGTACATGAAGGTGACCAGCAGGCCCTTCTGGGTATGGAAGCGGTTGGCGGCCTGCTCGATAAGCAGGGAGTGCGGGCCATCCCACACCGACTCGGCAATCTCGTAGCCGCGGTTGCCCGGCAGCGGGTGCATCACCTTCACCCATTCGGGGGCGGCGGCAATCAGCTGATCGTTCACCGCGTATTTCGGGTAGAACTCTTCCAGCTTCTTGTCCTTCAGATGGTCGGAGCCGTGATACCACCAGGCGTCGGTGATGATGAAGTCCACGTCCTCGATGTACTCATAGGGGTTGTCGGTTTGGATGAACTTGCCGCCAGATTTCTCGCAGTTCGCCTTCACCAGGGCAACGTCCTCGGGCAGCATTTCGGCTGGCTTGGGGGCGCAGGAGATGAAGGTGTAGCCCATAATGGAGGCAATGAGCGCATTGGAGCGGCACACGCCGCCAATGTGCAGATTCTCCTCGCTGTGGTCAACGGAGTTGTCGCCCACCCACATCACCACGGCGTCTTCCAGCTTCTTGCCTGCCGGCAGGTTCTCCATGATGGTGAACACATCGCAGAGCGCCTGGGTGGGATGCATGCAGGCGGAGCTCATGCCGTTGTACACCGGCACCGTGGCCCACTTCGCCAACTCCAAAATGCCATCGTGGGATTCGTTGCGAATCATAATGGCATCCACCATGCCGGAAAGCACCAGCGCAGTGTCTTTCAGGGTCTCGCGGCCCTCGCCCACGTGCAGGGTCTTGGTTTCCAGGTACAGGGCATCGCCGCCCAGCTTATCCATGGCAGACTCGAAAGAGACGCGAGTACGAGTGGAGGGCTGGTCGAACATGAGGGCGATAGTGTTACCCTTCAAAAGCGGCAGCTGGATGCCCTTCTGATCCGCCTCCTTCAGCATGCGGATCATTTCCAGCATCTCCAGGAACTCTTCCTTGGTGAAGTCCTGCACGTCAACGAAGTCTTTTTTGGTAATCATGGTCTTCCTTTCCTAAGGTCTTCGGCTTCCGCCATTTGAACAAGTGAAACGGGCGGGCAAGGGCCGGGCCTGCTTGCCCGCCGCATGAAGGGAGGGGTGCTAAATCGCTTGGCGCACCAGCGGCATGGACATGCAGCGTGGGCCGCCGCGCGCCCGGCACAGTTCCCCGGAGGGCACGGTAAGCACTTTCACGTCGTGCTTGTCCAGCGCATCGTTCGTGCGATGGTTTCGGTCGTAGGTAACTACAACGCCTGGCGCTATGGCCAAAGTATTGGAGCCATCGGACCACTGCTCATAGTCGGCCCAGAACGGATCACCGCCCGCGCAGGGGATGAGGTCAACCGCTGGCAGGTGCAGCAGCCGCTTCAGGGCGCTTCCCAGCTTCTCCTGAACGAATTGGGCCTTCAGCTCGCCGTTCGCCCCCAGCGTCAACTCGTAAAGCTTCAGGCCTTCCATGATGCCGGGATAGTAGGTGAACTTGTCCACGTCTACCTGGGTAAACACCGTGTCCAGGTGCATATAGGCGCGGCCCTTCGGAATTTCGAACACCACAACTTTCTTGAAGCTGTCGCCACTGGAAAGAGCGGCCTTGGCAAACTCTTCGATGGCTTGCGGCAGCGTACGGCAGCTGTGACCGATGGCAATAACCTCGGGCGAGAGGATGCAGATATCGCCGCCCTCGATGGTCTCGCCATGGGGATTGTTGGCGTGCAACAGCTTCACGTCTTCGGAAGCAAAATCCTTCACGTTTTCGAAAACGTGCTTCCACACCACTGTTTCCAGGTTGCGGGCATTCTGCACGAACCGGTTCAGCGTAAAGTTGGAGCCCACCGAGCAGCCAGGGTCGCGGCACATAACGAAGTTGCATGAGGTGTGCATGGCATAAGGGTCGTCCGGATTGTCGTCCGGCAACGCATCGGAAAGGCTCCAGGGCTTCTCCACCGCCGCCAAGTCCTTCTTCTCGATGCCGGCCATCACCGTTCGGGCGAAATCATGGGCCGACATCGGTATGAGGTAATTGGAAATCTGCTCGCGCTTGGCGTCGTCATAGATGAAATCCTCGGTCATGTACTCGTCCAGGAACTTCTGACGATCCTCTTCATCGCCCAACGAGCGCTCGAACAAGTCCTCCAGATACACGACCTCTGCCCCGTTGTCGCGCAGGTGCTGGGTGAATACGTCGTGGTCCTTACCCGCTTGCTCGGCCCACACAACGTCGTCTACCAGCTGAAATTCTCGCGAATCGGGACGAACTGCGTCGAAATACAGCTCCGGACGCGAGACAAGGATCTTCTTGACCTTGCCCACTTCCGAATACACATCGATGGTACCCACGCTCAAACCTCCTTCTCTTTCTTGTTTGGTTTTGCTTTCTTCTTTTCTCGCCCGTCATATGCCGGGCGTCACACGGGGCCGCCACCTGCGGTTTTGCCCCGAAAAGAAGCTCCTTAGCCCAGGGGGTTGCAGCCCCGTTGCACCTGGGCCCTCCTAACGAGCCGCCGCCGTTACACCATCCCCATGGCAAACATGGCCAAGCTGACTGCGGCGAACAGGGCCAGCACCACGATGGCAACGATTTCCTTGGTGTTGAACACCTTCTCCACACCGGCTTCCTTGCGGGCCTGATAGAGGAAGATGACGCCAATGAGGAAGGGGATGGACAGCAGCATGATGTAGACAAGGCCGGAGACGAACATGGCATAAAGCATGTACACCGTGCCAATGGCGCCGATGATGATGTTGCGCACGCTACCCGGCTCTTCCGGATGCTTAACAGAGCGCACAGTGTTGTAGGCGGTGATCATGACCCAGGTAACCAAAATGGCCGAGCTGGAAAGCGAGAAACCGAAATTGTAGGCATCCTCGGTAAAGTGCATAGTAATCAGGAGCAGCTGCGCCAGAAACGTAGTGATGAACAGCGAGAACATCGCCGTGCCGTTCTGGTTGGTCTTGCCCCAACGGGCCGGCAGCAAATGGTCGTCGGCCAGGATTTGAGTGGACTCGGTGGGCATGATGGTGTAGGCCAGCCACGCGCCGGCAATGGAGATGATGATGCACGCTTCAACAAGTTGAGCGGCAATGGGGCCCACATACAGCTCAAGGATTTTGCCGATAGAGGGCTCGCCCAAAGCCACAAATTCCTCAGCGCTCATGAGGCCGTAAGGGATCATGGCGCAAATGAACAGTAGCGCCGTGCCAATGAACAGGCCGATGATGCTGGCTTTTGAAGCCACCGCCTTGCTCTTGGCGCGCTTGGACATAAGCGCAGCTGACTCAACGCCCATAAACAGCCAGATGATAGACAACATCGAATCCGTGGCCTGGCCGAACACCGAGCCAAGATCAAAGCCTTGGCCCAAATCGGCGTTTCCGGCGAAATTAGACCAGAAGTCAGTGGCGAAAATGTCGAAATTGAAGAAGAACACGGTCACGCCGATAAATACCACCAGTGGAACGATCTTCACCACGGTGACGGCGGCGTTCAAGATCATGGCGTTCTCGACACCCTTGCTGATAAGCAAGAACATGAGCCACATGAAAACCGAAGCGATTGCAATGGAGCCCCAGCTGGTGCCTGTGTCTCCCAGCACGGGGAAGAAGGTGCCCAGCGCAATCATCATCATGGTGGCAAAAGCGATGTTCCCCACCCAGCCGGAAATCCAGTAGCCCCAGGCGCTCATGAACTCACCCAAAGGACCGAAGAGTTTTTGGGCGTAACAAAACATGCCGTCACCCTCCGGCTCCTTATCCAAAAGGTTTTGCAACGAAAGCACAAACAGAAGCATGCCGACAAAGCACACAGCCCAGGCAACGATGGCGCCGCCTGGCGATGTAACCGTGCCCAGCTGATAGGCAATGTCATATACCCCCGAGCCTATCATTCCTGCGAGAATCGCCGCCACCATTGGCAGCAGTCCGAGCTTCTTCTCAGAGCTCATGGTCCCTCCCCTTTCTGCTGTTTCCAACATTCGGAAATATCCTAATTAGGATAGTTACGAATTATTAGCAAATCAGGAATAGGTGTCAAGCAGTGATTCGGACTTTTTTTAATTTCAGAAATCGTGACCGCTTGAGAAGAAACCTGGTATTTAACTGGTCTTTTAGTCTCTTTTCCGCCATTTTGCGTCTTTGCACCATCGTTGTCCCGAAAAAAATATCGCTCTCTTTTCGAAGATTCGTCTTTTTACGAATGTCCTGCTAAAATTGGCGAAAATCTCATTTACCCGCAAATCGCAGGCAAGAAGGAACCCATGCTCATAAACAGCCCGGCCGCTTCAGGAGAGAAGCAGCGCGTTCGAATAAAGTACAGCCCCATTGTGGAGATCGCCTCCAGCCTCCATTGCTTGGAACGCCCGGAAAGCTGCCCGCAGTTCGAGGAAACGTTCCAAAAAGTGCTTCGGGATATGCCCCCCGAGATGCGCAGCGATTTCGACTACTTAAGCGAAGTCACTGTAAGTTGGACCCTTGCCATCGACCTGTTCTGCTACCTGGAGCAGCACGAAATCGAAAGCGCGAAGGGGCTTCTGGCCGCATTCCCCAAACTGAGCGACATCGAATTCATCTATGGAATGCTCTCGGGGCTTGCGCCCAAGCGCACCATTGGCCGGCTGGTCAAACAGCCGCAGGCCGTTTCTACCTGGTCGGACAACGCAATAGAGAACTTCATAGGCATGGGCCTTGCCCGCCGCATTGTCGCGGAATCTTCCCAGATTCACGAGCGCATGGCGCGGTTCCTGAAGTGGTACTGGGATAACGTTTTCGAAGAAATCTGGCGCAGCATCGGCGCAGCTGAAATTGGCTGCATGGGCGTTGAGAAAAAAGTGTTGGCAGCCATGAGCGAGAGCGCATATCTGGAAACCTGCCATCCAGGGCTCAAAGTTGTGCGCGGCAGCCTTACGGTTGTGGATGTGCCTGAGTGTTCTTGGCAGCTGGGCGACGTGGAGTCCATCGATGTCTTTCTCAGCGCCTTCAGCGGGTCGAGCCTTATCGTCAACCAATTCGATGGCGTTCTGACCCTGTTCAAGAGGATTGCCGTGGTTGATCTGGAGTCCGACGATATAGGCTTGGAGGAACTGGCGGAGTTCCTGAAATCCATTTCCAGCTCCACGAAATTCCAAATACTCAAGGAGCTGTATAACTCGCCGAAAACCACAAAGGAGCTCGCGGAGGCGCTGGACATGGCCCCCAGCTCTATCTCGGAGCATCTGAAAACCCTGCGTGCGGCAGAGCTGCTGTATCCCCAACGGGTAAAAAACTCCGTGTACAATCGATTCCTCTACGAGAACTACCAGGCCTTCGCATCGCGTCTGCTCACCTATTTCGATCAATAGACGCGGCGCAAATCCCCAGATAGACGCGATGTTAACAACCGTTGCTTTCCTTTTCGGGGCGCTGTGGTAGCGTAGGGCGCAGCCCGCGTTTTGCCCTCGCTCGCCCAAGGAGGCCGCCATGTTCAAAGACAACCTGAAGCGCTTCCGCAAATCCCGAAAAGCGCGGGAGCTGACAGGGGACGGGGATAGCATCATGCAAGGGCGTGTCAGGGGGACGTTCACTTTTGACACACGGGAAGCACTGCCGGACATGATGGCCGCAGCGTGTGTCAAAAGTGAACGTCCCTCTGACACGCAAACCGGGCCCAAACGCACTCTCGCCCGATGGTCCGTTTTCGCGGATGGCACCGGGCGAGCGCTAAGGAGAAAGGCCAACAGACGCGCAGGTCACTTCAGGCTGGCAATGGCCCCAAAACAGCCTTTGCCTGCGGCTGGGCCAAACACGTCGCTTAGCCCTTTGCCTGGTTGGCGAATTTGGCGGGTCAAGGATTCCACAATAGCCGTGCGAAGTGGCACTGGGGGGCAGAGTCCCCTCTCAAACTCGGACCCAGTGCCTACTCCAGCAATGCCACCGCGCAAGCGCGTTGCGAAACGATGCCGGTTTTCCCGGCTTGGAAGACGCCGCCCCCGGGCGGCGTTCCGCGAACGGCCAAGCCATTTTGACCCCTTGACCGAACGCTGCAGTTGCGACTTACCCCCGCCCAGGACCAGCCCGCTTTCTGCTTTCGGCCCTGCGGCCCTTGCTTCGTGTGCGGCCCGGCGCGTTTCCTGTTCGAAGGCGCTTCGTTTACTGCGTGTTGCTTTTATACCGAGTTGGCTCCACCGCCGCAATAGCCTTGAGCCCACTCCATAAGCCGCGCACCAATCCTCCACCGGTCCTTCATTACTATCCGCTGGCGGAATAAAAGGCAAGCGTATCAGGGGGACGTTCACTTTTGACAGATGGGAAGGCATGGCAGGGGAACGGGGGTAACGTCATGCCCCGCACCTCTGCTATCATGGCTCCCATGAAAACCATTGGCTTCATATCCGACACCCACGGCACGCTGGATCCGGCCGCCTACGCGGCGCTGGCCGACAGCGACGTGATCATCCACGCCGGCGACATCGGCCGCCCCTCGGTGCTCACCGAGCTGCGCTGCCTGGCCCCCATCATCGCGGTGCTGGGCAACAACGACTTCCCGGAATACGGCAGCGACGTGGACCACTTCGCCACGCCGGAAATCGAAGGGGTGCGCTTCCTGGTGGGCCACGAGCCCATCTACGTCACGCCACGCGCCTTCCCTCAGCGGTTGAAGCCGGGCGACCCCATCCCCGATGTGATCGTGCACGGCCACGTGCATTACCCACGGCTTGAGTGGGGCTCGTCGGTGCGGCCGGCGAAACTGCTGCTGTGCCCCGGCGCCGTGCTGCGCCCCCGTAACGGCAGCGTGCGCACCATCGCGAAAATGCAGGTGGAGGACGGCCGCATCCTGCGCGCCTGGGTGGAAGACCTCCGCGGCAACCAGTTGATGACCTTTCCTGCATAGCAGGGCGCGTCGGAGGCGTCCCCGAGTTCCATTTGCAGCTTTAGGCAGAGACAGAATCTCTGCCCTACGAATTCGACCCGAACGCTGACACGCCTTCCACGGACCTCCGGAAATGCGGCGACTACATATGGCGCAAGAAGGCTTCGTAGCCGCGGTAGGCCTCGTACACGTCAATCTTGCTGGTGACTTCCCAGGGCGCGTGCATTGACAGCACCGCCACACCGCTGTCAATCACATCCATGCCGTACTCGGCGGGAATGTAGGCGATGGTGCCACCGCCGCCGGCGTCCACCTTCCCCAGCTCGGCCGTTTGGAAGAACACGCCAGCATCGTCCATCACCCGGCGCACCCGCGCCACGTACTCGGCGCTGGCGTCGTTGGAGCCGCTCTTGCCGCGGGCACCGGTGTATTTGTTGAACACCAGGCCGCGCCCCAGGTAGGCGGAATTCTTCGCCTCGAACACGCTGGCATAGGCGGGGTCGAATCCGGCGGACACGTCGCTGGACAACATGCGCGACGCCTCCAGCCCGCGCCGCAGCAACAGCATGCCGCTCTCGCCCGCCAGCTCCATGATCTCGGCCATGGTGTTCTCGAAGAAGCGGGAGGTCATGCCGGTGGCCCCCACCGAGCCGATTTCCTCTTTGTCCACCAGCACGCACACCGCCGTGGTATCGGGCACCACCGGAGAGGCGGCCAACGCCAGCTGCGCCTTTAGCGACGTGAATGCGCATACGCGGTCGTCCTGGCCGTAACCGATGATCATCGAGCGGTCCAGCCCCAGCTCGCGGGCGGGGCCGGCCGGCACCACTTCCAGCTCGGCCGACAGGAAGTCCTCTTCGCCGATGCCGTACTTCTCTTCCAACAGCTGCAGGAAGCGGGCCTTCACCGGGTCTTTCGGGGCCTCCGGCTTATCGCCCTCGGCGCCCTCCCCTTCGCCTTCGGCCGCCTGCGCCTGCGCTGGGAAGCTGCCCACAAGCAGGTCGAGGTCTTCCCCTTCCACCACCTTGTCGCCGGTTTTCGCCAGCTGCGCGCGGCCCAAATGGGGCAGCAGGTCGGTAACGCAGAACACCGGATCGGCCGCATCTTCGCCGATAACCACATCCACCACCGTGCCGTCGGTTTTGGCCACCACGCCGTGCAACGCCAGCGGCAGCGCCACCCACTGGTAGTTTTTGATGCCGCCGTAGTAATGGGTGTCCAGCAGCGCCAGCCCCTGGGCCTCGTAGAGAGGGTTTTGCTTGATGTCCAGCCGCGGCGAGTCGATGTGGGCGCCCAAGATGTTCAGCCCCTGGGCCATGGGGGCGCGGCCCACGTGCACCAAGATGAGCGCCTTGCCCTTCGCCTGGGCCCACACCTTGTCGCCTGGCTGCAGCGGCAACTCTTCGGCAATCGCCCGGGAAAGCGGCTTGTATCCGGCCGCCTCCGCCAGCGCGATGGCTGCCTGCGTGCATTCCCGCTCGGTTTTGTTCTCCGAAATGAACCAGCGGTACTCTTCCGCCAGCTGCTCCATGGCCGCCAAATCCTCTTGGCTGCGCTCGTTCCAGGCCACTTTCCGCTCCATACTGCAACTCCTTTGTATTTCCCGAAGAGATAAGCAAACGTTCGCGAAACGCTTGCCGCGCCTTCGGCAACCAACCGTTGAACCTCACCATAATAGCGCTTGAAAAGTCCCTTCGGCCGGATGATTGGGGCCAGCCGCAAAAGCGTCAACCGCGCCGCCGTCCTGTGCCACCGCGGCATCGGGCAGTTGTCGCAACTTTTTGAATTAGCGCGCGCCCTTGTTCCCATCCCCCGCGAGACTTCTATAATAGTTACCCCAATGCGGCAATCAGCCGCGCATGCGAAGTAAGGAGAAACGCAAATGTCCATTCAGGGAATGAAGGTTCGCGCCGTTGTGCCCACCGCTGACAACAGCACCAATTTCAATATCGCCCACGAGAGCGAGACCGTCGTTGGCACCACTCTCGATAACCTGAAGGCCGCCGTGACCGGCGAAACCGGCGCTTCCGCCAAGTACAAGGCGTTCGCCAAGATTGCCCGCGAGGCCGGCTACGACCAGATCGCCCGCCAGTTCGAGGCCACTTCCGAGGCCGAGCAGATCCACATCGCCATGGAGACCAAGCTGATCCAGAAGGTGGAGCCCGACTTCGTGCGCCCCGAGGCCCCCGAGATGAGCGGCGTGGAAACCGACCTCAACCTCATCGCTGGCGCCCTGGGAGAGATGTACGAAACCTCCGACATGTACCCCGCCTTCATCGCCAAGGCCATTGAAGAGGGCGAGACCGAGGCCGTGCAGGCGTTCACCCGCGCCAAGCTGGCCGAGGCGGTGCACGCCGAGCTGTACCTGGACGCCTACAACAACATCGACGCCCCCGACGACCAGGCTTACTACCTGTGTCCCGTGTGCGGCTACATCCACAAGGGCGACGATTTCGAGAAGTGCCCCATCTGCTTCGCCCAGAAGAGCGCCTTCAAGAAGTTCTAAGCTTCTCGCGCATAACGCACTCGCAAGCCCCCTGCGCCCTCACGGCCCAGGGGGCTTTTCATATTCAGGAAAACCGAAAACCCGCCAACAATGAGCAGCCATTCATCGAAGATGGCTCAGTGCCACGCGGTAACGCAAAATGCCGTCATCGCAGCTAGCAGAAGCGCGCCCCTCTTCAACAAGACACTGCAGGTATGCAATACCCTCTTTAAGAATGCACCACCGCTGCAAAGGCGCAATATCTTCCCAATTGCCAGCAGGAACATTCCAGTCAAGTGCCCGGATTATCTCATACCCGCTCATATTCGGCCGATGCGCAACCATGTCTACAATGGCTTCAAGCCGCAATTCGTGATGGCGAATAAGCCACTCGACCCTTTCCCGATAGGAAGAAGACGGCTCCCCGTGGGCGCAGCACAACTGCAAGCACCCCCCTTTGAGAATGCCGCGCAAACTGTCCAAATAATCGCCAAGGGGGTTTTGCCAATCGGGGCCCACGGATATGCTGGGAGAGAACTTGAACAGCACATGATCGCCACTCATCAACACGCCGCCCTGTTCGCAAAAAATCCCCATATGGCCCCGCGTATGACCGGGCAGCTCTATCGCCCGCAGCGATAGCCGACCCACCGTGATGGGGGTGTCCTGGGAAACCAACCGCACATCCAGCCCCTCTGGAACCTGTCCGTTACCAGCGCTGAGATAACGCTTGTACGCATTCATTTCCGCTAGAGGCACCCCCGCCAAGAGCAGGCGAGACTCAAGCCAGCAGCCCCTTTTCTCTACGGAGCGGCCTCCCGCAAGAGGCCACTCCAAGGCGCCGAGATAGATGCGAGAGCGCGGCCCCGCAAGCGATGACAGCAACCCTACGTGGTCGAAATGAAGATGCGTGATGAAATAGTCTGCCTCTCGTGGGTCAACCCTCAGCTCTGCGAGCGCCCCGCGAAGCGTCTCCAAACCGCGACGACTCTTTGCGCCGGTGTCTACGATCAACGCATTGGAGCCGCTTTTCACCACGTAGCAATTTGTGGCTTCGATGGGCCCGTTGGAAAACGGAACCGAAATCCGCCACAGCTCCATCTGGCCGTCGGCAACAATCCGATGCGCCGACTCAGCCATAACGGTATTCCACTCCCATGGTCGGTTGAGGGTTTTCCCATTTCACTACAATGGTGTCGCCACAGGCAATGCGGCAGGTTCCGCACTCAAGGCAACCGGCATAGTCGAAGGTTTGCCGACCTTCCTCGTCTCGCTTGTAAAGCGCACCTGGGCAAACGCGAATTAACTTGTCAAACTCATCCTCGGGAAGCTCTTCCGCCAACTGGATATGGGCGTTTTCCTCGTCAACTTCGTACCTGTTGGTAGCCAGAAAACCATCGATGTTATCTTCTATACGCAGCCTGCTCATAGCGCCTTCAATCCTCCCCGTGCGTCCTTGATCACATTCATAATTCCCACTTCTTTAATCATTGGCATCATAGACTTCCTCATAGGCGGAACCGGAGAACCATCGCAGATGAACATGCGATTCATGACGTCTCGTGCCAATGCTGGATACTCGTTGAAAATGCGCTTGGTTGATTCCATAAAATGCGGGAACCTGCTGAACTGCCGCAGATCCTTCAATACGAAACTCTCTTCGAGGGCCTGCACGTAACCGGCCAATCCCGCCTTGGACGTATCCCCCGCATCGAGAGCCTGAGCAGCTGCGATACCGGCCAGCTGACCCGCGGCTACCGCATAGTCCATTCCGCGCACCTGATAGCCCAAGTTCACGCACATCATGGCAGATTCGCCCGCCAGAAGCACGCCCTCTCCCACCAGCTCGGGCATCATATTCAGGCCGCCTTCGGGCACCATGTGCCCCGAATGTTCAACAACTTCGCCGCCCTTGATGAGCGGAGCTACAGCCGGATGCCGCTTGAAATCTTCGAGCATCTGGTAGATGGGAGTTTCAGCATTGGACATCAAATCAGAAATCGTGGCCACGAGCCCCAGGGAAATGGAGTCGCAGTTTGTGTACATAAAGCCACCGCCAATATGCCCATGAGTGGCATCGCCCGCAAACAACCAAGCGGCACCGTCTTTGTCAGACGCCGCCAATATGCGATCGGTTATCACCGAGGCCGGTAACTTGATTACCTGCTTAATGCCAACCGCCATCGTGTGAGGGGCCGGGCGCTCGAACCCCACAGCATCCGCTGTGAGCAGGGAGTTTACACCATCGCAAAGCAACACTGCGTTAGCGGTAATCTCGTCGCCCGCAGCGCTCACCCCCGTCACTTTGCCCGATGCGTCCTTAAGAAGGCTATCCACGGCAATGCCATAAACGGCCTCTGCGCCCGCTTCCTCTGCTTTGGAGGCCAGCCATTGGTCAAAAGGCCCCCGCAGCACCGAGTACGAATCTTGGCCCTCTTTGAGCATCTCGTCAGAGCTGAAGTCAATGGTGGTGTTCCCATCGGGAGCAAGCAGCGAAATCCGCTCCCTCACGATGCGACGCTCCAACGGGGCCTCCTCTTCAAAGTGAGGGAACACCTTTTTCAGCGAATGGGAGTAGATGCGCCCGCCGGTCATATTTTTGGCACCAGCATAGTTGCCCCGCTCCACCAGCAGCACGCTTTTTCCGACCTTCGCCAACTCGTAGGCAGCCACCGACCCAGCACAGCCAGCGCCCACCACAATTGCATCAAAATCAGCCATTGTTCTCCTTTTCCTTCCTATGGCTTATCTCTGTTCTGTATCGGCCTACGACGCACTAGCCGGCCGCGCGCAACTTGCATGCGCACTGGTCATCGCGACTACCGCAGGCGAACACCGTAGACGGGGAAACGGTTACCCCTGTATAAAACCCATACAGCCCACATGCGGCGCGGACGCTCGAAACAGCAGCCACCGAGCTAATCATCTCGGAAAACCCATTGCTCACGCGGCTTCGTTCCGGCAAATCGCATATCTCATCCAACAGGCAAACCGTATCGCTGTTCTCTGAGTTGACGTAACGCCTTCTGGTGATGCGCATCGGCCCCACCGTGGTAATCAGGGTTCGCGAAATACGGTCCTTTACATAAAGCCCCTGATCGCGTTCCTCATAAAGCACCTGATCGAACTCGGCAAGAGCCTGCGAAAGCCCATCAATCACGCAGCTGTTCATGAGTTGAAGGGCGAAATGCTCCACTTGGCTGAAGTCCTCGGTATCCCTCAGCTTCTGAAGGCACACGTCCTTGCAGAGACTAACGATTTCATCCATCGCGACCTCCCTCGCAGCCCTGAAAACCCTTCCAGGTCAACGATACGAAACCGCAGTTTCTCGCAACAGTACGGGAAAGGGACCATCACACTACCGAAGGAGTAGGAGCCTCATGCAAATGCATGAGGACACAGCAAGGCCGCTAAAGATTGCTTTCGCAGCAGGCCAGCACTCGGCGGTTTACCTTACCTGCGCCAGTAACGGGAAGCTCTCTCAGCAGCACCAGCTCTCGGGGCTTTTTGAACCCGGCAATCTTCCCCACGCAATAGGCCTGCACCTCTTCCAAGGTCGGGCGGCTTTCCCCTCGGGGCACAATGGCAACACACACTCGCTCGCCGTAAACATCATCCGGCTTCCCAAACGCCGCGCAGCAAAGCACCTCGGGCATTTGGTTCACCACATCTTCCGCCTCGCTGCAAAAAACCAATTCGCCGCCGCTCTTTATCAGCTCTTTCACCCTTCCTTTGAACGAGTAAGAGCCGTCCGGGTTCTCTACGAGAAGGTCTCCCGTTCGAATCCAATCCAAGCATCGCTCTTCTTCGAATTCATAGCCGATCATTTGCCACGGAGACTGGGCATATGCCTCCCCTACAACCCCCGGCTCCACTTCCCGCCCTTCCTCATCCAGCAGTTTCAGCTGAGTGAAAAGACGGGGATATCCAATCCTGCGCCTGTCGAACGTGCAGGGATCGAAGTCGGCCTTGCTGACGCGCTCAACGGTGTGCGCCGCGTTTTCGGTGTGGCTGTACCCCCGTTGCACCAACGCGTTGGGGAACACTTCCCAAACAAGGCTCATTTCCTCGGCTCCCACATCAGAACCGCCCAGCATCGCAACGCGCACTTCAGGAAATACGCTACCCCGCCGCGCCGCAGCATCGACAACTTTTCGGACAAAGGGTGCCGGAATGATGAAAGCCGCCGTCACCCTCTCTTTCTCCACAATATCGAGGAAGCCATCCGCATCGAAGTGGGACGCCATCACAAATGTGCCTCCGGAAAGCAGCACTTTTACCAGGTAAGAAAGGGCCGCCCGGTGAGCCAAGGGGGCCACAGAGAAAAACACGCTGGAATCGCCGTAGAGCAGGTGGTCCTTTGAATCGGCCACGCCATCCAGCACAAACGACCCATGGGACAGCAGCGCCCCCTTTGCCTTGCCCGTTGTTCCACCAGTGAACAAAAGAGCTCCCGGCAGCTTTGACGACGGCTTCGCAGGAGCGCCGTCATACGGGCGGGAGCGCTCGACCTCTTCCAAGGCCACAACCCTGCAATTGCCCCCAGAAACGCCGTCCCCCACCAACAGCGGCGGACACAGCCCCGCATCCGCCAAAGCCTGCACCGTCGGCGCAAAGGTTTCGGAGAAGATAAGGGCCCCGCAGTTGACACCATCAAGGGCAGCACGGGCTTCCGCCAGGCTCCATCTCGTATTCAAGGGAACGAACACCGCCCCCAGATAACTGGCGGCCAGAACAGCCTCGACAAACAGGGGGTTGTTCTCGGAAAGGATGGCCACGCGGCTGCCTTCTCCGATTCCGTTCCTTGCAAGCACGCCGGCCATGAGTTTCATATGGAAGAGCAGCTGTCCAAAGGTTCGGGCTCCCTCCTCGTACACCAGCGCCTTTTTGTTCTCCCTCTCTGCGGCAACGCGGGCAAACAGCGACCCGATTGTTTGCGAAACCATACCGCCATCTCCTCCTCAATTGAAAAAATTGACCGCAGCGAAAAATGGCTGGCTCCGCCATTGGAGCCAGCCGCACTTCTCCTTGCCTTTATTTCGCAACAACCACGCCCGCGTCGTAGTACTGCTGAATCTGTTCGGGCGTAAAGCCCAGCTCTTCCAGGATGTCGTCGTTATCCATGCCAACCGTCGGAGCGCCCCGCCAGATGCGACCAGGATTGTTCTTCACCTTCGGTATGGCATTAGGACCCACCAGATCGCAATCCTTGATGTTTGAGTGCCACGTTGTCAGCGACTCACGCGCTTGGAACTGCGGGTTTTCCGGCATGTCCTTCCACTGCTGAATGCGGCTGGCGGGGATGCCGCGGCGGTTGAACTCTTCGTCCACTTCCTTGGCGGTATGGGCAGCACAGTAAGCGCGCACTCCCTCTTCCAGCAGCTTTCCGCCCTCGGAGGCATAGGGGCCGTCGTAATACATAGCCGGCGTACCCTTCGGGATAACGTCGCCACCGTACTCCAAGCCAAACAGCTCGCACATCTGGCGAATGGCGCCACCGCCAGACCCCAGCACAAACACCCACTCATCATCCGAACACTTGTAAGCATCCCAAGCGGCCGATTTGCGCGGGTTGTTTTGCGGGTTAAACTTCACGTGGTCGTAAATCTCTTGGTTGAACTGGGGCAGCGTTTCTGCAGAACCGCATCGCACAACCGCCTCATACTGCGCCACATCGATGCTTTCAGGCACACCGGTCTTCAACAGATTGATATAGGCCGCCAGGCAGGCCGAACAGCACAGGTACGCGGACAGGTAATCGGAGGGCATGATATGGGCCGGCGTGGGCTTCTGCCCTTCGCGCGTATTGGCAAACATCAGGCCGTTAAACGCCTGCGAAACCGGATCGTAGGAACCACGTCCCATGTAATCGGGATGACCCGTGGCGCCATAGCCGGACACATGGGCGATGATAAGACGGGGATTTACCTCCCACAGCCACTCGTCAGTGAGGCCCCATTTGTCGTACTGCCCCGACTTGGCGTTCTCAATAAAAATGTCCGCCTCGGCGATAAGGCGACGAAACACCTCACGACCGCCCTCCGAGGGAGTGTCCAGCGCGATGGTGCGCAGATTGCGGCGCTCGGCCTCGTGCAAAGAGCCAATTCCCAAACGCCCCACATCGTTTGCCCGGGCGTTCTCGATCCACACTACCGAAGCGCCCATTTCGCCCATGAGGGTGGCGGCAAACGGGCCGGCCACCGACGACCCGGCAAATACAACATTCAGGCCCTGCAGCATGCCAAACTGAGGGATATCGCTTTTCTTCATTAGCCTAACCTCCCTTTACAATGCATCTACCAACAGGGGCAGCGCCTCTTGCACACTGGCCACAAGGCCAAGGTCGCACTGATCGAAAATAGGGGCCTTCGGATCTTTGTTCACCGCCACAACAACGCGAGCGCCATTCACGCCCACCATATGCTGCACCTGCCCCGAGATGCCCAAGCCAAAGTACACGTCGGGCTTCAGCATAAGGCCCGATACGCCCACGTAACGCGCCGAGCTCATCCAGCCCTCGCCTTCGGAAATCGGGCGCGTGCATCCAATCTCGCCACCAACATGGCGAGCGAAATCTTCCGCCAGCTTCAGCTCCTCTTCGGCGCCGAACCCGCGACCCACGCATACAAGGGTCTTGGCGGCAGCCAGATTGACGCTTTCTACCACCTTCTCCTCAATGCCCGTCACCTTTACCGGGGACGCGACTGCCTCCAATGCCTGCTCGGCAGGCGCCTGCGCGTCTTCAGCCGGCTGATACGCCGCTGCGGCAACAAGCGCAATCGCGCCTGGCATCGGCTCATTTTCCACCCGGTTTGCCGCGCCGCCGTACACCATCCGCTCCGAAAATAGCTTTCCGTTTTCGATGGATAGGCTCTGGGCGTCACACAGAGGCGTAGTGCCCAGCTTTGCCGCCAGCTCGCCCGCCAGAAGACGGCAGTTCTGAGTGGTCTCAAGCAGAATCGCGTCGGGCTTTTCCACTTCGGCAAAAGCCAGCAGTGCCGGAATCGCCTCCACAAACGCCACGCCCTCTTGAGCCTTCAACCGCACATCGCCGGCATTAATCGCGCCGCCGTCTTGGCAATAGAAAACCACTCGCTCGCCCAGTTGCGCGGCGCCATACAAGAGCTCCCGCGCGCGATCCTCACCCTCGGCGATCACCAATATCGTCTTAGCATCGGCCATCGTGATCACATCGCCTTCCTGAGCGCCTCGACAAACTCGCCAATCGAGTCAACGCCCTCGAACACCGTGCAGGCCCGCTCTTTCTTGAGCGGCGCCAGCGTACTGACAACAACCTTGGAAGAGGCAGCCGGAGCCTCGGGCAGATCGTCGATAGCCCAAACCACCTGCTCCTTCTTGCCAGCGGCCAAAATGTCCTTCATGCCGGCGATACGCGGACGACAGGCCTCGGAAGTTGTAGAGACCACTGCCGGAAGCGGCATCTGGGTCACCTCCACGCGGTCCTCCAAATCGCGCTTCACCGTAATTGCCCCATCTCCCAGCGAGCCTTTCTTCACCGCATTCACCACAGAAACGTTCAGCATCGCGCCCAAAATAGGGCCAACCTGCTGTGAATACACATCGCCGGAGCCTTCGCCGCAAACCACTAGATCCACATCGCCAATCTTGCGAATAGCGGCGGCGAGAACGCTGGCCGTTTGATACGGATCGGAGCCTTGGGCGGCCGCGTCTTTCACAGCATAACCCATCTGGGGCCCACGGGCATAAACGCCCTTCTTGAGCTTTTGGTCCGTCACGATATCATCGCCGTAGGTAAGCAACACCACCTCAGCGCCCTCGGCGGACTCGCCAAAGCGCATCGCCATCTCAATGGCGGTCAGGTCGTAATCGCCCACCTTCCAAGGAGCACTGGAAAAATCCAGTGTCGAGTCAGCGTTAACGACCAAATCTTGCTCTTCGGGAACCAGCTTGTAGCATGCCACAATTTTCATGGTGCCCCCTAGTGATTCTTCTTGGCGAATTCTTTGAGAATGGGGCGGGAGGCCGCATGGATGAGAATCTCATCGGTGCCGCCGCCGATGCGCGCGGTACGCAGGTCGCGCCAAACCTTGGAAGAGATGGAATCCTCGGTGTAGCCGATGCCGCCCATGATCTGCACGCAATCGTCGGCAATCTCGTTGGCAAGACGGGTAACGAGGTACTTCACCAGCGCAGAGTCGATGCGCAGCGACTCGCCCTGGTCGTATTTCCAGGCAGTCGCATACAGGAAGGCCTCGCACGCCTTGATCTTCGCGGTCATCTCCACGATCATGCGCTGAATCAACTGGAACTGACCAATAGGCTTGCCGAACTGGATGCGCTCGTTGGCGTAGTTCACCGCCTCGTTATAGGCGCGCTTTGCGCCGCCCAGAGCAGTGGCCGCGATGAGAACGCGCTCGATCTCAAAGTTCTTCATCAGCATGAAGAAGCCTTTGCCCTCTTCGCCCACCAGGTCCTTCTCTTCGATTTCAACGTTGTCGAGGTATACCTCGCACATGGAGAGCATACGCTGGCCAATCTTGTGCATCGGCTCAATCTTCACACCCGGAGCATTAAGAGGCACCATCCACAGGGACATGGCGTTCAGCGCAGGCTCCACGCTGAAGTCGCGCGTCATCGTCAGCATGAGGTCGGTATCGGAGGCGTTGGTGATGAACGACTTATGGCCGTTAATGTACACCTTGCCGTCTTTGCGGGTGGCAGTGCAAGCGTAAGCGTTAGAGTCAGATCCCGCCTGCGGCTCAGTGAAGCCCAGGGCAAAAGGAAGGCGACCTTCGTCAACCTTGTCAGAAATTGCCTTTTTCTGCTCTTCGCTGCCGAACATCATAATGTCCTCGATGTTCAGCATGGTGGTGGTGAGGGAAGGACGGCCCAGCTCGGCGAACTTCTCGTCCAAGAGCACCATCGTGAGGAAGTCGAGTTCCGTTCCGCCGTATTGCTCCGGCAGGCCCACCTTGCCAAACGGGGAATCAAAAAGCGCCTTGTAGTACTCGGCCGGAAACTGCGCCTGCTCCCAATGCTCGTCAAAGTAGCGCTGATCGAAGCCGCAGCCCTCGATCCACTCTTCCAGGCTCTCAAGCAGCAGCTCTTGCTCATCGGTAATCTTGAAATCCATAAGGCTTCCTTTCTGTTGCGTGTTCCTATACGAACACCGCTATTGTTATGGGACAGCCCACGCGGCGCCAGCTGTCGGCTGTTCTTTTAAGGGGGGTTACATCCGAACAAGAACGCACAGCCTAAAACAGTTGCCTGTTCAAGCAAGGGTTTTCAAGCGCCCCACCGACTCCGCTCCCGTCCCTCCCCCTAAGGGAGTTGGTTTCGCGGGCTCCTCTTGCTATGATTGCGGCATCGTCGGCAAACGCCATCGTGCTCTTCAGCAATACTCGCAGCAACACGAAAGCAGTCCGCCCATGAGGTCTTATCGCCTTATCGATGTTCGGGTTCCACGGCGCAACCTACAAGCGCCCAACTCCCCTTTTTCCGGCCTCACAAACGTCGAGAAGCAGCAGCTCACCCAACGGGCCGAAAGCGCAGCGTCGAATATCGAGCTGCAGCTTCTCTCCAACGTCATAACGGGGAGCATTTTGCGCCTCTCTGGCACTGCAAATCGAAGCTTTCTCTTTGTTCACGACTGGGAAACCGACCTCATGCGCCTCTCCTCCATCAACGGAGATGCCCGTCTGCCAAAAGGCATGACCGTTGAGTTCGCCAAAGGACAAGGGGCGCCGGGCATCGTATGGGAAACCCACCAGCTTCTCATCGCAAACGGGCCCCAACAGGTGAAAGAGATAACCGAAACAGTGCCGGACGTTGAGCGCATTCTGGCGTCCGGGCAAACCTCCTCCCCCTGGGCCATTCTATGCTGCCCCATCATCGTGTATCGGGAAGTTGTTGCGGCTTTTTTGCTCGAAGGAAGCCGCGAAAACCACCCGTTCACAGACGAAGACGCCGTGTTCCTTGAGCGGCTGTGCACGTCCATCGCCTCTTCCATTTCCAGCGCTATCCTCACCGATGAGCTGTCCTTCGAGAAGAGACGCCTCGAATCCCTTGTCGAGCAAGTGTTCACAGCCCAAGAAAACGAGCGCATGCGCATAGCCCGTGACCTCCACGATGACACGGGCCAAACGCTCGCTCTTGCGGCCATCCGCGCCTCCTCGTGCCTAAACCTCGTTTCCGAAGACCAGGACAATCTCCGCAAAGAGCTACTTCTGCTGCGGGAAGACCTGAAAAGTGCCATGCAATCGGTTCGAGACAGCGTGGCGAATCTGAGGCCGCCCATCCTAGCCTCTCACGGCCTTGCGGCATGCATCGAAAGCTACGTGGATGACCTGCGGTCAAAAATCACATTGAACCTCGAACTGGAGCCGATCCCCGTGTTGCCGGACATCCCCGCCCAACAGTCCACCTTGGTCTTCCGCATTATCCAAGAGGCCGTCTCGAACGCGCTGCGCCACAGCAATGCCCAGCATCTGACAATTTCTCTCAGTCTCGACAAAGACGCCCTTGCCATTTCCGTTGAAGATGACGGCTGCGGCTTTTCGGTCGAAGAAACGCAGAAACCTGGCGGAAAAAGCTTCGGCCTCACGGGCATGATGGAGCGAGCGGCGCTCCTCAATGGCCGCTGTAAAATAGACTCGACTCCCGGCCTGGGCACAAGAGTCATTGCCGCCATCCCCTTGGCCCAACCTATCGGAGCAGTCCATGACCTCACCTAAATCAACAACGCTGGTAATCGCCGACGACCACACCCTCCTACGCAAGGGCATCGAATCCCTGCTCAGTCAAAGCAATCCCGACGTGCACATTGTGGGAGAAGCCGGCACCGGCGCCGAAGCCATCGAGGCCTGCATGCGGCTTAAACCAGATGTACTGATGCTGGACATCAGCATGCCCGACATGACAGGAACTGAAGCCTTGAAGGTAATTGCCGCCAAGTGCCCCCAAACCCGCGTCATCATGCTCACCATGCACTCAGATTCGCTATATATTCGAGAATGCATGTCCAGAGGGGCGTCGGGGTACATTTTGAAAGACGCCGTAGGCGAAGAGCTGAACGATGCCATTGCCACTGTCATGCAGGGATCAGTTTACTTGCGCGCGGAACTAGCGGCCAGCCTCTGGACTGCCGAACAGCGCATCTCCGCCAGTTCGGGTCATCCGTTGCTCACCGTCCGTGAATACGAAATTGCCCAGATGATTAAAGCTGGCTTGTCCAACAAGATGATTGCCGCCAATCTCGGTGTTTCGGTAAACACCATTCGCACTCATCGTGCCAACATCATGAAGAAGCTCAATGCCCACTCGGTAGTTGAACTCATTAAGAGCATCGAAGATTAACGGCGGCTTTGGCGCGCATAAAAACCGCCGCCCCTGAGGCGGCGGTTTGGGAGAGGGTTGCCCTGGGAGCCCTTTGTACGGCAAAAGGCTCCCAGTAATCGTGATGCCTAGCCCAGCAAGCCCATCATTTGCCAATAGGGCACGCTCACAGCCAACGCTATGAGATTGATAACGATGAAGGCTATGCCCGTGGCGTAGATATCCTTCTGTTCTACATTGCCTCCCGTCATACCCAAGGCCCCGATAACCGTGGGGTTTTGGTAATAGAGGAGGAACGACATACCCGAAACGGTAACGGTGAACAGATATACGAACGGGTTGATAACCGAACTTGCCAGCATAGTGGAAACCAGGGCCATCATCACCGTCGAGCTGACCATCGCGAAACGAAGCAGAATCATGAGAACCGCAAGCAACAGCACCAAAAGCAGCGGCTGCTGAGTAAGCGGGACGATAACCGGCGAACACAGCTGGGCGATCCACGAAGCAACACCAGTGGCGGAAAGCAAGGTAACCATACCCAAAATGCACCCGATCATAATAACGATAGGCCACATAAGGCGCGTGGAGAAGTCTTGGGGCTTAAACGAGCCGGAAACGCACAGCAGCAACCACGCGCTTAGGGCTACAGCATGAGCGGAAATGCCAAAGTTCGACCCCGCCACAAAGCCCACGATGGCGACCAAAAGCACAATCAGGGCAAATAGCTCTTTCCCGCGCAGGGCCCCCATTTCTGCCAGCTGGCGGTTGCACGACTCAAGAATAGCCTGAGGGTTGGCGTCCGTGGTGTCCTCCCCCTTGGGCCGATGCCACACGATGAAGAACACCGTGAAAAGCACCAGAGACACAATAAAGTACACCAGTGCATTGCGGGCCCAGTCCAGCCATGTAACCCCATCGGGCATAAAGCCCAGCGCAATGGCCACCGAGCCATTGCCCGTAAGGAAGCACGAACCAAAAATGAGGGAGGCAATGACAATGATGGAGAAGAAGCCGGTATAGGGGCGCGTGTGCGGCTTAAATCCCAACTGGGTAGCCACATCGCCGGCAATCGGCACCATAATGGCTTGCTTCGCCGCAGCGGCGGGAACCCAAGGGGTGACGAGGGTGTTCGCCAGCTCGAAAACTATCATCTGGCCCACGTAGTTCTTGGGCGCGTATTTCACCATCAATAGAGCAATGCGCTTCAGAATTCCGCTGTTCGACAGTCCTGCCGCCAGGCCAAAGGCTCCTATCAGCAGCAAGACAGTGCTGGAGCCAAATTGCCCAAACACCTGCGAAGTATCCCCCGTACCAGTGAGCAGGCACAACGTGCAAGCAATAAGGCTGCTGATGTGCGTCGGAACAAGCTCCAACACCATCATGACAATCCACCAAATAAAGATTGCCAGAAAGCGCATGCCCACTGCATCGAGCCCCTCAAAAGGCGCGGCCAACGCTAGAAACACGCAGCCCAGCGTGGCTATGCAGAGCACAAGGAGCTTTATAGCTTTCTTTTTATCCATACATTCCTCCTTTTCATACCGTTTTGTCCACCCTTTCCCTGATGTCTTGGCCACCGTCCCTCCAGCGGAACAGGCTAAAATCATTGTGCCCCGTACACAAAACCGAGTCGAACCGCGGAGCGTTCTTTATTGAAGGGTGAGGCCTTGGTCCCCGACGCCCCTTCCGCGCTTCAGCAAATCGCCCGTCAAACGAACACGGGGCTAGAAACAAAGGTTCCCAGCCCCGCTGTTAGTAAAGTCAACTTTACTAAAACGCACTTGAGCAAAACAACTGCAGCCCCCGCAGCTGTTTATTCGTCCCTCTCTCTCGGCAGCTGCACCTTCGCCATTCAAGCCTCGCCTTCCGCAGCCTGCTTCCCAAGATGACGAAAAGTCAACCGAACGCTCATAGCGGGGTGACTGCGGGGGCCTGTTCTCTATTGTTTCTCCCAGAGCCCCTATATTACGTGCCAGAGAAACTTCTTCCTTTCCCTTTTCTCTCTCCTGGATGTTGTATTCCCGGCAACATCCACCCAACCCGAAGGCGGCTCCCCAGGCCGCCTTTCCTTTTATGGGCACAGGTCAGGAAGGCGGGAATGGGACGAAGGCAGGAGGCTGGCAACAACGCATACGGGAGGAGGACCCGCTATGACCCAAGAAAACGAAACCCGAGAGCACCCCAAACTGGTGGCCATCGAACAGGTGAGCGAAGGCTGGATCAACAAGTACGTGCTCACTTACGAAAAGGACAACGGCGAGACCTTCACCTACGAAAGCGTGTCCCGCAAAAACCTGGAAGAGTACACCGAGCAGCTGGAGCGCAATGCCGCCGGGCTGCCGCCGAAGCCGGACGCCGTGTGCATCTACCCCATCTTGCCCAACGACAGCATTCTGCTCATCCGTGAATTCCGCTACCCGCTGAACGCCTGGTGCGTGGCGCTGCCGGCCGGCCTCATCGACGAGGGCGAGTCGCTGGAAGAAACCATCAACCGCGAGCTGATGGAGGAAACCGGCTGTCGCCTGCGCACCGACCTGGAAGGCCCCGCCTACCAGCTGCTGCCCCAAAGCGGCTTCTCCTCCACCGGCATGGGAGAAGAGAATGTGCAGGTGGCCATCGCTTACGTGGAGAAGGCGGGAGAGCCGCAACTGGGCGAGAACGAGCTGATTGAAACCTTCGAGCTTTCCCGCGATGAGATTGGGAGGTTCCTGGACACCAACACCTCCCCCATCGGCACCCGCTGCCAGCTGCTGCTGGAAGCCTCGCGCCGGCTGCAGGTGCTGCGCAAGCGGCTGGCCCTGGCTCAAAACCCCCTCACCAAAAACGACTTCGCGTAAGGCGTGGGGCCGACGGGAGCTGTCAGGG
>ERZ777306.1685-NODE-1685-length-32933-cov-31.931322_pt1 | contig 32933 bp, 35 predicted proteins | sample MGYA00374966_ERZ777306 | MGnify/ENA primary metagenome ERZ777306 (study PRJEB29329, sample SAMN06343882) | mouse gut metagenome | isolation source: Mouse cecum | place: Austria: Vienna | collected 2014-11-15 ... | reverse complement strand
ATAGTATTTAATTTTTATAAAATCTTTATTTTTTCTATCAAGCAAATATTCACATTCTTTGTAGCTAATATTATAATATTTTAAAAAATCTAAATTTTTAATTTTCTCTAAATTTTGCAAGTAAAAATTCTTCTCTTTAAAAATTTCTTTATTTAACATATTATGTATATACTTATCAATATTTTGTAATGCAAAAATTCGGATTTTATTTTTCTTTAACAACATTGCTTCTAAAGATTCTTTTTGTATTTCGTTACCTAATACATCAAATATATCATTATCTAACGATGGTGATGTAAAAAGTTCATATAATATATCTATTTGTTTTTCAACAAATATATCTTTTTCAGTTATTCTATTAACTAAATCAGTAATTAAATCCTTTTTTTCCTTCTCTTTATTACTATATATATTGTAAATATTTAAATTATCTAATTTTTATTTGATATTTTCAATCATACTAAACAAATCTTTAATCGCATCTTCTTTCAATTGATTAACAAATGTTTTGTTTCTTAAAATAATCTCATTATTTTTCAGATAATCTCGCAATCTCTTTAATTCTTCAACACAAGCATTGATTTTACTTCTTTTGAGATAATTAAATAATTCATCTGCAGTTAAATATAAATATTTTTCTTCAAACGAACTTAATATATTACTATTTTTTAAAATATTTTTTTCTAATTGATTGGAAAAATAAAGTATCAAATTCGAAAGATTTGAATAATTTTCATTATCAATCTTATAATTTAATCTTCTAAATAATATACTTTCAATTATCTTATCTAATGAGTATTCTTCAATAAAATTATTTCTGGAAATATCTAAAACTTCGTTTACATTTTTATCAAATATATCAATACTTTCAATATGCATATCACATAACTTTAATAATGGTAATATATTTTCTTTTTTTAATAAATTAATATTTTCTCTTTCAATATTAATACCTTTATAAGCAAATCTAGTTTCACCTTTTTTATTTGTAAATCGAACTATTGCGTTAGTCTCCTCATCCCAATATACATTTTTATCCATAGCACTTTTATCATAAATATTATTTCCTTTAATTTTTTCTAAATAATCTGACATTTCAGGACATTCAATACTAATCGGAAACAACATATCAACAAAAATTTCTTTAATAAAAAAACTTAAAGTTTTACATACTACATAAAGTCTATATTTCTTATCTGTTAAATCGAGTTTATCTATCTTTTCATCCATTTTTTTAAACAAAAGTTTTCGCATTTCTTTTAAATACAATCCAAAAGGAACTTGAAATATCACACTAGTTCCAGATTCTTTGTAATACTCATTATTGACAGTTTTTTCAATTTTACCACCACTTTGTGGTGAACTAATAGCAATAACATATTGTGGTGATTTCTCTGATTTTGTTTTAAATATTACTTTATCACTTAATAAAAAAGCAGATAATACCCCTATACCAAAACCTCCAGTTGGATACATCCAATCAGGAAGATAATCAATCATTTTATTATATTCTTCTCTTTCTTTCCATCCTTTACCAATATTAAATAAAGCATCAAGCCCCTGTTTATCCATTCCAATTCCTTGATCAATAATTTCAAATTCAATATTACAGGAATTATTAATCGCATATCTTACAATTATAGTAATTTGATATTTTTTTAAAATATCATCAGAAAAATCCATAAATGTTATATCTTTAAATCTTTTTTTACCACGACTGATTAAAAATTTATCATTATTATAATATTCTAATGCAATCTTCATTTTTATTGCATCAACAGCATTTTGTAGAAATTCTCTAAATGCAATAAGTTTAGTATTATAGAAATTTTTACCTGATAAAAGCATTAACAATTTTTTTGGATCCGCTTTCATTCTTTTGATGAAATCATCTGTAATAAATTCATATCCATTGTAAGTAACTTTTAAACAAATATTTTTTAATTTTAAACCTGTCATACCTATTGCATAACGATTCCAATAGCAAATCAAATGATTTAATTCTTTTTCAATAATATCTAACCATGCTCTAGAATTATTACAAACATCTATTTCATTAGAATTAATAAGAATATTAACGTTTTCTTCATCAACTAAAAATTTTTCAACAGATTTATGCTTTTTATAATGCTCTTCACTATCCTTAGGCAATCCCCCTAAATATTGGATATTCCAATAATCAAAACGATTATTTCTAATATCTAACGCATCACCTACTCTTAACAATAAAGCAATTAATTGAGGATGAATCTTTTCAGTTGTAAAACCAGTGTTAACAGTATCTAGATTATTTTCAATTTCTCTAAAATCTTCACCATGTAAATAATCAATGATACCTACAATATTATATAAACGATCTTCAATTTTTAAATGATTATATTCTTTTAATAAATCAATTATTTTATTTTTACTTCTTTCTGGATGTTTCAATCTAATATACTCACTATTAATGTAAGTCACTGCTTTTCTAAATTCTAATGGCCAATATTTATGTGATTTTAAAAAATCCGCCCTATCTTCCTTTTTAAAATTTTCACAAACCAATTCATTTTCCAAACATTTAGATATTCGATCATAAACTTCAGCAGCATCTTTATCACTTTTATTAGCAATTTTTTTAATTATACTTTTTACACTATTTTTATCACTCCATATCTCAATTAAATCAGAATATGTTACTGACATTCCTATGTCATGACTATAGGCAGCTTCTAATAATAACCATAGATCACCTACACTTAAAAAGTCAATCTTATCTTTTCCTAACAGCATATAAATATATTGCAAAATACTAATTGAATGAGATACATCATGTAAACTATAATGTGTGAATTCAAATTCTATCGTTTTAGTTAGATCTGTATATAAAGCTTTATCACTTAACCAGGCAATCTTTATTCTGTTTCTAAACTCTTTTTCTTTAATATCTTCTAATTTTTGAATGAATCGCTCTTCTATGTATGTGTCGTAATTACTATTTAAACATTCTTCCATATAATATAGATATATTATAGATAACCCATTTATTTTTTATCTATAATACATTTCCCCCTTTCTCTATTAATCCATGATTAAGCTAATTGCAATTTTACAGTTGTTTTCATAATAAAAAAGAATTAATTAAGATTCTATTTATTAATTTCAAAATCACCACTAGTTAATAGCATATCCATTATTGATGAAATGATTTCTATATCTTTTGATAACTCCTCATTTTCAAGTAAATATTTTTTTGATTCTATTCGTTCCTCAAAGTTTTCCTCATCTAAATTTTTAAAATATTGTTTAAAAAAGTCAAATGACTTACTTGTTATAAATCCAGTTTTAAAATAGTTTTTCGATACCAACAAATCATAAAACTTGTGTATAAACAAGTCATAATCTCTATTATAATCACTATAGTTAGCATTAACTTTTTTATAAAAACTATATAATCCACTATAAAATAATCGAGCATCATATGGTAAAGCAGTAACACTTATTTCACCTGGTAAAAAACCCCGAATAATCCATGAATTTTCTAATTTAATTTCATTAGAGATTAAAAAACTATCAATATTACATATTAAAACATCACAAAATCTAATTAAATTATTTTTTGTTGTTTCAAAAATATTATACATTGAATTTAGAGTTATTAAGCTATATTCAGTCGAATTAATCTCTCTATTAATTATTTGATTAAATAAATATTCATTTAATTCTTGAAAAGTATATTCTTGAAAAGTAGATTTTATCAAATCAACTTTCGAAGTATATTTAAATCCAACCATTTTTTCATATATATTAAAATTATAATCATTTATTGCTTCTCTTATATAATTATCAACCAAACATCCATAATATACATTTCCATTATCCATGTATTTAAAGTTTATTCCATATTTCTTTAAAATATTTGTAATACAAACTCCTGTATAATAACTTATAAAATAATTAACATAACGATATAATTTTATATAACTTAAATCCATTGTAGTTTCAGACAAATTATTACCTGTCATTTCTGAAAAAAGACGTTTAAATAATTCACATAAGTCAACATATTTTATTGAACCAGTAAGAGCAAAAGGAGTTATTAATATCCTATACTGATTGATTGACTCATCATATTCATATCTTACCTTTGATGTCAAGGCAACAACAAATTTATCAAAAAGTTTTATAAAGTCTGGTTTATCTAAAAAAATAGAACCAATGGAAACTTTTGTATTACCAATAAAACAATCATGTTCATTATATATTAATTCATCTGATATATTAGTAATAACATTTTTAAAAACATTTATATCTTCTATTTGCAAATCAAAAACTGGTAAGTCTATTGAATTACCTAATAATTTCTTTTGAAAATAATTCACTTCATCTAAACAAAAATTATAATAACTTTCATAATCATAAGGAAACTGATAATAGCTGAATAAATTATGTAATTCTTCTTTTGGAAAATCAGTTTTTCCTTCGCATTTTAAAATACAATAATAATAAAAATTATTATCTATATCATTACTACATTCTTTTAATTTATGTAGTAATAATTTTTTTGTATGCAAAAAATGTCGGCCTGTTTTCATTGTATCATCAAATAAGAGAACGTTACTGTTTAAAAACCTATAATCATCTTTTTTATTAATAATACGATCGGCATATATTGGAATATATTTCTCTTCTTTAGAAATATACAGATATTTTTTATCATACAATAGTTCAAACAACAATGTTCCTTTTTTTGTAAGAGTAATAATATAATCTATTTTCATTTTTTCACAAATATATTTAAGATTATTTATAATACTCTTTTTATTGTTTTCAAGAAATAATTCCATAACTTCCTCCTATTTATTTTGTTGCATATAACAAAATATACTCAAACTCCATAATATTATACCACAACCATGATATTGTATACAATATTTTTTTGTCAAAACAACTTATAAATAGGAAGAATAGTTGAATTTTTCCACATTATCACTCCTGGTATATTATAAATGACTCATTTAATTAGTCATTTATAGTATACTTTTTCCTTCCTATCAACCTTATTTATCCGTGGTTGATAACGGTTAACTTATTCTGTAAAATTGAATATTGTGAATGTGGATTTGTATTTTTCTCCCTGTGGCTTGACTACTTTTTGGAGGTTCTTACCACACCTTATTCCTAAACAATGATGAGTTAGATGAGTCTTGAATTCCTATTTTCAACCAGGTTTTGTGGTCTAAGCGTTGTGGATACCATTTTCACATTATCTACATAAAGAAAGGATACTGTTTTATGAATTATTTAGTTGGTATTGATATCGGTAAGAATAAACACTTCTTTTGTGTCATGGATAAAGATACTGGTGAACTTTTAGTCGACCCTGTTTCTTTTTCTAATAATAAAGAAGGCTTTGACTTTCTTATCAATAAACTTAAACCGTTTTCTAAAAACTCTATTTTAATAGGTATGGAGGATACTGGGCATTATCATTTTGCTTTATTAAAGTTTCTTTTAAGTAATGCTTTTACTGTTGCTTTGATTAACCCTAAAACCACTGATTTTACTCGTAAAATGCAGGGTGGGATTACCAAAAATGATAAGCTTGATACTTTAACCATTTGCGATGTTCTTGATACTCCTGAACGCAAGAAACAATATCGCATTACGAAAGTCAACAGCTTCGATTTTTATGAACAAAAACAATTGACCAGACATCATCATAATCTAAAGGAAGAACTTAATGTTTATACAAATCGCCTACAGAAATGTATTGATATCGTATTCCCTGAGTTTAACAGATTATTCAAATCTAAATATGGCACAGTCTATATGAATCTTCTCAAAACATTTGGCAGTGCTGAAGATATCGCTAATACAGATATCAGAACCATTCGCAAATGTTTTGATATCAACGGCAGAGGAAAACGCATCGCTTTAACACCTGAACAATTAAAAGAATGTGCTAAATCTTCTATTGGTATTTCTTCTACAGCTGAGATTATTCAAATCAAGCACTTGGTCAATCAAATAGAACTTATCAATGAGTGGTACTATGTCAAGAAAAAGTGCCAGTTAAACTGAAATATTGTTATTATTTAATTTAGATTTAATTGTTTGATTTGATTTGCATAATATTCTTTTTCGTATTCGTCTGGACTTAAATAATCACAATGTCCATGTATTCTTATCGTGTTATAAAATGTTTCTATATATTCAAATATTAATCTCTTCGCTTGTTGATAATCCCATATCTTATATCTGTTTAGCCACTCCCTTTTTATTAATGCATGAAATGATTCTATACATGCATTATCCCATGGTGTTCCTTTTTTTGAATAACTTCTTTTCATTTTTTCTGTTAATTCTCTATATTCTTCACTTGTGAACTGTATTCCCCTGTCACTGTGTATTACTAATGGCTGTTGGATATTTCGTCTCTGTTTTGCTGTTTTTATAACCTCCAGCACTGACTGTGCTGTCATATCTTTTGTTAGCACCCATGCTATAATCTTTCTTGAATATAAATCCATTATACTGGTTAAATATACAAATCCTTCTGTATATATCCATATATATGTAATATCTGTACACCATGCTGCATCTGGACCTTTTGGATTAAAATCTCTTTTGAGAATATTCTTGAGATTAGTTGAAAAATCTTTTGAGATCGTTGTCTTAGTCCATGGTTTTATATAACAGGCTTTTATCCCTATTTCACGCATATAATTACTTACTGTTTTCTGTGAAATCTTATAGCCTTCCTGTCGAAGTATATGTGTTATTTTTGGTGAACCATATATTTCTTTGCTTTTGTCATAGATTTCTTTAATTCGAATCTGTACTCTTTCTTTATATTGCTGTTGTTTAGATTTCTTTCGGTTAACCCATGATTTAAATCCGCTTCTTGAAACACCAACAAGTTGCGTTACTGCTCTTATTGATACTTTATGAATTCCTGCATTTTCTTCGACATAATCTGAAACGGCCTGATAAAGAGACGTCACTGACTGTTGAGAATATTCATGGCTTTTTTTAATATTTCAAGTGCATCTTTTAAATCTCTGTTTTCTTTTTTTAATCTGGCAAGCTCCTTTAGTTCATCACTGGAATAATTACCTGATCCTCTAAAGATATTAGATGTATTATCATTATTTATATCAACAGATGAATAAGCTTTAACCCATCTATGAAGAGAACTCACTGAAACACCTAAATTATGTGCAGCATCTTCAAAAGTTAATTCAGGATGTTCCTGCATATATTTAACTGCATTAATTTTAAACTCTTTTTCAATAATTCTTTTTTTACTGCTCATATACTGAAACCTCATTTCTTAAAATATTCTTTATAATAGTCCTATACTTTCTTTAAAGATATCTTTAATCTATCATTAAATCAAGACTATTGTTTTTATAGAAATATTTCTATTTAACTGGGCCTAATTATATACTAGCATCAGAGCAAATTGCTGAGACAGATAAAAAAATAGAAGAGTTCTCCGTGAAAAACAACTCTCCTATCCTATCCATACCAGGAATTTCTCATTTCTCTGGTACTTCTATTTTAGCCGAATTAGGAGATATAAGCAACTATAAAAAGCCTTCTCAGATCATAAAATTTGCAGGAGTAGCACCTTTACACTATGAATCCAGTCAATTTACTGCACAACATACCTCTATCACTAAGAAAGGATCAAAATATCTAAGAAAGACCTTATATCAAATCATATTGCCTGTAATCAATCATAATCCTATATTTAAACAATATTATGAATTAAAGATTTCTCAAGGCAAAGGACATCGTTGTGCTCAAGGTCATTGTGTAAGAAAACTACTTAGAATCATTTATCACCTATTAAGCACTAGTCAAAAGTTTGATCCTGTACTTTTAAGATAACTAAACAAATATACAAATTTTTAAAAATGCCTTTTTAAAAGTTGTTTTTGTCATGCTCAAAATCACATACAAATATTCAATTTTCAAAGTTCTATACAAGTTAACTCATAAAATCAACAATTTTAATATTTTCAAACTTTTTCATAAAAATTACTTGATTTTTATATAGTTAGCTCCAATATAAAAATGAGTTATCAAAACTCATTTTTATTAAATATCATTGATTCATCCTTAATTACTGGCAATAAATCATACTCATCTCCAACAATTGTAACATCAAACACTTTGACTGCTAATCTTAACCAAACATATTGTTTAGACAGTCTTTTAACAACATTTACAACATCAGCCATTGAAATAAAATCATTTGAAACATAACTGGAATACTGACAGTGTATAAAATTTTTACTTTCAAAATATCTTTTAATATCTTTCCATGCATTCTTATAGCTTTTTGAAGGATAATATTTTTTAGAAGATCATCATTTAAATCGAAATTTACTGCTTTTCTACTCTTTTTGACTGCCATATTAAACACAAATTCGATAATATGATTCCAATGCATCTTCCCGATATTCTATCGTATCGCCTTCATAACGAAAATACCACTCATCTACTATCTTTAAAAACCATGCTGATTCTGGCAGATCCCATTGAGCTTTCATAAACGTATTAAAATCTTTTTTATTCCCCTGATATACTCCTTTTGATATTTTTTTAATTCCTCGTTTTTCAAAAAAACGATCTACTTTTTCATAACATTCATCAATATTAATATTATTTTCTTTAGCTTTTTCTTCACTTAATACCATTTCCATCATCATCTTTATCACTTCCTATCATGTATATAATACCTAAACTGATCTATCGTTGCAATACGATATCTTATCCTTCATTATTATATATTAAATAAGAATATAACAGTACTTTAAGTATGATTAAATATCACTTAAAACATTTCTGTTTTCTTGAATCTTGGTCAATTATATGACCAATCATTTACAATAAACACTTTGACACAATAATAACTGGTTAAAAAATATAACTTTTAATCGAAATCAAAACTTCTAAGTAAACATTGACCATAGTTCCCATCCTCCTAGCATTTTAGCTAAAAATAAATAATAAACCTTAAGTTACTAATAAATATTAATTAAAACAAGAATCAGTTTAATAAAAATAGAATATTATTACTTTTTATAATATTTATTATGTAAACTCTATATATAATTATTCATTAACAAAAGTTACATATTCCTCATATTTTCTTGCAATATATTGATTTTTAATCTCATATAATTTATCAATCTTTTTATTCTTAAAAATATTTAAATGATTTATCACCATATCATATCCTGCAATGCATGAAAATTCTACTCCACCTGAAAATCTTGGATTGCACTCTATAAAATAATAACAATCATCATTTTCATTATAAATAAATTCAAAATTGACACATCCTTTAACGCCTAATACATTAGTGATTTCATCAACTAAAACATCTAGTCTTAAATCTTTAAAAATGTATACTGATGTCCCTGCACCATTCAACGTTCTAAGCATCTCTTTTCTAGAAATTGATACAGTTTGATTCGTATGTGGATCCCTAATTACATCTACTGTCACCACTATACCATTTATTTTAGGCTGACATATATATTTTGATGTGTCAATCTTTTTAATGCTTTCTATTAATTCTTTATATGTTTCTATATATATAAGACCTTGACTGCTTCTTCCTTCATATGGCTTTAATACTAAAGGATATTTAAATTCTCTAAAATCATCAATCAATGATAATAAAAATGTTGGTATGCACGTACTGATATCATTATCCTTTAACTTTTGATATGTTTTCATCTTATTGCGACAGATATTGATACTATCAATATCTGAAATACAAACTATACAGTCATTATTTTCTATTTTTTCACGATGTTTATTTATTACATCTATTTCAAAGTCAGTTAAAGGAATAACATAATTAATTTTCTCTCTTGTTATAATTTCTTTTAAAAACCTTAAATATTCATTTTCATTTGAAGCATATGGACTTCTATAAAATTTATCTACATTATATGCATCAACAATTAGTTCTTTTTGATTTATATCAGTTCCTATTACTTTATATCCATGTCTTTTTAAATCTTTGATTACTATATCTGCTGAAAACGAACCTATTGCTGTTACTAAAATATTTTCCATTATGCTACCTCTAATTTTTTTAAAAACTTTATATTGCTTGTTACTTCATCACATTTAATAAAACCATTACTTTCATATAAACCAATAGCTTCTTTATTTTGATGATTTGTATATACCAATATATTATCCATTTTGTTTTTGTAACATTTTTCTATAAAACCAGATAATAATTTTTTACTATATCCTTTGCCTCGATGAACTTTATTAATTATCAGTATTGAAATATAAGCAGTTTTGGTTTCAAAATCATTACAATAACCTCCAATAATTCCTTCTAAAGACTCATTTTCCATAATTCCAATAACAATTCCATTCATAGTAAGTTTATTAACATACTCAACAATATCAACTTTATTATCTAAACTAATAGGAAAATCATTCTTCGTTTTATTTAAAAAATCAATTAATACCTCTACTTCTTCTAATTCTCTTATTTCCATTATAATTACTCCCTAAATAAATATTTTATGTTGTCAAAAAATAACGGCAACCCACCAGTATGGATGAACAATATTCTCTTTCCAATAATGTTATTACTTTTTAAATACTCTAACATTCCAAAAAAGGCTTTTCCTGTATATGTTGGATCTAAATAAAATCCCTCTGATTTGTATATATCACTTATTTTTGTCATTATCTGATCATTTGCTTTGCCATACCCATCTTGAATATAGTTATCATCTATCTTTATCACATCTAAGATTTCATTTTCTGCAACATTTTTATTAATTTTAATTAAAAAACTCTTTATATAATTTTTTAATACTTCTCTTTCGTTTTCACTGGTTCTTGCTACAGATATTCCAATTATTTTATGATTATCATCAGGATTAAGCAGCTTTCCACACAATAATCCTGCTTGTGTCATACCTGTCCCTGTAGCTAAAAAAATATAATCAAATCTACTATTCAATTCTGCTTCTTGTTTTAAAATTTGAGAATATACTTTATAATAAGCATTTACAGGGATGTTTTCATTCCCTTTTCCATACTTATCGCCATATATATAATATGGATTTAATCCTTTTCCTCTTACATCAAATAACACTTTTTCAACTGTCTCAGCAACAGTATTTTTCTTACAATACACATATTGTGTATCACAGGCATTAACCAGAATACCATTATTAGTATTTACAATTCTTCCATCATCATCAGCTGGTGAAATAACAATACACGGTATTCTTTTTTGAAAAGCCATATTGGATAATATTCTGCATAAATTTGAACGACTATTACCATAAGCTATTAAGATATTTTTATTTTTTCTTTCCATATCTAAAAAAAATTCTTCAGCAATACGAACTTTGTTACCACCAAAAGAAAATGGTAATAAATCCTCTCTTTTAACATATATGTCATTATCATAATTATCATTTAATTTATGAATAACAGTTTTTATCATATTAACTTACTCCTTGGTATTCTTCATTTTTAAAATTATTTCACAAATCCTGTCTACCCCTTCTAAACCTAAATCTGCATATAATGGCAAGGTTAAAACACGTTTTGATATATACAATGCAGCTGGTGTACTATCTGCATCATATTTCCCATTAAAACAGTCAAATGTATTTGTCAACGGATAAAAATATTTTCTTGCATATATTTTATGTTTTTTTAGTTCATCATATATTTCATTTCTTGTTACACCAAATACCTTTTCATCTATTACAACTGGAAAATATGCATAATTTGATTCTACATCTTTTTGTACTGGTGACAGTTTAATGCCCTCAATCCCCTGTAAGTTTTTTCTGTATCTTTCAGTTACCTTTTTTCTTTTTTGTATTTCTTCATCCACATGTCTTAAGTTGCATAATCCCATTGCTGCCTGAAATTCATTCATCTTTGCATTGGAACCTATTCCGTCTACAACTGTCTCATTTTTTATTCCAAAATTCTTTAATTTATACAGTTCCTTTTCATAAGATGGATCATGAAAACACATACATCCGCCTTCGATTGTGTTAAACACTTTTGTTGCATGAAAACTGAACATTGATGCATCACCAAATGACCCTATCCCTTTTCCTTTATATTTGACTCCAAAAGTATGTGCTGCATCATAGATTACCTTTAAATCATATTTTTTTGCAATTCTTTCAATTTCTTCTATATTGCATACATTTCCATATACATGCACTGGAACAATCGCACATGTTTTATCTGTTATTAATGATTCTATCTTTGTGACATCAATAGTATAGTTATCTGGATCAATATCACAAAATACCGGTGTAAGTCCATTTCTTACTATTGAATGTGTTGTTGAAGCAAAAGTAAAAGGAGTAGTTATTACTTCTCCTTTCAAATTCATTGCCTGTAACCCTAACTCTAATGATAAATGTCCATTTGTCATTAATGAAATATTTTCAACACCCAGATATTCTTTTAACTGAGTTTCCAGTTTTTTATGTTTAGAGCCCATATTGGTTAACCAGTGGGTATCCCAGATATCTCTTATTTCTTCTACATATTCATCTAAATCTGGCATAGATGATCTTGTAACTAAAATCTTATTCACATTTTGCCTCCTATCTGTATAGCCTACTGCCATAAATCTATATAACTTTGATTTAATTTATTAAATAATTTTGATGTATAAATTTTATTTAAAACTGGCTTTTCAATAAATCTGATTCTAAACAGTTCAATCATAGAACATATAATATAAACAGCCAAAACACTTAAAACTGCATAAATAATTAAATAGTCAGAATTATAAAAATCTGTAACTTTTAGTACCTCCCCCCACAAAAATTGGCGCATTGCATCACTGTTTGCATGAATAAGCAGTACTCCAAAAGTTGCAGATGATAATTTATTGATCCATTTACTATAACCAGTATTAAGATTTTTAAAAGCAATAAATAATGATACTGCAAGTGTTACAGCAAGCAGTTTATTAGCATTTATCACCATATGGTATGGATCATATGATAGTTTATCTAAAACCAGAATACTTCCAGCTGTTAGAATCAGATTTACAATAACCAGAGAAAATTCCTTAACAGATTTTAACCTTATTTCATCCAGATATAATCTTATATATCCACCTAACAAATACATCGTAATATACCAGCCAGTTTCATCAAATGTATCATTAATGATAAAGAAAGTTGGTATTACTGTATAAAAGAAGAACAGTATAAAAAGCAGTGCAGTATACTGCTTTTTGGATAAATTTTAAACAAGCTTATTGATAAAAGGCATCAACAGATATAATAAAAAGAACGTTGCAGAAAAACCAACATTCACTCCTCTTATCATAGAAAATAATGTCTTACTAAATGAAACAAGAGAAAATGTCTCATAGCCTAAAAATATCATTATGAAATAGATAATAAAAACATAAAATTTGATCTGTAAATAAAGTCTTAATATCTTTTTAAACGATGTTTTACCTTTAATCATAAAATAACCGCTGATCAACAAAAAACCGTTAATCATTGCCTTTCCTGCAAAACCAAATATCTGCAGAAAGATCATATTTCCAGTTATATTATTGAAATCATATAACTTAGTTATTCCAGAATTAACAACAAAATGATGTGCAATAATAACTATCATCATTATAATTCTGAGTAATTCTATATTTGAACTTCTCTCTACCTTTTTCTCCATACATACTCCTGTATTTTATTTTTTAAATGATCTGATCATATCTATAATATATGTATAGCTTTCCAGTTTTAAAAGTTTAGATCCTGATACATAAATAAGAATACCTGTAATCACCTGACAGATCAGAATCATGATGCTGCTCATATCTGTAAATGTCCATAATAGAACTGTTCCACCCATAAACAATGACAAAAGCATTGCAGGTAAAATATCCTTGATCTGTTCCCTATAACCGTAATTAAGCAGTTTTCTATTAGGACTGGCATTAAGAAAAGAACTAATGACTGCCGAAAAACAGTTTCCTATCATCATAGTATATAAGCCAAATGGTATACTAACAACCATAATAGAAAATCCAATTATTTTTTTTATAATTTCCAGTTTCAAAAATATATCACTTCTGCCAACTGCATTGATTGCCTGCAGATTTGTTGTATGAATCGGCCAGAATGCAAGAATAAAACATGAAAACTGCATAAATGGAACACTTGGAAGCCATTTATCAGTCAAAAGCAAAACAGTAAGTGGCTTAGCTACAGCTGCCAGTCCAATCATAGCTGGCATAATAATATAAGTACTTGTCATAATTGATCTTCTGACCATTACTTTTAATCTGACTTTATCTCCCTGACAATTTGATAGCGTAGGAAATATGACACTTTGAATAGAACCATTAATATTTGTAATGACCATATTGGGTATATTTCTTCCACGATTATAATATCCTAAATCCTTAGCACTATAAAACTTTCCAATTACTAATGAATAAAGATTATTGTAGATTGTATCAATTAATCCAGAAATTAATAATTTCCATCCATAATTAAACATTTTTTTCATCTCACTGAAAGAAAATGTAAATGTTGGTCTCCATTTAACTGTAAACCATAAAACACATGTATCAATCACCTGATTAGAAAGATTTTGTGTTATTAATGCCCAAACTCCAAATCCTTTATATGCCATGAATATACCTATAAAAGCAGAAGTTATAGTTCCAATAATGGTAGAATAAAAAAATTTTTTAAACTGCATTATTTTAGAAACATATGCCTGCTGAACACTATTTACGCCTGCAATAATTAATGACAAAGATAGCACTCTAATAACTGGAATTAATAATGGTTCATTATAAAAGTTAGCAATAAATGGTGCAATAAAAAATAGAATAATATACATTATTATTCCCATAAGGATACCAAAATAAAAAACTGATGAGAAATCAGTTTGAGTAGCATTTTCTTTTTGAATCAGTGCATTACCAAAACCACTAGAAACAAAAACTGTAGCAATTGAAATAAATACAGTAATTAATCCAATCAGTCCATAATCTTCAGGTGTCAATAGTCGTGCTAAAACAATGGATACAATAAAACTAACACCTTGTGCTGCTGTTCTTTCAGAAAAGCGCCAAAATAAATTAGATAATACCATTCTATTATTCACTTCTTGTTTTCTCATTTTGTTCTCCCCTCTAAATCAAGCTTTTTTGCTTAATTTTTATATAGTTAAATATTATTCAATGCAAATATTTTCAATTTTATCCTTTAAGATCTTTATTTTTATCAATTTAAACAATATGTAAATTCTTCATTTCTGTATTATATTCCTAAATTTATCCTACTTATAATATGACATCTTTCAATAATAAACCTCAAGATATTATCAGAAAAATAAAAAAATGTAATAAATACATGTACAATCATTACTAGATTATTCATTAATCCTTTACATAGTATGAATACAATTCTAAAAATTATTTATTGTAAAAAAATATTAAAACACCACATATATACAATGCTTTTCCAAAATTAAAACTATATTTTTTACTTATCACTCTTTCCTAACATGTGTATTATCAATAAAACGTTTACTGATTTATTTAACTAATAAATCCTTATAATATTATAGCATTAACCCCATCATTTCAAAAATTTTACAACTGCTTTATATAAATTTTTTCAAAATCTATCCTAGAAACTTTCTCAAAACATATTATTTCTATACTCAAAAATTTTCAAATTTTTCTTTACATTTTTTTAGAAATAACTCTAAATTTTGTTGATTCACTATTTCTTTATTTCTAAACTGTTCTAATAATAATGGTCTTGTTTCTAATGCCCTTTCTATTTCATCCCAGGAAAAAGCTACTCCATATGTTATATCATTCCTTGATCTATAATCTGATTTAGTTTTACCTGGTTCTGGAATAACAATGGGAATACATCCACAAACTGCAGCTATACTAGCATATGCAGTTTGTGTGTCATATAATATACAATACTTGTTCTTATTTAATTCTTTTACTTTTTCTTTTTCATCTAAATCATCAATAATTGGTCCCTCAAATTTAATAGGCAAGTCCTTTCGATTTTTTCCTTTTCTTATAACATAACAAATACCTTTACGTTCACCAAAATTTATTTGTTTATATATATTCCAATTATAAGAATTTAATGTAAACAAATCACAGTTTGGATTAAGTCTATAATCATTAAAAATTTCACGATATGCCAAAATTAAATCATTTTCACCATAAGCAGATAAATCATTTGCAAATGGAAACTTATTTAGTAACCACCGAACTACTGACTTACATTTAAGTGGATTACCATAAACATTTTCATTATAAATTACTAAATCTTTCCTACATAAAGGTGTCCACTGTCTTTTACATCCTTCAAAATCTTCTTTTAATAACAAGTTTGGTTTGATATTAAATAATAAATTATACGACATAATTAAATTATCTTTTATCCATCTTAACCAAAAAATCACCCTATGTTTATCTTCGTAATATCCTCTAGGCATATAAAAAATTCTTGCATCATACCCTCTTAATCTTAATTCCTTACAAAGATAATGTAATACTAAAGATCCTCCTGAACGCCACTGAATCGCACAAATAATAATCCTTTTTTTTCTCATTATCAAACACCTCAATAATAAATGTAATTTTCAATAAAATAATAATTATTAGTTTTCTAAATCCAATCTAAAATTTACCATAAATAATAAAATATTTATTTACTATAATTTTGCTTGCTTTTAATATATATGGCTTTCGCAGCTTTACAAATTCTATATAATTGTATTATCTCTTTTTTATATGAACGAGCAATATTAGTTGCTACAGCTTCCTTATGATATATTTTTAATTTAGGATTATAAACCATTATTAAATTATTTTGTTTACAATTCATTTTTAAAATTGTTTCTTCACCATACATAAAAGTAAGTTCTTCAATACCATTATAATATTTAAAATATTCAGGTGAAAAAATCAAACAACAACCATGAAGGGTAACATTTTCTAATCTTTTATCAATGCACTCTTTTATACTTGATTGATAATTAAGCTTATTTCTTAGTTTAAATATTTTTTTAATTAACATTTTTTGATACATTCTATATTTTGATTTATATTGTGCTGTTGTAAATATTTCTTCACTATCTAAAGGATTTGAATTGTTATAACCACTTGAATCATATATTTTAGGACCTAATACACCAAAATTACTTTTAGAATATTCTTCATTTACTACTTTAAAAAAATCATCTTGAATTAAATAAGTATCGTTATTTAAAACAGCAATAAAGTCTATTGATTTATTAAGTAAATATTCTATACCTATATTGTTTCCCTTTGAAAAACCTGAATTTTCTTTGTTTAAAATAACTGAAACTTTTTCATAATTTTTATATTTTTTTAATAAATCATTCCCTGTATTATTTGGTGAAGCATTATCAACTACTACAATTTCATAATTATCAGTATCTATATGATTAATTATAGAATTAATACATTCGATTGTATCTTCTATTACAATATAATGTAGAATTACAAAACCTAAACTATATTTCTTATTCATAAATATTACCACCTCCCATATAATAATTTTTATACATGATTTCATCATTATCAGATTCTGCTTTTAAATACCATTCTAATTTAGGAATGATTATTACTTTATTTTCAAATGAACCTAAATATGATGACCACCATGAATATGTACTATTTGCAATGATATGATGCTTGCATTTAGTCATTACAAACCATTCATCAATATATTTGTGTTTAGAATTGAAATTAATTAATGTAAAATTTTCCAAATTTTCATATTGATTTTTCACATTATCATCTTCTGTTAAAATATAAAAACTTGGATTATAAAACTTATTTTTAATTAAATTAATACTCTCCTCATAATATGCATCATCGATCAATCTACCAAATTGTTTAAAATCTCCCTTTCTAATATGAACAGCAATACTATTTGAACTATCCATTTTATTAATCATCTCTAATACTTCTGTATCTAGCTCATAATTGGGATAAAATTGTCTTATCAAATCCTCTCTATATTCATCAAAATATTGATGACATTCAAAATAGCCATCTATTACATAAATCTTTTTATTTTCTAATATAGGCTCATCTTCAATTATTCTACTTCTAGAAGCATAATTTATTATCTGAGTAAATATAGGCAATCTTAATAGCCCATCAAAAATAAATTTTCTAAACAATCGATAAATATATTGATTGTTTGTAAAATCTAAACGAACTATTCCCTTAACTATATCCTTATCTAACATAAAATATTGAAGAATATTTTGTCTTACAGAAAAAGCACTAATCTCAGATAATATTAAAATCTTGTGATTATATCTTTTAGCTAACGAATATGCCCTAGCAAACATAAACATTTGATTACCAGGACCTACATTATTCTTTATCTTCAAAATAATCATTACATTTACCCCCTATCAAAAGTATTAAAGTTAAAATAAAAGATGGAAGTGACAGCAAAAAATATTTTGATTTACCAATTTCTCCTTTATGTATTTGTATATATCTTTTTAATTGTATATCATTTATTCCCTCTTTAACATATGTTATCTTATCAAATAAGTCCAAATTACATGTAGATTTACTAATAGCTCTAATTCCATCCCAAACATTACTAATATATAAAAGTTCAAAGTCACCTAAATCTATTCCATATAGTAAGAACAGATCAAGCAGTCTAGAAAATGTTAATTTTAATTGTATAAAATAATCTTTATAAAATTTTTGTGATAATGATTTCTTATCACAAATAATATAATTATATGTAATATCATCAATTGAAATAATAGAATTTAAATGCATTGTAAAGGAACACATCCATTCCAGATCTTCACCAATACTTAAACTAGACTTTAATAAAAGATTATTATCAATAATAATCTTTCTTTTAAAAAGTTTTCCCCACATCTGATACAACATATAATTTTTAGACATTTTATGAAGCATATTTGATAAATTTTCTTTTGTAAATACTTCTATATTCCCACATGAAACATACTCTACATTTCCTAAAACATTTTTTCTTGCTTTACTAATAATTAAATCAACTTCCCCTTGATTTGTATTTAAATACATCTTCTCAATTGCATCGTATTCATAATAATCATCACTGTCACAAAAACAAATATAATCACCTTTAGCGATTGATATACCTAGATTTCTTGCTGAAGAAACACCTTGATTATGTTGATATTTATATATTATATTTTTATATTCTCTCATATATTGAAAACAAATATCTCTACTCATATCAATAGAGCCATCATCAATCAAAATGATTTCAATTTCATTAAATGTTTGATTCACCAAATGATCCAAACACCTCTCTAATTTTTTTTCTGCATTATAAATCGGAACAATTATTGAAATTAATGGTTTGCGCATAAATAATCCCTCCCACGTACTTTTTAATTTATCATTTGTATACTTCTTAAGTATTGTTTAGCCAAGTTACAAAATCAACATACCTATCATACAATCTTTCACCTTTTAAATTTCTCCAAGATGTTAAAATAGGTACACAATCATCATCTTTAAATTCTTCACAAAAAATAACAGATTTATATTGCGGGAAAGGTTTAGCTGTAAAAATTAATTTATTTTTATAAGGTAAATTATCAAATTCTTTTATCGTATCTTCAGTACATCCATCACGATCTGTCATCATAAAAAATAAATTATCTTTATTAATTCTTTGTTTTCTTTCAGTCCATTTTAAAACTGCTAATTCAAATGAAGGATAATGAATAAAATGCAAAGTAATATTATCTCCTAAAATTCCAATTGGATACCCCAAACCTGTATCTTTTTTTTCTACAATCTCCGCATTTAAATAATAATCTAAATTTTTTATAAACTTTAAATAGTCTTCTGCATTCATTGATAAATTAACTGTTGGAGAGTTAAATTGAATACCTAAATCATGACACATAACAGCTCCATTACAATTTGAAGATATAACAGAAAAGTTTGTATTCTTTAATCTCTGTCTTTGTTTTGGCATAACAATATTTTTACGTAAAAATTCGTTAAGATATATTTTTATATATTGAGGAACATTTTTAATTTTCATTAAAATTCTACCTTCTTTTGTACTTTCTTATCCATTTATATAAATAATTTACATAATAATATAACAAATGACTAATATTAAAAAATACAATACGTATAGAATTGTACTGACTTTTATACAGATTATTGAAAAAATCTGAATTTATATATTTTCTATATTTTTTATTAATTAATTTACCTTTATAAAATGCAGATAAATATAAATTAATAATATTATTTTGAAATAGCTGTTTTAAATACCTATTATTAATAAAAAAAGATTTTTCTTTTAATAAATAACATATTTTAATCAAATCAAAACTATTTTTTTCAAAATCACTTGGTCTTTTAGAAATACAGTCTGTATGTATAAAATAATTATAAAAAACAATATCTATATTTTTAACTTTTTTAGCTTTTAAATAACACAATGGCATCCAATATTCATCCTCATGATTAAATCCTTCTAAAAAAAATAGTTGATTATTTATAATAAATTTATGTTTATAAATACTCTTCCAAACCATCATAGGTGAATCCATTTCTAAACACTCTGTAAGATATTGTTCACCATTTATTATAGATTTACATTCATAAGGTTTTCCTTTATTTAATTTTATAAAATTATTTTCATCTACATATCTAAAATCAGCAATTCCAATATCTAAGTCATATAATTTTGCCTCAAAAAGCAATTTTTCTACTGTATTTTCTATAAGCCAATCATCAGAATCAACAAAAAGAATATATTCTCCTGAGGCAATATTTAATCCTGTATTTCTAGCCCCTGCTAATCCCTTGTTTTTTTGATGAATCACTTTAATAAATTCATACTTTTTAGCATACTCATCAGCTATTTCCCCACTTAAATCTTTAGATTCATCATCAATTAAAATTATTTCATAATTATCTAAATTTTGTGATAGCAAACTATTTATACATCTTTTCAAATATTTTTCTACATTATAAATAGGAATGATTATACTAAGATCTATCATGAACTCACCTTCTTTTCCTTAATCAAATATATTCCTATAAGCATATATAATAATATAGCCATGTTATTTATACTAAAAATAACCATCTCTCCCAAACAAATTCCTATAGCAGTTAATATCAATGAAATATAATTAATATATCCATTCAAAATAATAACCAATATAAATAAGAAAAAAAGAAAAAGACCTATTATCCCAACTCCACCTAATAACTCCCAAAACAGATTACCAGGTTCATATATTATAGACATATTTAAATTATAATCCTTTATATTTTTATCAAAAGGAACCATAAATCCTGAGCCAATGAGTTCGTTACTTTCAAATTTCTTTTGTGATTTTTCCCCTACTTCCCTTCTAGAAGCTAAAATATCATTCTCATTTCCTTTATAAATGTAGCTACGAATTTCATTACCAATTAAATTTTTTATAGTTGGATTTATGTAGTAAACAGCTGCTAATAATGTCATAGTTATTAAAAAAAACACCATTTTTTTTATATTAAGATTTATAAAATAATGAATTGAAATAATAAATATTGACACAAATAATCCTGTTCTTGAAGCAGTTAAATACTGCATGTATAATGTTATAGCTATAAGTATGTTATACATGATTCTTTTATTCTCTTCTATATTTAATAAAACAGATATATATATAGCTCCCATTATTCCCATCATATTAACATGATTAAATACTCCTTGAAAATTATTATTAATAATTCTAAAACTTTCAAATGGAATAACTAAAAAACTTATAACAAAAAAAGGGGTTAAAACATGGAACATATAATTAATCCAATGTATCCTCTCCCTTGTATAATAAACACCATATAACATAGCTACAAAATTTAATCCAAAACTCCACACCTTAAATGTAGAAACAATTGGGTAACTACCAGATATAAAACTTACAATTGAAACATATACACAAAAAAATATTACACAAAAAAATATTGATTTGAAGCTCTGTAATTTAATATTATAAAATGTATATTTTAATATATATAATGATAATACAATAATAAATACTAGCTTAATTGTATCTAAATTTCCTAATGATACTCCAGTTTTAATACTTAATATACCTCTCATTGTTACAATAAGCATATACTTTATTGCCCCTATCATCTTTTCTTTTTGAACAAGTTTTAATGATCCTATATAAAAAATCAATCCAAATAAAGGATGAAATAAGCTCAAAATAAAAAGAATAATAACAAATTTATTCAAATTTATTGTTATTTTCCGATCTATTAATCTCATACGCTCATCCTTTCTTTAGTATATTTAAAATTTCTCTTGTCATGTTCTCTAATGTATACTTCTTTATAATTTGAATAGAGTGGTTTGAATAAATATTAATTTTTGATGAATCATTTATCAATTCATTAATTCTTTGAGCAACTTCACTACTATTATTGACAGAAATAATATAGCCATTATCATTAATTAACTCTTTTCCTGCAACACATTTATCAGTTGTAATTATTGGTAGTCCATTAGCCATTGCCTCATTAATAACTAACCCCCATATATCTTCCCTTGTTGGTAAAACAAAAAGATCAGATATTTGATAATATTTAAATAACAATTCTTTATTCATAAAATCAAAGAAAAATACATTTGTTAGTTGATGCTCACTGATATAATTTATATATTCCTTTTTTGGTTTACCACCAACTATATAAAACTTAACATCTTTAGAAATATAGTTAATAGCTTCTAATAGTACATCTATTCCTTTTCTATAAATCATTTGTCCTACAAATATAACTATTTTATCATCAATAACATTTAATTCTTTTTTTAATAATTCTTTTTCTATTTTATCCAATGGTTTGTCTAAAATATCTTTTTTATATAACGAAGTGAAAGGATAAACATATATATATTCTTTCTTAGCTCCATAATGAATAAGATACTCAGTAGTTTCTTTTCCTGTGCTTAACCAATAATTTGCTTTTCTAATAAAAAATTTCTTTATCAAATAATTTATTTTACTATCTTCTTTAATATATCCGCCATCACAATTAAGATAAAAAGGAATATGTCTCAAAGATAAATATAATATAGACAACATACCTGTAGGTGTACTATAGCCTCCTACAATAATTCGATCATATTTCTCATTTAAATACTTTAGTACTTCAAAAGAAAGTGCAGTATCATTACCTATAGATTTACCCTTTAAAAAAATAGACTTATAGTTCTTCTTATTATTAACTATCCACAATCTATCATCAGCTTTTTGTCTTTCATAAAGAACCGTTAATTCACAATATTTACCTAGTTCATTAAAAAAATCAACACGATATGGGGAAGGTATATTTGTTAGAAATAAAACTCTCATAGATTAAATATCTTCCTATACCCAGTGTTTTTTACACTTTTTTTATTTTTTTCTTTAATATAATTTTGAGCATTTTTTACATAATTATTAAATTCATCTGCATCCATATTAATATATTTTTCTAATGTTTCAACAAACAAATTAATATTTTTTAAATTTATTACATTTCCACATTGATATTTACCTAAATCCAACCATGGTGTAGTATCACTAACTATAGGAACACACCCTGCTAATAATGATTCACCAATTACATGTCCGAAATTTTCTCCTAATGTTGGAAAAAGGAAAACATCATAGTTTGATAATGTATTCATTACATTATCTGAATTACATTCTCCCTTATATTTCCAGTTTATATTCTTAGGTAATTTTTCTAATTTCTCTTTGCACTCATTCCAATATCCTATATCCTCCTTATTTCCATAGATATCAAATAATATTGAATAATTGGATAAATTAGAAATAATTTTTATAGTATCTGACAAATTTTTTTTCCTAGAAATTCTAGAAATAAATATCACTTTTAAACAATTACTTTCTTTAACATGCTTATGCTCTACTTTTTCTAATCTAGGCAAATCTTCTGCAATAATACACCTTGCATTATCTCCTATAACTAATTTAAGTTCTTTTTCTTCTAACTCTGATGTTACAGACCATATAATATTTTTAAAAAGACCTAATCCTTTCATTACATTAAAAAAAATAATTTTTTTCTTATTTTTTAAAGATAATGCTCCATTAGAAAAAGATCCCATTGATGCGATAACTAATTGCTGCTTAAATAAACCTAATTTTTTTAAAATCATAGCTTTAATAGCATAATCATTATATGGCCCACAACAATAAACAACATCGACCTCTCTTATTTCTTCAAATAATGCTTTAAATTTGTATTTTCCATTTTTTACATAATAAACATTTGCATTGCCTACTCTATTATAAGTATTAACGTTTATTCCAGGATATACATTTAAATCACCATGGTCACGATCTCCACACATAATTCTAATATCATATTCATTACCAAGAATATCCACTAAATTCTTTATTGTCCTAACTGGTCCACCATCTTTATATCCTGGAAGATATCTTCCCATAAGTATCAAAACTTTTCTCATGTTATCTTCCTTTCGTTAACATTATTATTTTTCTCTAGTATTTTGGCATCAACCAAAAATCTATACCAATATGCCTGCATAAATGCAAAAATTTTACCTTCTTTACCATCTAAAAAACCTAATTTAAAATAATATCTGTAAATATAATATAAATGTGCTCTTGTTCCCAATGGAAGCTTATAATAAATTTTAAGTTTAATATAACGTTTAATTTTGGCACTTTTATTTAATTTAATATCATTTTCAGATTTATCAGCACATGTAAAATAATCTTCAACTTCCCTTGAAGAATATTTGTTATGCTTATCTATCCACACATTTAAATCTTTATAATCTCTATGAAAAGAATCATGCTTTAATTCAACAGATTTACCTTCACTTAAAACAATATGTTCATCCATTGCTCTATCTTCCATATATCCCTTATCCCTTTTATAAACAATCATTTTTCTAAAAGGATATATACCACCATGTCTTAATTTCTTTCCTAAAAAATCAACTTCAAATCTAACGACAATTCCATTAATATCAGTATTTATATTAGTTAGACATAATTCTTCAATCTCTTTAGCCGCATTTTTTGAAATAATTTCATCTGCATCTAAACGCATAATCCATGTTGTTTTGATGTCTAAAGTATTTAAAGCATAAATAAATTGTTTAGCTTGATTTTCAAAAGGATTTTGTAATATATCTGCCCCTAATGATTTTGCTATATCTACAGTTTTATCTGTACTATAACTGTCAACTACAACTATTCTTTTTGAAATAGATAATACAGAGTTAATTGCATTAGCTATATTTTTTTCTTCATTATAGGTTAAAATAATAGTTGTTAAATCTGCCATTATCTATTCTCCCAATCTGATAATTCTTCCTGTACTAATTTTACTTCTAATAACTTATTCTTTACTTCTTCTACATTCATTAATTTAGTATTATTTGAATTAAACTGTGTCAATCTATTCTTCTCTATTCCTTCAACGAAATATTTATCATAATTTAAATCTCTTTTATCACATGGTACTCGATAAAAGTTTCCTAAATCTATGGCATTTGCACATTCTTCATCAGTTAGCAGTGTTTCGTACATCTTTTCACCATGCCTGATTCCTATTACTTTTATTTCATTATCAGCATGAAATAGTTCTTTTACCGCTTTAGCTAAGATTTCTATTGTACAGGCTGGAGCTTTTTGTACGAATATATCTCCACTTTCTCCATTTTCAAATGCAAACAGTACTAAGTCTACCGCTTCTTCTAATGTCATTACAAACCTCGTCATACTTGGCTCGGTTAATGTTAAAGGATTACCTTCTTTTATCTGATTAATAAAAAGTGGTACAACACTGCCTCTTGATGCTAGTACATTTCCATATCTTGTACACATGATACTTGTCTTCTTAGGATCTACTGTCCTGCTTTTAGCTACGATTACTTTTTCCATCATTGCTTTACTTGTACCCATTGCATTTACAGGATATGCTGCTTTATCTGTACTTAAACATACTACTCTTTTAACTCCACATTCTATTGCAGCTGTTAAAACATTTTCTGTTCCTAATACATTTGTTTTAACTGCTTCAATTGGAAAGAATTCACAAGATGGTACCTGCTTTAAAGCAGCTGCATGGTATACATAGTCAACACCATACATTGCATTTTTAATACTATTAATATCTCTTACATCACCTATGTAAAATTTAAGCTTATAAAAAACATTAGGATATTTAGCCTGATACTCATGTCTCATATTATCCTGTTTTAATTCATCTCTTGAAAATACTCTGATTTCTTTGATATCTGTTTCCAGAAATCTATTTAATACTGCATTACCGAAGGACCCAGTTCCCCCTGTAATCAGCAATGTTTTATCTTTAAATTGACTCATAATATCCCCCCTCTAACTATTTAAAATATATTTAATTAAATCATACACTCCACTTGAAATAAGATTCACAATAAGTGACGAAGTAAATACTACTGCATGTTCCTTTATTTTCTTAACCAATGTTATCTCATTAATATCTGTTGCTTGAATAACATCATCAACTGCTTTATATATTTGAGTTCCTTCTCTTAATTGCTTTTTAATGAATAACAGTTCCTCTCTAAGAGCTTCAACATCAGCGTGATTTAGTGAACTATTAACATTTACTGTATTCCCTTTCACTTCATTAGATTTACCAATTGCAAAATTTGATGAAGTGATGTTTCCTATCTTTACATTTACCATACTAATTCACCGAATTATATTCTCCAATTGTAAAATTACAATTAGTAATATCATTTGCTTTAAAATCAATCTGACAATAACCATTACTTTCATTCATACAATACTCAATAGCACTAGCCACTTTATATAAAAATTCAATATTTGTACTTGTTACTGAATAAGCTTCACCATTATTCATCCACAATGTTAATCTTAATTTACTTACTGAATTTTCTTTATAAACTAAACCTATTACAATACCGCCAATTACAGCTAATAACATACCAATAATTGGATTAACCGATAATAAAACTATTCCTATAAGTAATAAAATAATTGCCCATTCTGGATATTTAACTTTATCTGCATCATATACTGATATACTAGAAATATTACTAATTTGAAAAGTTCTTCCTCTTATTTTAATAATATTTTTATCTATCCACATATTATCAGTTTCTAAAATCTTATTTATATTAGCTAATTTATTTAACTCGTTCATTCTTTTAATCTCCCTCACATAAAACTTTATCCATCAATTTTTCTAAAAATATAATAAGCGTATTCTTATTAAATTTATCTTTACCATAACAAAAAGCCATATCTTTATACTTATCTAAATCACTCTGTTTTAAATCTAAAAACTCCCTACAAACTTTTATCAAATCACTTACAGATACACTGTCACTAACAATACCTGCACCAGATTCCTCTATAATCCTCTTTCCCTCACCACTGACACACCCTAATATAGGCACTCCACATGCTAAATAAGTTTGTAGTTTTGCTGGAATTGTCATCTCAAATACTGGATTTGGTTTGAGTATCAAAAGGGCTGCATCTGCATCTTTTAAATATTTGGGAATTTCATTTTCTGGATGAAATCCATAAAATTTAACTGTATTCTCTAATCCATATTCTCTTACAAGATTCTCTAATTTAGCTCTATTTCTACCATCACCTACAAAATGCCAGCATATCTTTTCCTCTTTTAATTCTCTAGCTGCTTCGATTGCTAAATCAATTCCCTGAGCCTCACCGATATTACCAGTAAATACTATATTAAAATAGTCTTTATCATAAATATCCACTTCTTCATTTGTTTTTGCAACAGTTGAGTACTGTGGCCAATACTTAACTTTATCTTTATCTTCTACCCGTTCTTGAATCTTTGCTACAAAACTAGGACTGGCAGTTAAAATAATATCACAGTGTTTATAAATATAATTTACCATTATATTTATTAATCCAATTATTATTGAATTAGTAATTCCTGCTACTGCAATAATATTTTCTGGCCACAGATCCTGGATATTAATAATAATTGGTATATGTTTTTTCTTTTTAAATTTAATTGCTGGCAAAGCTACTGTTATTGGTGATACTTCAAAAACATAGATCAAATCAAATTTTTTATCTTCAAGTTCTTTTAATTTTTTATTAGCAGTTTTTACAAAACTAAAATAATTTCTTACTAAATTAAGTGATCCTGTTTTTCTTGGTCTTAGTTTACAACGATATACATGTATATCATTCCATATTTCATCACAGTTTTTTTCTACACTGTATCCTTCAAAATACTCACCTTTAGGATAATTAGGCAGTCCTGTTAATACTGTTATTTCATGCCCTCTATTTTTTAATTCCAGTACCAAATCATTAATTCTAAAATTTTCAGGATAAAAATATTGAGTAATCACTAATATCCTTTTTGTCATCTTTTTATTCCTTCTGTTTTCAGAATTGATTCAGTTAAACTATAACGATTATACATATTTTTATAATTACTCATTGATTTATCATATACCATGCTCCCAAATGCCTTATTACAAAGCCCACTTATCTTTCCAGGTATCTTTGAACATATCAGTACTCCAATATTTAAAAAACCAAGTATTTTAATTCCTGGTCTAATTACATTTACAATTTTAGTTGTACTTGCATAATCCTCATTTTGTGGAAAATATAGACCTGTTTCATTATTTCTAATGAGCAGATAAATAAATTCACATAAATTCTCTATATACAGCATGCTTCTCTGGTTTTTTATATTTGGAAAACATGGCAGCTTATGTGCCAGCTTCGAAAGTACTGGATAGTTCCCCTTACTGTTAGGTCCATATATCATTGGTGGCCTGATTATAACAATATTAAAACTGTCTTCTTGTAAAGGAGATAGTTTTATTTCCGCTTGTAATTTACTATCTCCATAAAAATTAGCTGGTTTAGGTTTAGTATCTTGAGTAATGACCTTTGTTTTACCATAAGGTGCACTTTCACCATATACAATGATTGAAGACATATAAATAAACTGTTTTACTCTGGATTCTTTTGCTTTCAATGCTGTTTTATATGCTAAATCACAATTAACTTTATAGTATAACTGTTTAGTTTCTTCCGATACATTACCTACATCAGCATGAGCTATTCCTGCTACATGAAATATAGAATCATATTTTGAAAAATCAAACTCTTTCCACCTAGGATTTAACATATCCAATGTATCTATTTTAAAATCATCTGGATAATTTTCTTTTATGTATCTTTCAAACGAAGTTCCAATATAACTATTCGCACCTGTTATTAATACTCTTTTTGTCATTGGTTCTCTCCCTTCATCGAACCAGTTCCACCTTCTACTACACCATCACTTTTTAGTACTGATGCAATTGTTCCAAAGAAACATCTTAAATCAAATAAAAAAGAAATACGCTTAACGTATTCTCCATCTAACGTTGCTTTTACTGGTATTTCTAGTTCATCTCTTCCATTTATTTGTGCCCATCCTGTAAGACCTGGTCTTACATCATTAGCATGATATTTTTCTCTTTGATCAACTAGATCATCTTGATTCCATAATGCTGGTCTTGGTCCAATAATTGCCATTTCTCCTTTTAAGATATTAATAATTTGTGGCAATTCATCTAGAGATGTCTTTCTTAAAAACTTACCAGCTTTAGTAATAAACTGATCTGGATCTTTCAACATATGGGTTGGCATATCCTTAGGAGTATCTATATACATTGTTCTAAACTTCAAGATATTAAAATATGTTTTATTAATTCCTACTCTTTTTTGTTTAAACAAAACTGGTCCTTTACTATCAAGCTTAATCCAAATACATAGAAAAATAAAAATAGGACTTAAAACAATAAGCCCACTTAACGCTAGAATAAAATCTAGAATTCTTTTAATTCCTTTTTGATACATTATTTACCTCCCAACTAAAAAAAGCTCGGTTCTTCGCCAAACTGTTTTACATACTCTTCCTTCCATGTTTCATCCATATCTTTTTTTCGATAAACCTGGCCATAATCAACTTTAGTATATTCAGTTATTTTAGTCATTGATGAAACTACAGCTAAAGCATTAATGTGGCAATAATCACCAACAACAGCATCATGATCAATTATTGCTCCAGTTGAAATAATACAGCCTTTACCAACTGTTACATTTGCTTCAATTACAGCATTAGGAAAAACAACTGTTCCTTTATCAATATTTGCATAATTAGAAATAATACTTTTATTCGATATTAATGATATTAAGTTATAACCTAATTCAACTGCCTTATTAAATAATTGTTTCCTAAGCTTGTTATTGCCTATAGCAATAACAATATCTTTATATTCAGAACAATGTAATTGCATATCATCAATTAATCCAATAACTTTACAATCATTAATCATATTATTAATATGATTATCATCAAGAAAAGCAATATGATCATAATATTCTCTAGCTATATCTAGACAACATCTACCATGACCTCCTGCTCCTACTATTAATAACTTTTTTATCTTAATCTCCCCCTAAAAACAAAAAAGAACATAGTTTCCCCTTACCCCAAGTAAGGAACTATGTTCAAAATAATGGCTGGGGGCGGTAAACCATTCTCCCCAGCTTAATTTTTGCTTGTTATTTTTAATCCTGCTTTTATCTTTCTATTCATAAAAGATAAATCTAAATATGCCACTTGATTATATTTATCAACTTTAATAATATTTTTTTCAAAATGTTTTAATGGACCATGATAAACTTTTGCCTTTCCATCTTGTAAAAATGCTTGGGACATTTTTACAACATAGGATTCATCTAATAAGTAATTAAACATTTCAATTTCTGCCTCTTTTAAAGCAGATGTATCTAAATACACCAATTGTTTAATCAAACCATCTTTTTCATTATCCAATTTCATTAAAAATGTATTAAATTCAGTTTGATCCATTAAAGATTTGACAAAAATATAATTAGTGAACATAGGTTTTATATCGTAGTCTTTAGTAATCCTACGATAATATTGATATTGAGGTATAAATGCTTCGATATTATCTTTCTTATTTAAATTTCTAAGAAGTTGATTAGTCCGATTTGATAAAACAAATAACACATACCAGTTCATGATTTACTAACAACTTCTAAAGGAACAGTTATTTTGTTGAAAAAATCACTCTTTAAAACCGCTAGTCTTTGATGTCGATCAATTTTAATAACTTTGTTTTCTAAATTGACTAATGGTCCTTTTTCAACAATAAGTTTTGAATTAACTATGTTTCCTACTGAGTGTCTAATTATGTTTTTATTATCAAGTAACCTTTCCATTAAAATCTGCTCTTCAGTTTTTAAAACATAAACATCTTCAAATTCTAACAACTGGGCAATGCCATCAATTGATTTAAAAAATTCTTTAAATCTTTCATTAAATTCTAATTGATCCATCTCACTTTTAATAAAGACATAATCAGGATACAAATCCTTAATAATATAATTTTTCTTTCCCTTAATGTTGTACCATCTCTCCATTTTAGGAACGAAAGCTATTGTATTATTCTGTTGATTAAAAAATTTAACTAGTTTAGAACTCCGTTCAAGTTTTATATGAACTATATACCAGTACATCATTAACCTCATTTCTTTTGCTTTCACAGAACTATTAATTCTGCGAAATTACAGGTGCAGAGATCTTATTAATTTGATTAATTTTAAATTCAATTGATGAATGAACATATAGTTGTAATGTAGTAGAAATATTAGAATGTCCCAACATTTCACTCAATGACTTTAGATCCACTTCCTGCATTACACAGTGAGTAGCATAAGTATGTCTTAATGAATGAAAATTGATTTGAAAATTATTATCCTGACATAATCTTTGAAATTGATTTTGAATTGTACGGGAATCTGGAATTTTTTCACTATTTGTTAGTAAATAATAGCTAGAATCAATTACAGTTAAATAATCATAGTATTTTTGTATATATTCCTTTAAAAATACTGGTATTGGGACAATTCTTTTTGAAGTTTGGGTTTTAGGCTCTAAAATCATTAAAATAGTTTTAGATTCCATATTCTCTTTATTTTTAAGTCTTTCAACAGTTTTACTAACTGTAATAATTCCATTATTTAAATCTATATCTTCCCATTTCAAAGCACAGATTTCACCGATTCTAAGACCTCCATACAAAGCAATTAAAATAGCTATAGATATAGGTTCATAATGATTAAAACAATATTTTTCTAATAATATTTTTTGATTTGCACTTAATACTTTAAGATTTCCTTTAGTTCGATTTAATTTAATAAAACTAAAATTAATTGCCTGAATACAATATTTCTTTTCTGCATATTCTAAAATAGATTTTATAACATAACGTATAGTATGAAGGGTACTATTAGAATATTTTTGTGTATCAATTAATTCTTTAAAAAAAGATACAATTATATCATCATTAATTTGTTCTATAGTATAATCATCAAAAAAAGGTATTATGTGCTTTAAAATAACTGTTTCATATTTAACATATGATGAGTATTTTACTGACATCTTTTTTAACTCAAGCCATTCTTTAGTGACTAAAAAAAATTTTTTATTTGTTTGCATATTTTTTCTCCTTTATGAAAGTAAGTTTTAAAAAAATAAAAAGTAATAATTTATTTAATAAATGATTTGCAAGATAAATAACATTTTGTTTGATTTTGTAGTTATTTGTGCTATAATAAGAGTCGCAGAATTAATAGTTCTGTGAAAATAAGTAAAACTTTGTAAAAAAAAGCCATATTCTCAATAAAAATTAATGGGTAACCAAATAATTTAGGGGGAAAGCCAAATTATTTGGGGGTCAACTTTAGGG
>ERZ777306.1681-NODE-1681-length-32976-cov-56.055193_pt1 | contig 32976 bp, 19 predicted proteins | sample MGYA00374966_ERZ777306 | MGnify/ENA primary metagenome ERZ777306 (study PRJEB29329, sample SAMN06343882) | mouse gut metagenome | isolation source: Mouse cecum | place: Austria: Vienna | collected 2014-11-15 ... | reverse complement strand
TAATGGGTGAAGATACTCAAACTTTGGATGAAGTGGTTGTTACTGCATTGGGTATTAAGCGTGCTACAAAGGCATTGAGTTATAATGTACAAGAGGTAAAAGGGGACGAAATAACTGCTGTAAAGGATGCTAACTTTATGAATTCGTTAGCAGGAAAGGTTGCGGGCGTTCAGATTAGTAGTGGTGCTACAGGTGCTGGTGGTGCAGCACGTGTCGTAATGCGTGGTATGAAATCATTAACTAAAGACAATAATGCATTATATGTGATTGATGGTGTACCTATCTTCAATACAGGTAAAAGCGGTGGTGAAGGATTATTTGGTGACATGGGTGGGTCGGATGCCGTAGCAGACTTAAATCCAGACGATATTGCTAGTATCAGTATGATGACCGGACCTTCTGCAGCTGCTCTTTATGGTTCTTCTGCTGCCAATGGGGTGGTTTTGATTACTACTAAAAAAGGGCAGACTGAGAAAACTACGATTACGGTGTCTAATAGCACTACTTTTTCCAAAGCATATATTATGCCTGATATGCAGAATCGTTATGGTACAAGCTCTGGATTGTTTAGTTGGGGAGAACTGACAGACCGCAGATATGATCCATCTAATTTTTTTGAAACTGGTACGAATGTTATCAACTCAGTAGCTTTGTCTACTGGGAATTCAAAGAATCAGACTTATCTTTCAGCTTCTACTACTAATTCTGGTGGTATTCTTCCTAACAACTCTTATAATCGTTATAATTTTACAGCACGTAATACTACGAATTTCCTGAATGACAGATTGACTTTGGATATTGGTGCGCAATATATTATTCAAAATAATAAAAACATGGTTTCCCAAGGGCAGTATTATAATCCACTTCCTGCATTGTATTTATTTCCCCGCGGAGATAATTTTGATGAAATCCGTTTGTATGAACGTTACAACACAAATTACGGTTATATGGAACAGTATTGGCCTTATGGAGACGCAAGTTTGTCATTACAGAATCCGTATTGGGTACAGAACCGTATAATCCGTACTTCCGATAAAAAACGTTATATGCTGAACGCTTCTTTGAAATGGAAGGTGACAGATTGGATTAACATCGTAGGACGTGTGAATCTGGACAACTCTGACTATCGGAACAAGAATGAGAAGTCAGCTTCTACATTAACCACATTTTGTGGAGTAAGTGGTGGTTTCGAGGATGCCATGAGGCAAGAACGTTCTTTGTATGCAGATGTTTTGGCTAATATAGACAAGACTTTCGGTGATTTCCATTTGACTGCCAATGTGGGGGCTTCCATTTACCATACTTCAATGGATCAATTGTATTTTGCCGGTGACTTGGTCATTCCGAACTTCTTTCAGGTTAATAATATAAATTTCTCTTCTAATTACAAACCGGATCCTACCGGATATAAAGATGAAATTCAGAGTATTTTTGCCAGCGCAGAATTAAGTTGGAAAAATCAGTTGTATTTAACATTGACAGGACGAAATGACTGGGATTCTAAATTAGCTTTCTCCAAACAAAAATCATTCTTCTATCCATCAGTTGGTTTGTCGGCTTTACTGTCAGAAATGGTTGAACTTCCGGAGTTGATAACTTATGCTAAAGTACGTGGTTCCTATACAGTGGTAGCATCTTCTTTCGATCGCTTCCTTACTAATCCCGGATATGAATACAATAGCCAGACACATAATTGGGCAAATCCAACCGTTTATCCGATGGAAAACATGAAACCGGAAAAAACAAAATCATGGGAAATTGGTTTAAATTTGAAATTCTGGGAGAATCGCTTTAGCCTGGATGCTACTTATTACCGTTCCAATACATTGAATCAGACATTTAAGGTGGATATTCCGTCATCTTCCGGTTATAAACAAGCAATAGTTCAAGCAGGTGATGTGCAGAATCAAGGTATTGAACTGGCTTTAGGCTTTAGTGATAAATGGGCAGGTTTCGGTTGGTCTTCTAATGCAACTTTTACTTTAAATCGCAACAAGGTGAAACGGTTAGCTAGTGGTAGTGTTAATCCGGTGACCGGAGAGGCTATTCAGATGGACGAGATGAATGTAGGTTGGTTAGGTAAAGAAAATGTAGCTCCCCGTGTTATTTTGACAGAAGGCGGTTCTATGACCGATATCTATGTATATAACCAACTGACCAAGGATAATAATGGTAATATAAAAGTTGACCAGAATGGTAATCTGGGGATTACTTCATCAAATACTCCAGTGAAAGTCGGTAATCTGGATGCTGACTTCAATTTAGGATGGATCAATCATTTCACTTACAAAGGTATTGACTTGGGGGTTGTGTTGTCCGCACGTGTAGGTGGATTAGCTTACTCGGCTACTCAAGGTATTTTGGATTATTATGGAGTGTCTGAAGTATCTGCTTCTGTCCGTGATAATGGTGGTACGCCCATCAATAATGGTAAGGTTGATGCCCAGAAGTATTATCAGACTATCAGTACAGGTGAAGGTGGTTATGGTCGTTACTACTTATATAGTGCAACCAATGTACGTTTACAAGAATTAAGCTTGAATTATACACTTCCAAGAAAGTGGTTTAAAAATGTAGCAAATGTTACTTTGGGTGTCGTAGGACGTAATCTATGGATGATTTACTGTAAAGCTCCGTTTGATCCGGAATTGTCTGCTTCTACTTCCAGTAACTATTATATGAATGTAGACTACTTTATGCAACCTAGCTTGCGTAATTTCGGTTTTAATGTGAAAGTTCAATTCTAAAAGAAAAAGCTAATGTTATGAGAAAATATTTAAGAAATATCACGGTCGGTGCCGCTCTCTTGTTGCTGGCAGGAAGTTGTACTGATAAATTTGAAGAGTATAACACGAATCAATATCAAATCCATGATGCTGACCCGGCTACTCTGATGAAATCTATGATTGAAACAATTGTGAATATTCAGCAGAATGACTCTCAAATGCAAGACCAGATGGTGGGACAGTTAGGCGGTTACTTGTGTTGTTCTAACACATGGAGTGGAACTAATTTTAGTACATTCAATCAAAGTGATGCATGGAATGCTACTCCCTGGAATACTCCGTTTGAAAAAATATATGGAAACTTTTTTCAGATACAAGAAGCGACAAATTCTACGGGACATTATTATGCTTTTGCTTGCATGATACGTGCCATAACAATGCTCCGTGTTGCAGACTGTTATGGACCGATGCCTTATAGCCAAGTGAAGAAAGGTAATTTTTATGTTTCTTATGATACTCAGGAACAGGTCTACACAAATATATTAAGTGATTTAGCCAATGCTGCTGACGTTCTGTATAATTATTATGTGGAGACTAATGGTAATGCACCATTAGGAGCTAATGATCCTGTTTTTGAGGGAAATTATTCCGGTTGGGCGAAATTGGCAAATTCAATGCGCTTACGTGTTGCAATGCGAATTAGCGGAACATGGCCTGGTATTGCTAAGGAAGCGGCTGAAGCTGCAGTAATACATAAAGCCGGCTTGATTGAAAGTAATTCGGACAATGCCATGCTTTCTTGTGGAACACAAAGTAATCCATATCAGCTGGCCGCTGTCAGTTGGGGAGATTTGCGGGTGAATGCAAATATTGTAGATTATATGAACGCATATGATGACCCGCGTATGTCGAAATTTTTTAATAAATCTACTCTTACCGGAAAAACAGATCAATATGTAGGTATGCGTACAGGCGATGCTGATTTTAAAAAGGCAGACGCAGCAGGTTTCTCTATTCCTGCCTATACGGCAACTTCTAAATTAATGGTTTTCTGTGCTGCTGAAACAGCTTTTTTACGTGCTGAAGGAAAATTGCGTGGCTGGAATGTAGGCACTAAAACGGCAAAAGTTTACTATGAAGACGGCATCAACTTGTCTATGGAGCAGTATCAGGTTTCAGCTACCGAATATCTGAAGATAGATGAAGCTCCAGTGGTATCACATGAAAGTGACGCTGTACAAAACGCTACTGCTACGATTACTAATACCGTTAGTGTGAAGTGGGATGATAGCGAAGCTGACAATGTAAATGGGAAGAATTTCCAGCGTATCATTACTCAAAAGTGGATTGCCAATTATCCGCTGGGACTCGAGGCATGGGCTGAATATCGTCGTACAGGCTATCCGGAACTTTATCCTTGTATCGACAATTTATCTGACTGTGGCGTGAGCAGCCAGCGTGGTATGCGTCGTTTGAGTTTTCCTTATACAGAGGCGCAGAATAATAAAGCCAATTATGATCAAGGGGTTGCAGAACTTGGCGGTGCTGATAATGAAGCCACTGATCTGAAATGGGCGAAAAAGAACTAATTTATATAATACATAAAAAGGACTTTTATGAAGAAAATTTATTTATTATACATTGTACTCATATCATTGGCAACAACATCTTTGATAGGTTGCAGTGATTGGACGGAGTCGGAAGCAAAAACTTTTCCGGAATCAATCGTGTCAGATGAATATTATGCAGCTTTAAGGGCTTATAAGAAAACTGATCATCAAGTTGCTTTCGGTTGGTTCGGTGGTTGGAGTGGTGAAGGTGCTTTTATGAAGAGTTCTTTAGCCGGTATTCCTGATAGTGTAGATATTGTTTCTATTTGGGGAAATTGGTCGAACATAACAGAAGCTCAAAAAAAAGATCTACAATTTTGCCAACAAATTAAAGGAACTCGTTTTACTATGTGTTTTATTATCAGAAGTGTGGGCGATCAAATTACTCCGCAGAATATTCGTGATAATTGGGAAAATATGGGATTTTCATCCGAAAAAGAAGCTGTAAACGATTTTTGGGGATGGCCTTCCGATGAATCAAATAAGGAAGCAATTGAAGCATCCATTCGCAAATATGCAAGTGCCATTGCCGATACAGTAAACAAATATGGTTACGATGGGTTTGATATCGACTATGAACCCAATTTCGGTAATTCTGGTAATATCGTAGACGAAGATGATAGAATGTTTGCATTCGTTGATGAGCTAGGCAAATATTTCGGTCCGAAATCAGGAACCGGCAAATTATTAGTTATTGACGGTGAACCACAGAGCATAACGGGTAGACCTGAAGTCGGGCTATATTTTGACTATTTTATCATTCAGGCTTACAATGACAGCAGTCCTGGTAGTGATTCAAAACTTGACAAACGTCTTATTACAGGTGGTGTGGCAGGTGCAGGACTTGTTCAAACATATAGTAGTGTCATGTCTGAAGAACAAATTACAAAGATGACCATCATGACCGAGAATTTCGAGGCTACCGACGCTGCTATGAACGGCGGATATGATTACACTGATCGTTATGGTAATAAAATGAAATCTCTCGAAGGAATGGCGCGCTGGCAACCAAGTAATGGTTTCCGCAAAGGTGGTGCAGGAACCTATCATATGGAAGCAGAGTATGGAACTTCACCTGAATATAAAAATATACGTCATGCTATTCAAATCATGAATCCCTCATCACATTCATTACTTAAAAATTAATGTAAACTATGAAACGTATGAATTATATAAAAATCTTATGCTTCTTCGCAGTAATAGCAGGATTAGGAAGTATCGTAAGTTGCGGAGATGCGAAATATGATACCTTGGATACACACGCTTATATTGAAGAAGCGCTTTCGGGCACAAGCCAGAAAGTGACAGTACAGGCTACTGGAGAAAGTTTTACGACTTTAAATGTACACCTTAGTAATATTTCTTCTACAGACAATCATTATAAATTGGTTACAGACCAATCGGTATTGGATGCTTATAATCACATTAATGGTACAGGATATATAATGTTGCCGGAAGGCTATTATACATTACCGGAGACTATTACAGTGAAAGCCGGACAATATGCGACCGATGCTCTCTCTATTGCCTTGAAGGCTTTCAGCCAAGAAATGATGAAATCGGGAGAATCATACGCACTACCTGTTAAACTGGTGTTACAAGATGGAAGTATTTCACCGATGGAAAATACTGGAACTTTTGTTATTTTGGCAGAAAGTATTATCGAATTTTCAGCTCCGATGTTCGTTGGTGCTCCTAGTTTAAAAGCTAATAAATTCACAGAATCCCCTGAAACATATTCCCAATATACGATAGAGGTTCGTTTCCAGGTAGCTAACACAGCTGACCGTGACCGTGCAGTATTTAAGAACGGAGGAGATGATGCAAGCTTTATACTTTTACGTTTTGAGGACCCTCAAAGTGATAATGAAAATTATAAGGCACACTCATTAGTACAGATTGTAGGACGCAACCGACTTTATTTGAATCCAAGTAATTCTTTCAAGCCAAACGAATGGCAACATCTGGCATTGGTTTGTGATGGTTCCAGCTATCGACTTTACATAAACGGAGTTGATTCGGGGGTACTGAGTATCCCAACAGGAGCAACAACTTTCTCCGATGTAAATTGGTTCAGTTTAGGTGATGATTCTTATAGTAGATGGGGAAACTGTAAAATATTGATGAGTGAGGCACGTATCTGGTCTGTAGTTCGTACTGCTTCTCAGATTCAGAATAATATGACTCAGGTTAGTCCTAAGTCTGTGGGATTGGAAGCCTATTGGCGTTTCAATGAAGGACAGGGTAATGTGTTTGAAGATGCAACCGGTAAAGGGCATACTTTAACTACTTCTGCTACTCCTACATGGATTGACGGTATTTTGTCTACGGATAAGGCTACCGAATGGAAATAGTAATAATTTAATTGTATGTGTATATGAAAAATATATTTCAATCATTATCAATAGCAACTCTACTCGGCTTGTTTGTCCCTTTCATCTCTTCCTGTAGTGATGACGAAGAAGTTTTTAATGAGTGGAATGCTACGTATGTGTCTTTACAGAGAAATGACTATTTGTCAGGGGATGTAAAGAAGTTCAATCTAACCCATGATGCGAATGGGGTTGGGGGAGATGAAATTAAAATGGTTTTTACTGTAAAAACACAGAAAGCAGTCTCCACTGATATGGTTGTCACATTAAGTGTAAATAGTGAAACCGAAGGGCTTGATGCAAATCAGATTACTTTAAGTTCCTCACAAGTAACCCTTAAAGAAGGTCAGATGATTTCTGAAGAAATCACTGCAACAGTTGAACCGGCGATATTTGCCAGTGTCATGGAGAAAACAAGTTTTTCTTTCAATGTATCAATTGGCAATGTAACCACCAATGATAAAAACACAGTAATTAGCAACAGCTTGAGTACCTTGCCAGTTGTTATAAATAAAGCTGCTTATAGTAATTTAAAAGGTGGTATTCCTACTAATGGCCAACTTATTAGTGACCGTTCAGGTTGGATAATTAATGTAGAAGAAGGGGTTGAAGGTTCAGGAGATAAGTTGATTGACGGTGGAAATTCAGATATTGCCCGTGATAATGTAGGGTTTTGGTTTACTGTTGATTTGGGAGAAGCTAAAGTATTAGCCGGTATAAAAACAAACCATTGGGGGAATGCGTATGCTCCCAGAGAAGTAGAAATATTCCAGTCTACAGATGGCATTACTTGGAAATCATTAAGTACTTTAGCTACATCTGGTTCTGCACAGAATATTACATTTATTTCTCCTATAACTACTCGTTATTTGAAATATCAGATTCTTACGATTGCTACAAGCGGACGAACAGATATTACAGAATTTAATGTCTATGAATTGAAAAATGAGTAGTTATAAGAATTAGGTAATGTAAGATTGATTTTACGAGTCTTTCTTAAATGAATAAAAGTTCTCTTTATCAAAGTTATAAAGAGAACTTTTTGTGTACTTGATAGTAAAGAAATATGCAGAGTTTGAGGATTGTTTTAATTATATAGGAAGGTTAACCTCTAAATTCTTAATAAGCATTAAAAGAACAGGCTTTGGTTTAGTCTTGTAGTTCATCTAGTTGTATTCTTTATATAACACCATTAACAATAATCATGAGAAACATGAATCTAAAACCGGTTTTGAGAACGCTAATGTTCTTTTTGAGTGCATGGATATGCACGTCCTTTGCATATGCCCAAACGCTTTTAATAAAAGACGGAAAAACAAAAGTAAAGATTATATTAAAAGAAGACATCCAAGTAAATAAGGTAGCGGCTAATCTCTTGTAATCTTTCTTTCAAAAGATTACAAGTAAAACTTTGCCTATTGTCATAAATCAGACTCCACAAAAAGGAGATATCCTTATTGGTGGAGAGACTGCTCAAGAAGTGACAGAGGATGGATTCTCTATTTCCACCAAAGATGGTATCTTGAGAGTTTCAGGTAAGGACAACGGTGTTGTTTATGGAATTGTATCTCTATTAGAACAATACTTAGGTGTTGATTACTGGGGAGAAAATGAATATTCTTTTACTCCTCAAAAAACGATAATTCTGCCTTTAATTAATAAAACAGATAATCCGGCTTTCCGTTATCGCCAGACGCAATGTTATGCTATCCGTACGGACTCTGTCTATAAATGGTGGAATCGGCTGGAAGAGCCAAGTGAAGTCTTTGCTGCCGGTTATTGGGTGCATACTTTTGATAAATTATTATATTGCTGTCCGGTAAAAAACGACAAAATCATATATTCTCTACAAATATAATAAGTTACACCTGTTTTACGAAAAAGGGCTTGTCATTTGAGGCGATGTGAAATTGGTAGCATTAAGCATCAAAAAGCCCTTAAAAGACATCTATACGAGTCTGTTTCATGCTGTATGAGATAAAAATAGTCCATTTCCTATCATGTCAAAGTTTTACCGGACAGCAATAAAATTATTACCTTCCTCTGTCTATGGAAAAGAACATCCTGAATATTATTCTTATTTTAAGGGGAAGCGTCATCCGGGAAAGGCTAGCCAGTGGTGCTTGAGTAACCCGGAAGTCTTTGAGATTGTAGCACAACGCGTTGATTCTATTTTTAAGGCAAATCCTGATAAACACATTATGTCTGTAAGCCAGAATGACGGTAACTATACAAATTGTACTTGTGATGTATGTAAGGCTATTGATGATAGGGAAGGGGCATTGTCAGGGAGTATAATCACCTTTTTGAATAGATTGGCTACCCGTTTTCCTGATAAGGAGTTTTCTACCTTGGCTTATTTATATACAATGAACCCGCCGAAGCATGTGAAACCATTGCCTAATGTAAATATAATGCTTTGTGATATTGATTGTGACCGCGAAGTGACATTGACTGAGAATGCTTCAGGTAAGCAATTTGTGAAGGCAATGGAGGGCTGGTCTGCTATAACTGATAATATATTTGTTTGGGATTATGGTATTAACTTTGATAATTATCTTGCTCCATTCCCCAATTTCCATATCTTGCAGGATAATATCCGCCTTTTCAAGAAGAATCATGCCACCATGCACTTTTCTCAGATAGCAGGAAGCAGGGGTGGAGACTTTGCAGAGTTGCGTGCTTATCTGGTGTCGAAGTTGATGTGGAATCCGGAAGCTAATGTAGACTCATTAATGCAACATTTTCTGCATGGCTACTATGGCGAAGCTGCACCTTACCTTTATCAATATATAAAAGTGATGGAAGGTGCGTTGATTGGCAGTGGACAAAGACTATGGATTTATGATTCGCCTGTCTCCCATAAATATGGAATGTTGAAACCGGTCTTGATGCGTCGTTACAATGATTTGTTTGACTTGGCGGAAAAAGCAGTTGAAGCAAATGATACATTCTAGAAAAGAGTTCAGCGTGCCCGTTTGCCGCTTCAGTATTCTGAGTTGGAAATAGCGCGTACGGAAACCGTGAAAGACTTAGCTGATATAGATAAAAAGTTGACACTTTTTGAGGAGAGAGTGAAAGAGTTTAATGTTCCTACATTGAATGAACGTTCTAATTCACCGATAGAGTACTGCGATCTATACCGTAAACGTTATATGCCGCAGACCGAACGGAGTTTGGCATTAGGAGCCAAGGTTTCTTATATTATTCCGCCTACCGGAAAATATGTAGAAATAGGAAAGACGGCATTAGTGGACGGACTGTTTGGCGGAGCTACTTTTGTTGACAGTTGGGTAGGCTGGGAAGGAACCGATGGTGCGTTCATCATAGATTTAGGAGCAGAAAAGGAGATTCATAGTGTAGAAACAGATTTCTTACATCAGATAGGGGCGTGGATTCTCTTTCCTTTGCAAGTTACCTATTCTTATTCGACGGATGGAGAACAATATACTTTGTGGGGCACGACTGATTTGGCAGAGGAACGCTCCGGTAAGGTCGGATTCCGTGGGGTCAAGACAGAATCTGCAACGCCGATAAAGACACGTTATGTAAAAGTGGAAGTTACAGGAACGAAAGAATGTCCGACCTGGCATTATGGTGTCGGGCATCCTTCATGGTTTTTCATAGACGAAGTGATAATAAAATAAAAAAAAGTAGGGGGAGACGTTAGTAGTTTCCCCCTTTTAGTTGTATTATATATAGATGGGTTAGAAAAATGATTTTTTTATCTATATACTATGATTTATGCAACAGAATAAAACTGCTTCTCAACAAAAGTCTATCAGCCCGGCTTGCTGGGTTCCTACCGCTTATTTTGCAATGGGGCTTCCCTTTATTGCTATTAATCTGGTTTCCGTATTCATGTTTAAGGATTTGGGAATTTCCGATACACAAATCACCTTGTGGACTTCCCTTATTATGGCACCTTGGACATTTAAATTCTTATGGAGTCCTTTTCTTGAAATGTATCGAACAAAGAAATTCTTTGTATTGGTCACAGAATTGCTGAGTGGAGTCTTGTTTGGTATAGTAGCCTTTTCTTTATTCTTCGATTACTTTTTTGCCATAAGTATTTCTACAATGGCTATAATAGCTTTTAGTGGAGCAACACACGATATAGCCTGTGACGGTGTGTATATGGCCGAATTAAACAAAGAAAATCAAGCGAAATATATTGGAGTACAAGGTGCTTTTTATAATGTAGCCAAATTAGTTGCCAATGGTGGATTGGTTGCTATGGCAGGTACATTGGCCGAACATTTTGGAGCCATAGAAGGTGCTTCTATAGAAGCTAATAAAGGAGCATATACATCTGCATGGATGATCATTTTTGCGGTGATTGCAGTGATTATGGTGTTGATTGGCATTTACCATATAAAAATTTTACCTTCTTCACAAATTCCGTCAACAACGAAGAAAACGACATCAGAGATTGAAAGAGAATTGATGACGGTTATTGAAGCCTTCTTAACAAAGGAACATATATTCTATTATATCTGCTTTATTCTTTTATATCGCCTGGCGGAAGGATTTATAATGAAGATTGCTCCGTTATTTCTGCGTGCTTCAAGAGATGTCGGTGGGTTAGGATTGTCCTTGACGGAGATTGGTACGTTAAATGGAGTTTTTGGTTCTGCGGCTTTTGTACTAGGCTCTTTGTTGGCAGGTATTTATGTTTCCAGGTTCGGATTGAAAAAGACACTGTTCACTCTCTGCTGTATTTTTAATCTTCCGTTTGTCGCATATACTTTCCTGGCAGTTGTACAGCCTACTAACGTGTATCTGATAGGAACATGTATAACAATGGAATATTTCGGATATGGTTTTGGTTTTGTCGGACTGACATTGTTTATGATGCAACAGATTGCTCCGGGAAAACATCAGATGTCGCATTATGCATTTGCATCAGGAATTATGAACTTAGGAGTAATGTTTCCAGGAATGGCGAGTGGCTATTTTAGTGACTTGCTGGGCTATCGGAACTTCTTTATTTATGTCTTGATTGCGACTATTCCTGCTTTTCTGATTACTTACTTCATACCTTTTACGTATGATGATTCAAAAAAATAAATAATATAAAAAACATTGATTATGAATAAGATTCAAATTCCTTGGGAAGATCGTCCTGTCGGATATACGGACGTTATGTGGCGTTACTCACAAAATCCAGTTATCGGACGTTATCATATTCCTTCATCTAATAGTATTTTCAATAGTGCTGTTGTTCCTTTTGAGGATGGTTTTGCCGGTGTATTCCGTTGTGATAACAAAGCTGTACAGATGAATATCTTTGCAGGTTTTAGTAAGGACGGAATTCATTGGGATATCAATCATGAACCTATTCAGTTTAAAGCAGGCAACACGGAAATGATCGAGTCGGAATATAAATACGACCCTCGTGTTACATGGATTGAAGACCGTTATTGGGTGACTTGGTGTAATGGTTATCATGGTCCTACGATTGGTATTGCCTATACTTTTGACTTTAAGGAGTTTTTCCAGTGCGAGAATGCTTTCTTGCCTTTCAATCGTAACGGGGTACTTTTCCCGCAGAAGATCGATGGCAAGTATGCGATGTTGAGTCGTCCCAGTGATAATGGACATACTCCGTTTGGCGATATATACATCAGCTATAGCCCGGATATGAAGTATTGGGGTGAACACCGTTGTGTAATGAAAGTGACTCCTTTCCCGGAAAGCGCTTGGCAGTGTACAAAGATTGGTGCTGGTTCAGTACCTTTCCTTACAGATGAAGGATGGTTGCTTTTCTATCACGGTGTTATCACTACTTGCAACGGTTTTCGATATGCAATGGGTTCTGCGATATTGGATAAAGATCATCCGGAAAAAGTCCTTTACCGTACACGTGAATATCTGCTTGGTCCGGCTGCTCCTTACGAACTTCAGGGTGACGTTCCTAATGTCGTATTTCCCTGTGCTGCTTTGCAAGATGGTGAACGTGTTGCTGTTTATTATGGCGCTGCAGATACGGTTGTAGGTATGGCCTTCGGGTATATAAAAGAGATTATCGATTTCACGAAACGAACGAGCATCATTTAATAAAGATATGAAACGCATTATATTAACTTACACACTTGCTTTTTCCCTTCTTGCCGCTTATGCGGGGGAAGGGGGAAGCCCTCCTGCTAAAAAGAATCTTTTAATAGATTACGTAGATCCTTTTATCGGAACTACTAACTTCGGAACTACCAACCCAGGGGCAATCTGTCCGAATGGCATGATGTCTGTGGTTCCTTTCAACGTGATGGGCTCTTCTGAGAATACGTATGACAAAGATGCCCGATGGTGGTCTACGCCTTATGAATATACCAACTGTTTCTTTACCGGATATGCTCATGTGAATCTGAGTGGAGTCGGTTGTCCTGAATTAGGTTCCTTATTATTGATGCCCACTACCGGAGAACTGAATGTAGATTATAAAGAATACGGCAGTAAATATAAGGATGAACAGGCTTCACCGGGTTATTACTCCAACTATCTGACTAAGTATAATGTAAAGACAGAAGTGTCTGCCACTCCACGTACTAGTATTGCCCGTTTTACTTTCCCAAAAGGCAAAAGTCATATATTGTTGAATCTGGGAGAAGGACTGACGAATGAAAGCGGTGCCACGCTTCGTCGTGTAAGCGATAGTGAAGTGGAAGGCGTAAAATTGCTTGGTACATTTTGTTATAATCCTCAGGCTGTATTTCCTATTTATTTTGTAATGCGGGTTAAAAAGACACCTGCTGCAACCGGATATTGGAAGAAGCAACGTCCGATGACGGGTGTGGAAGCCGAATGGGATCCTGATCAAGGGAAGTATAAATTGTATACCCGTTATGGAAAAGAAATAGCAGGTGATGACATCGGCACTTACTTTTCTTTCGATACGGAAGAAGGTGAACAAGTGGAAGTGCAAATGGGAGTTTCATTTGTCAGCATAGAGAATGCCCGACTGAATTTAGACCGTGAACAATCGGGGAAGAATTTCGAGCAAATCCATGCTGACGCATGTGCAAAATGGAATGATGATTTGTCACGTATAACTGTAGAAGGCGGGACAGATGCTCAGAAAACAGTATTTTATACGGCACTTTATCATTTGTTGATTCATCCGAATATCCTGCAAGATGTCAACGGAGAATATCCGGCAATGGAAAGCGATAAGATTATGACAACAAAGGGAGACCGCTACACGGTATTTTCTCTTTGGGATACCTACCGCAATGTTCATCAATTGCTGACCTTGGTTTATCCGGAACGCCAGATGGAGATGGTCCGTACCATGCTTGATATGTATCGGGAACACGGCTGGTTGCCTAAATGGGAATTATATGGAAGAGAGACATTGACGATGGAAGGTGACCCTAGTATTCCGGTAATTGTAGATACTTGGATGAAAGGATTGCGTGACTTTGATGTTGACTTGGCTTACGAAGCAATGTACAAATCAGCGACTTTGCCGGGAGCGGAGAATCTGATGCGCCCGGATAATGATGATTATATGTCAAAAGGGTATGTACCTCTTCGTGAACAGTATGACAATTCCGTATCCCACGCGTTGGAATATTACATTGCAGACTTTGCGTTATCCCGCTTTGCTGAGGCTTTAGGTAAAAAGAAAGATGCGGAAATGTTCTATAAACGTTCTTTAGGCTATAAACATTATTATAGTAAAGAATTTGGTACATTCCGTCCAATTCTTCCTGATGGAACCTTTTACAGTCCGTTTAATCCGAGACAAGGAGAGAATTTCGAGCCAAATCCCGGTTTCCATGAAGGTAGTGCGTGGAACTATACATTCTATGTACCCCACGATGTATATGGGCTCGCTAAATTGATGGGTGGAAAGAAATCTTTTATCGATAAGTTGCAAATGGTTTTTGACGAAGGACTTTATGATCCGGCTAATGAACCGGATATTGCCTATCCTCATTTATTCTCATACTTTAAAGGTGAAGAATGGCGTACACAGAAAGAGACTCAACGTCTGTTGGATAAGTATTTCACAACAAAACCAGATGGTATTCCGGGAAATGATGATACAGGAACAATGTCCTCATGGGCTATTTTCAACATGATAGGTTTCTATCCGGATTGTCCGGGACTGCCCGAATATACATTGACGACTCCGGTATTTGACAAGGTCACAATTCGTTTGAATCCAAAATGGTATAAGGAAAAAGAATTGGTGATTGAGACTAATCGTACTCAACCGGGCACTCTATATATTAATAAGGTGTTATTGAATGGCAAGAAGTTCAATAAATATCATATCACACACGATGAACTTGTTCATGGTCAACGCATATTTTTTGATTTGAAGTGACACACAGTGTTTCATAGGTATTGTTTTTGGGTTGACAGGGCTGTCGGACTTTTCAGGGTTCGGCAGCCCATTTTTTTTACATTTGTTCTTGTCATTATATCCAGTAAAAAGAGTGACGGTATACGCGTGATATAGCGTCACTATATGGATGGAATAGCGTCACTATCCGAGTGGGATACCGTCATAATCCTGCTTTCTTGTTTATCTGCTCTTTCTTCTTTTATTTATTCTCTGTTACATAAGCGATTACAAAACCTTCCTTTATTCGTCTATTATACAAATAGCATATAATAGAATTAAAATGAAAAAGAATTTATTCGGACAAATCCTTTGGATACTGATATGGGTGGAGTGTTTTCCTTTATTGGCTGTTGCGGCGTCACAGCAAAAAGAGCAACGTTATAAGATTGCTGTATGTGACTGGATGATTTTGAAGCGTCAGAAGTTAGGCTCGTTCCAGTTGGTACATGAATTGAATGGCGATGGTGTAGAACTGGATATGGGTGGTCTTGGTAAAAGGGAGATGTTTGATAACAAACTGCGCGAATCTCATTTCCAACAACTGTTTCGTGAAACTGCCCGGAAGTTCCAATTGGAAGTTCCTTCTGTTGCTATGTCCGGTTTCTATGGACAGTCTTTTTTAGAGCGTGCTAATTATAAGGAACTAGTTCAAGATTGCTTGAATGCAATGAAGGTAATGAGTGCTAAAGTCGCTTTTCTTCCGTTAGGTGGAATAAAAGCCGGTTGGGAAAAGGAACCGGAACTGCGTGCGGAAGTGGTCAATCGTTTGAAAGAGGTAGGAGATATGGCTGCTTCTGAAGGAGTAGTTATTGGTATTGAAACCCAATTGGATGCTAGAGGAGATGTAAAACTGCTGAGAGAAATTAATTCGCCCGGTATTAAAATCTATTTTAAATTCCAGAATGCATTAGAGAATGGCAGGGATTTGTGTAAAGAGCTCAAAATTCTGGGGAAAAAGAGAATCTGCCAGATTCACTGTACAGATACCGATGGGGTGACTTTACCTTTTAATAAAAGATTGGATATGATGGGGTATACAACTGATTATGTTTTTTAATTTGATACTGTAGAAGTTAATGTTAAAAACAGTTTTTTTCTTTTTTATGTGATTACATATTTATTATTTATACGTCCTTTATTTGAATATGCATCTAAAAATAAGAAGATATAATTTATTAATTTTAAAATTTTACGCAATGAAAAACAAATTCCGATTCTTGCATAAAAAGAGTACAAGCATGACCTTGATGGTGCTGTTTGCTCTTTTTGCTGCTTGTGAAAAAGGAGATGATGCGGATGAAACAAAAGTTTCCAACCTTTGATTTATGCGGTAGATGCCGAGAACATAACTATCAAAGGAGAGGGTACATTGGACGGGCAAGGCAAGAAATGGTGGATGGAGTTTTTCCGTGTCATGATTGACTTGAAAGATAATGGTATGCGTGATATAAACAAATACCAGCCCATGTGGGATGCCCAAAACGATACGACTGCCATTTATGCCGAAACGAATAAAGATTATGTGAGCACCTTGCAGCGTCGCTTTTTCCGCCCGCCGTTTATACAGCCGGTTCGTTGTAAGAGAGTGAAGATTGAAGGAGTAAAAATTGTCAATTCCCCTTTCTGGACAGTGAATCCTGAATTTTGTGAGAACGTGACTATAAAAGATATTACCATCCATAATGTTCCTTCTCCCAACACGGACGGCATTAATCCCGAATCATGCCGGAATGTACATATCAGCGATTGCCATATTTCTGTTGGTGATGATTGCATCACAATCAAATCGGGAAGGGATGCACAAGCCCGCCGTCTGGGGGTGCCTTGTGAGAATATTACCATAACGAACTGTACAATGCTTTCCGGGCATGGCGGCGTTGTGATAGGCAGCGAGATGAGCGGAAGTGTACGTAAAGTTACTATTTCCTGACTTCGTCATTGCGTCACCCTAAACGCCAAGATGGTCAAACAATGGCTTCAATGACCGATGTTCGGGTGTCAGCATCATAGTGCGTGTTATCGTCTCATCATTTAATGGAAGCCTCAGTCTGACGGTCGTTATTGTTTTGGCGATCTTGATTACTTTGTCAACACTCATTTTCATGTGTAGAGTCTCGATAATCCTCTCAAGTTCCTTATATAGCTTGTATGCGACAAAACAAAGGCATACATGAGCCTCGATACGTTTCTCAGTAAAGTGAAAGATGGGGCGAGTCTCCAGTGTCCCCTTTGATATCCTGAACGCCTTCTCAACAACCCAAAGACCTTGATACTGAGCGACGACCTCCGATGGTGGCAATGTGGTATTGGTGACATATCCTTTCAGACCGTCCCATACCTCATCCTCCTTGATCTTATCCTCACTGATACTTACATTGACATCATTGTCAAGCTTAAGGAACTTGCTGTAGCCACGTTTATTAATCTTATCCTTGGTGATTTTGCCGGAAGCATAGGCTTTTCGTAGTCGTTCAACACCCTTGTTGCGGTTATAGGCATCCTTGGTTGCCCGTTTTGAACTGTATGTGACAATGAGACGGTCGCCGTTCTCGAGTTCCTTCTCATGATACTGTCCATCTTCATGGGGGATTGACTTTATCCATTTCTCGACATCATTTGCCACTTTCTTTATTCTTCCGCCGACAATGAACTGATATCCTCCGGAACGCAGTAGCCCCATATTCCGTTTTATCATGAAGCCTGAATCAGCAACCACAATAAAGTCATCAAGGCCGAACCGTTGCTTTAAATCATCTATGGCGGGGATCATGGTGTAACTTTCATATTGCGCTCCATTGAATATTGAGTATGAAAGAGGATAGCCGTTCTCACATACAAGAAGTCCGAGGATAATCTGTGTCTCGGCTGTCTTGCCGTCTTTGGAAAACCCCGGTGAACGAAGGTCATCTTCCCGAAAACTCTCAAAGTACAGTGATGTGACATCGTAAAACAGCATCTCCACTCTTCCACCCAAGACAGAAAACGTATGCTCCACGCTGATACGCTGCACAACCTCCTGCTGGGCATTGTAGAGCTTGTCCATATAGCGGTATATCTTGCTGAGGTTCACATCCTCTTCAAAGTGGGTTTTCAGGTAGTCTGCAGTCGCCATCTTGCTCATCGGCTCACATAACCTTGCTATTACAAGATGCCGTAAGACATCATCCCCGACCCGGTTGAATCCAACAGAATCAAACACCTTGTCAAGAATCAATTTGGCTCCATTCAGCAATATACCATCAATATTGTCAAGGACAGCCTCGGCATTCTTTCGTTCAAGTTCTTTTTGGTCGGCTTCATCGAAATCGATTTCCATGATACCGAGATGAGACTTAATCCACTTTTGTCCTTGGAGGCAGAGACGCTCAATCTCAGACTCGTCATACCCTATGCCCACGGTGTGCAGTTCTTTGAACTTGCCTCCGTGCTTGTCAACAACCACAACGCTTGTGGTGCCAGAACGATTTTTCTTTTTGCGGACAAACATACCGCAAATATAATCAAAATTGCCATTGCGTCACCCTAAATCACCCTTGAATTTGCCTATATTGGTGAAAATCAGGCATCCTTATTTTGGAACTCAAAAAAGTGACGAAGTCAGGAGATATTACCATCCATAATGTTCCTTCTCCCAACACGGACGGCATTAATCCCGAATCATGCCGGAATGTACATATCAGCGATTGCCATATTTCTGTTGGTGATGATTGCATCACAATCAAATCGGGAAGGGATGCACAAGCCCGCCGTCTGGGGGTGCCTTGTGAGAATATTACCATAACGAACTGTACAATGCTTTCCGGGCATGGCGGCGTTGTGATAGGCAGCGAGATGAGCGGAAGTGTACGTAAAGTTACTATTTCCAACTGTGTGTTCGACGGAACAGACCGTGGCATACGTATCAAGTCAACCCGTGGAAGAGGTGGAGTCGTTGAAGATATCCGTGTCAGCAATATTGTGATGAGTAATATCAAGCAGGAAGCTGTCGTATTGAATTTGAAATACAGCAAAATGCCGGCAGAACCAAAGAGCGAACGTACTCCGGTATTCCGCAATGTACATATCAGCGGGATGACTGTTACAGACGTAAAGACTCCTATCAAAATCGTAGGACTAGAAGAAGCTCCTATCTCTGATATTGTATTGCGTGACATACATATTCAGGGCGGAAAACAGAAATGTATCTTTGAAAATTGCGAACGCATCACGATGGATGATGTAACCGTCAATGGCGAAAAAATCAAACTGGATTAAAACAGAATCAAATCAATTAGAATATGAAACGAATCCTTTTCACGATGCTTCTTGCCGCGCCCCTTTCGGTAGAAGCGCAAACACAAACATACGAGACGGAATTTGCCCGTCCCTTGAATGAAGTGTTGACGGATATTCAAAACCGTTTTGGAATCCGCTTGAAGTATGATATTGATACGGTAGGCAAAGTATTGCCTTATGCTGATTTCCGTATCCGCCCTTATTCGGTGGAAGAGTCGCTGACAAATGTATTGGCTCCTTTTGATTATAAGTTTGTCAAACAGAAAGGAAATATGTATAAACTGAAAGCCTATGAGTATCCACGTCGTACAGATGCGGACGGGGAAAAGATGCTGGCTTATCTTAATACGCTATATGCGGACAAACAAGTTTTCCAGCTTCGTGCCGACTCCCTGAAAAAGGAAGTCCGCCAACGTTTGGGGATGGATGCTTTACTGGCTCAATGTGTGAAATCAAAGCCTATCCTTTCAAAGATACGTAAGTTTGACGGATACACCGTACAGAATTTTGCGCTTGAAACGTTGCCCGGTTTATATGTCTGCGGTTCGATCTATACACCCCAATCAAAAGGAAAACATGCATTGATTATCTGTCCGAACGGACATTTCGGTGGCGGTCGCTATCGTAAAGACCAACAGCAACGTATGGGAACACTTGCCCGTATGGGGGCTATTTGTGTCGATTATGATTTGTTCGGATGGGGCGAATCTATCCTGCAAGTAGGAAGTGCGGCACATCGTAGCAGTGCGGCGCATACTATTCAGGCTATGAATGGTTTGTTGATTCTTGAATCTATGCTTGCTTCCCGCAAGGATATTGACACTAGCCGTATCGGGGCGAATGGTGGTTCGGGCGGCGGCACGCATACTGTTTTGTTAGGTGTGCTGGATGACCGTTTTACGGCTTCCGCACCGGTTGTAAGTCTGGCTTCTCATTTCGATGGCGGATGTCCTTGTGAAAGCGGGATGCCTATCCAACTTTCGGCAGGTGGGACTTGCAATGCGGAGTTGGCGGCTGCTTTTGCCCCCCGTCCGCAATTAATTGTTTCGGATGGCGGTGACTGGACGGCAAGCGTACCTGCTTTGGAATATCCATATTTGCAACGGATATACGGCTTCTACAATGCAACGGATAAAGTAACCAATGTGCATCTTCCGAAAGAAAAGCACGACTTTGGTCCTAATAAGCGGAATGCAGTTTATGACTTCTTCGCGGACGTATTCAATTTGGATAAAAAGATGCTGGATGAAAGCAAAGTTACAATTGAGCCGGAATCTGCGATGTACAGTTTCGGAGAAAAAGGCGAACTGCTTCCTGAAAATGCTATCTGTTCATTTGATAAAGTAGCTGTTTACTTTGACAAGAAGGCGTTTGCCCAACTAAAATCAGATACTTCTCTTGAGAAGAAAGCAATAGATTGGGTTGCTTCGTTAAATCTGAAAGATGAAAAGAAAGCCGGATTTGCCGTAACAACTATTTATAATCATTTGCGTCAAGTGCGCGACTGGCATAATGACCATCCTTATACAACGATTCCTGCCGGTATCAATCCATTGACAGGTAGACCATTAAGTAAGCTCGATCGCGAAATGATAGCCGATTCCGCCATGCCGAAAGAAGTGCATGAAAGACTGATGAAAGGTTTGCGCAGAGTGCTGACAGAAGAACAGATAGAGCAGATACTTGATAAATATACAGTTGGCAAGGTGGCATTTACATTGAAAGGCTATCAGGCTATTGTACCCAATATGACAGAAGAAGAAACTGCGTTTGTCCTGGAACAATTGAAACTGGCGCGTGAACAGGCTATTGACTATAAGAACATGAAGCAGATTTCTGCTGTCTTTGAAATCTATAAAACCAAATGCGAACAGTATTTCAATGAACATGGTCGCAATTGGCGTCAGATGTTCAAAGATTATGTGAATAAACGAAACGAGGAAAAGAAGGCTCAGGGAAAGAAGAAATAAAATGAGGGTACGCCTTTAGCCGTCATATATATCGGAGTATATCCGGGATAATTAAGAAGAATATAATAGAGCTATGCTTTGCAACTGACAAAGCATAGCTTTATCGTATCTAAAGCTATGCTTTAGCCCTCAAAAAACGCTGCTATAATTTATGTCTTCAGTAACTTTATTTACTCTATATAAATCATCTTTTTCGTCATGCCCCCGTCTATAGTGATGTTTTCTCCATTGATGAAATCATTGTTTCCTTCACAGAGGAACAGACACATGCGGGCAATATCTTCCGGTTTACCTACCCGGCGTGAAGGATGCTGTGAATGGTCTTCCAGGCGGAGTTGGTCATAATCATGCGTTTGTATCCATCCCGGAGCAATCGAGTTAACTGTGATATTCCATTCGGATAAAGACAAAGCCAATGCATGAGTCAAAGAATAAATGCCACCTTTCGAAGCTGCATAACCTTCACTTCCCGGTTCACTCATCAGGTAACGCGTAGAGCAGATATTTATGATTCGACCGTATGGGTTAGGAGAGGGTTGCCCTTTGCGATGGATGGCAAGCAGTCGGGAAGTGATGAATACAGGGCGCAGGTTAATAGACAGGATTTTGTCGAAATCCTCTACACTTGTTTCTGTGATAGAAGAAAATTTGCTGATGCCGACGTTATTGATAATAATATCAATATCGTTCCATTCGGTAAGAATGCTTTGCATGCAACTTTCAAGTGCATTTTTATCACTAACATCTACTTTATGGAATATGGCTCCTGTTGATTTAGCTGTCTCCTGTCCCGATGTTTCGTTTATATCACAGAAAGCGACTTGACTACCAGTCCGGCAAAATGCTTCTACTATTGCTTTGCCTATTCCTTCCCCTCCTCCTGTTATAAATACTCTTCTTTTTGAGTCATCTGACTTTGAAGCCATTGGGAAGTGTGAGGCTGATTGGGCCGGGCGGATTGTTGCCGGTTTCTTCTTACCATACTTTTGAGCTTGTTTCCAAGCTGCTTTTCTGGCTTCATATTGTTCCTGCTGTCTCTCTATATAATTATCTGCCATTGTTCTTTTTTTATTGGCAAATGTAAAATATAAAAAGGATATATGCAAAGAATCGACCGCCCGTTTCTGTTAGAACGGGCGGTCGATTTCATTCAGTCTATCGTTCGATATTTAAAACTTTGCCGGATCTATTTCCGCATATTTGATTCGTTGGCGACGCCAGGTGTAAATGGCATGCAGTTTGCCGTCTTTTCCTTGAATAATGCTAGGGTAAGAATATTGGCTGATCGGGCTATCTTCTAATGTAAGAACAGGCATCCACTTGATTCCATCTTCTGATATGGCTATGCCGAGCGGAGTACGGGGGCCTTTCGGAGTTCCAGGCAATGTAGAGAAGTTGTTATAGATAAGTACATGTCTGCCGTCTTTCATCGTCACCGCGTCTGTACCGGAATTGTTGTTCGGGACGTCCAACAGTGTTACTTTACTCCACGTATCGCCATTGTCATTACTCCAAGCAGTCGCAATTTGTGCATTACGTGTACGGCAAAGCACTTGCAGTCTTCCGTCCTTATGCTTCAGAATACTGGGTTGTATAGCATAAATAGGTTTTGCGCCTTCTCCTTTGATGGCTTCTCCACCTTCTTGGTCATCTACGTTCATTCCTCCCTTTTTACGGTTTTGGGTAGGTACGGATAATTCGGCATCCAATGGATCTACCATTTTCCAGGTCTTTCCTTTGTCATCGGAAATCTCGAAGTGGACGCGCCAGCCCTTACTGCCCTCCGTACTGGAGGGACAGATAATACGGCCATTGACATATTCCGGTTTATTCTTGATAGGGCCCAAGAAACCTTTCGGGAGAGGTTCGCGTTTACTCCATGTCTTTCCACTGTCACGCGAACGAACCAGCCATCCTGTCCAGTCACTTACTTTCAGACCTATCTTGTAGAACAGAATCAAATCACCACCAGGGACTTGAAAAAGTACCGGATTCCAACAAGCTTTCCGGCGGGCGATAAGTTTTCCTTTTGCGTCTTTTACAGGTGTACAGGTAGAATCAATTCCTGCTAAAATAGCTTGTGGATCTTTGAGTGAAAATACCCCGTCGGCGGCAAGTTGGGGAATAGTCCACTTTTTTGCGCCTTTCGGCTTGCGGCATACCCAGATACAACAGTCGGGATTACGTTCTTTTGTCCCGCCAAAGAAAGAGGCTACAAGGTCGCCGTTTTTCATCTCAACAATAGTAGCTCCATGGCATTCGGGAAAGGGTGCCTTTTGGTATAGAAACTCGTCGCTTAAGATAGCGGTATTTTTAGTAGGTATATCTACACTGAAATGATACTTTCCCGAACCTATTTTTTCTTTTCGTCCATCCGGCAGGTGTACTTCGCCTGTTGTATTGGCGGGAAGCTCGATGTCCCACTCTAGATATGTGGGTGTTTTGCTCCATCGGCTGGTTATCTTTCCGTAAATGCTCATATAGGATGCGTCTACATTACTTAACTCCTGAATTTCAAAAGCCGGCTGGAAAACAATATGCTTATAACCGGATTTCCAACGGTCGGCACGGATACCTGCCAGATTATTAAAGCACCATGGCAATAAGTCGCCTAAAAGCATCACGTGGTTGCCACTGTTCATTTCGGGATTTGCCGTGTCACCGTTCCATAACTCCCAGATGGTGGTAGCACCTTTCTCAATCATGTATCCCCACGAAGGATAGGTCTTGTTGGTGGCAAGCAGGTAAGCTACATCGGCATGACTGCGACGGCTCAGTTCGCGCAGCAGCCATTGTACACCTATCACTCCAGAGCTGATGTGGCCTTTGTTGGTGGTGATGATGGAGGCTACGGCATTCTTGGCTACCTCTTCGATGTAATTTTTCGGAACCAGTCCGAAAGCAAGTGGCAGGATATTGGCGGTGACTGTATTGTTGCCGTAATAGATGCTGTCCGGATACAACGTGTGTCCCGGCATGGGAGACGTTCCCTCTTTGATATGCAGGAAACGGGCGTTGAAGGCATCCTTCATGCGGTGTTCCAACTCTTCCCATTCTTTCGCATCAGCCTTTAACCCTTGCAGGGTAGCGAAGCGATGCATCAGTTGTAGCACTTTCAGATAATAAGCGGTGGCAATGAGTGATCCGTCCGTTTTGCGGGAAGGGTCTTTGCTATGGATGAGTTCTAATGATTCGGGCGGAACACACCAGTCACCATATTTGTCTTTGGCGATAATGTAATCCTCTGTCATGTAGTATTCACGGATATGAGACACCCATTTCTTGATAGCCGGATAATTCTCTTCTATCGGGCGTTTGTCTCCGAAATTGGTGAAAAGCATATCGCAAGCCATAGGCAGTGCAGCAGGCCAGGTCACATTATCCGAGTAATAGTTCCAATAGGCAGGGGCTACGTCGGGGATACAGCCATCCTCACGTTGTGCTTCGCAGATGTCACGCGCCCATTTGGTGTACATGGCATGATTATTGAACAGCATACTTTCTCCCCAGCATCCCATGGTGCGGTCACCTAGCCAAGGCTGGCGCTCATTGCGTTGGGGGCAATCTATCGGCATGCCTTTATAATTGCTCCGGATACCCCAAAACGCATTACGGACAATCTTGTTCAAAGTCTCGTCGGAACAATTGAAAGAACCTGTATGTTCCATTTCATCTTCCACTACTTCGGCTACAAAATCCTCAGCTTTCGCGTTCGGATAACCGCCAACTTCTACATAGCGGAAGCCATGATAAATAAAACGGGGTGCCCAAGTGGCATCTTTTGTTTCGTGTCCGCTTGTAATATATACGTCTGTGGAACGGGCATCACGCAAATTCTTGGTAAATAGTTCACCATTAGCTTGCAAAGTTTCCGCGAAGCGGAGACGGATGCTGTCACCCGCCTGTCCCTTAATGCGGAAACGTACCCAACCTGCCATATTCTGACCAAAATCCAGAATGTATTTATCACCGATCTTTTTGATAGAAGCGGGTTTCAAGGTATCCATGACTTTCATCCCCGGCATCATTTGGGCACGCAATGTTCCCGAAGGGATACTGACGCGCTGGGCAGGCATCCAGTTCTTGTCATCGTATCCGTTTTGCGTCCAGTTTCTCAGTTCCTTGCGGGCGTCATATTCTTCACCATCATATTCATTGTTGCTGCGGATGGGACCTTCGGTAGTCAGTTTCCACGAAGTATTAGTGGAAATTGTTTCTTTGCTGCCGTCCGTATATTCCAAAATCAGGTTTAGCCGAAGCTTGGGATAACCGAATGTCGGTATCTTGTACGGTTTGTAATTCTGACGCATGGTATAGAAGCGGCCGTTACCCAAAGTAACTCCGATAGCGTTCTCTTTTTGAAGTTGCGAAGTGACGTCGTAGGTATTATACAGAATTGTTTTCCGGTAGTCGGTAGGAGCGGGCGCCAATACCTGATTGCCGATACGCTGTCCATTGATAAACAATTCATAAAGCCCCATTCCGGCAATGTGTATCGTTGCACGTTTCACTTCTTTGCTTAAAGCAAATTCTTTGCGAAGGTAACGGGCTGCCAAACGGCTCCATTGGGTTTCACTATCATCCGGAGCGGCACGGTCCAATCCAATCCACTGACCTTGCCAATCTGCTTCGTTGAGTAATCCCATGGTCCAAAAAGCCGGAGTGCTCCAGTCTGCTTCACCTTTGTTGGTATATACTTTCACTTTCCAGTAGTAGGGAACATTGCACTTTAATGATTTTCCCAGGTAAGTGATCCATTGGGATGCGTCCGTTTCTACTTTTCCCGAATCCCAACAATCACCTTTTCCCTGTGCCAATAGCTCGGGAGAAGATGCAACAAGAATGTGATACGCTGTTTGTATCACATTCTGTTCATTGGATTCGATGCGCCAACCTAGTCGGGGGTGGCGCGTGTCAATACCTAATGGATTCTTCAACTGCTCTGTCCGCAAGTCGGCTATGCTTATGGCTGCATGTAGCGAACCTGCAAAGAGCAGAAGAGAAAATATAGATGATATAAATATTCTTTTATTCATGATCATTGATTTCCGTCCAATCCTTATTCAGATAATTTTTACTGCTGTCTACAACAATCAGCACATGATCGTTTCCGCTGCAATAACCGCTATCATGCTGGAATTTGTGGACACCGTTATCAAATTCACCGATATATTCCAGCTTGCCGTCTTTTGTTGTGTACCACCACGCATTCTTCTTTGTACCGCTGATTTTACTGAAATCAACTTCCATCGGACGTCCGGTATAATTATATACCATCAGATAATCATTACCGCGTGTAGCGATGGCGCGGTCATAACGTTCTCCATTCTGACCTGCGATAATGGACTGATCCGGTACGCGCTCGAAGAATGGGAAAGTCAGCATCAGGTTTTTCAGATATTTCATTTGGTTAAATCCCGGATCATTCAAAGCATCGTACCAGGGTTTCTTTGCACCATAAGCACCGCCTACACCCGGTTTGATAAATTGCATGATGGAATTATGACCGTAAGTATGTCCGAAAGAACCTGCAAATACCGACCAATAAGCATAGCGGCGTACATCATAATCTTTCCATAACAATTCATTTTCGTCATGCAGACCGTGAGGAATTTCTTCGTAAATAGGTTCTCCGTCAATCACAGGTTTCATCGGCTTCATAGCCATGCTACGTTCAACAAAACGCCAGTTGTCTTCTTCCGTATTTTCTTCGATAGGATAATCGCCGTCACCGAAACGTTGTCCATAACGGCGGTGTCCGCTTTGGAACATATTGAAATCCAGCCATGGAGCGTTGTTGAACCAGGTTGCCGATGTTGTTCTGCCGCGCGGATGGAAAGTCATCAGGTGATTTTTGTCGATTGCCTTGATAGAGGTAGCTAATGCTTCCCATTCGGCTGTTTTCACGTCACCACGAATATCCCCGCCGATAAACCAGATAATGTTCGGCTCATCTTTATAACGTTCCGCCAGGAACTTACCATAGGCTTTCGCTTGTTCTACAGTCATTTCGCCACGGTTCACAGGGCTTCCCCATATACAAACCATACCGATGTATTGTCCCTTTTTGGCCGCTGTACGAATGATATAATCCATGTGATCCCAATAACCATATACACCTTTCTGGTTGATGTTCTTGAAGTTATATCCGTCTATCATGGAATATTGTCCGTAGATATTCATGGATGGAACATTGTTCATTGTCTGAACTTGAATCACATTGTATCCGCGACGTTTGCATTGTTCCAGATAATATTCGGCTTCGTCACGGTTCAATCGTTCGGGGAGCAGCCATCCTGTTTCTCCGAGCCAGAAAAAAGGAGTGCCGTTTTCGTGTTTCAAGTAGCGTCCCTCTTCAGAAACGACGAGTTTGCCATTGTTCCAAGGGATATACGTCTTTTGTGTTTTCTTCTGCGCTGTGGTCGTAGTAGCTAGTGTCAATAGCAGCAACAAAAGAGGAAAGATTTTGAATTTTCTCATTGTATTTTATTGTTTTTAGTTTATTGTTTATCAATCATTTTCTCATACTCAATAGCAGCCAGGATGAATGAGCCTACCGATTTCGGATCGTTCTCGATAACGGGTTCACTGATATAATATTCGAATGAGCCGTCACGGTATCTTTTAGAGTCTCCACCCAATCCGGCAACTGCGCAGCAGTTGGTGATTGTGTAGCTGCCGTCTTCTTCCAAACGGGTAAATGTCTTGACTATACCCTCGAAGGCTTTTTGTGTGGACTCAATATATTCTTTGCCGATATATCCTTTATTGATAGCTTTGGCAAGTGTATAAATAAATAAAGCCGTTGCCGAAGATTCCAGATAATTCCCTTCGCGTGCTCCCTGGTCGGTCACTTGATGCCAGGTGCCCGATTGAGAATCTTGATATTTTACCAGTGTCTTGGCTAGTCCCTGAAGAATCTGCATCACACTGTCGCGTCCGGCAATGTCCTGTGGAAGATAATCGAGCACATCAACAATGGCGGCTCCATACCATCCGATACTGCGGCTCCAGAAGTTAGGAGAGCAGCCTGTTTCGGGATTTGCCCATTTCTGGTCGCGGCTCTCGTCCCAACCGTGATAATAAAGTCCGGTTGCGTGATCATAAGTCTTGCGGTTTATAAGAAGAATCTGCTTCACGGCTTCGTCAAATAAGCCCGATTCATGAAAAGTAGCACCGTATTGAGCTAAGTATGGGGAAGCCATAAAGATTCCGTCCAGCCACATTTGGTGTGGATATTTCAGTTTGTGCCAGAATCCGCCTTCGCTTGTGCGGGGTTGTTCCGCCATTTGTTTGCATAAGGTATCCATGGCAATCTTGTAACGTTCGTCTCCAGTCTGTGCGTAAAGGTCAAAAAGAATCTTGCCACCATTGACATTATCAATATTGAATGAAAGATATTTCATGGTTCTGATATGTCCATCAGCGTCAATCAGACTGTCAGCATAGATTTTTGCATAATCATAGTAAGTGCTGTCGCCCGTATGTTTCCATTCTTCGAGCATGGACTTAACCACAAGACCGTGGGTATATCCCCAGCGTGGTTTCTTGGCTTTTTCAATCATCCAAGGTTCGGGAAAACGCTTCATTTCGGAGCGTGCCATACGTTCACTCCACTTTTCCGTCTCTGCTTTCTGAGGGGGCGTGCATGCGATAAAACAAGCAGCTCCGCAAGCGACAATCAGTTTTAATAAGTTTCTGTTCATATCGGTTGAGTTATTATTTTCCGGTCAGTATATATTCCTGTCCTGCTTTGGTGGGCAGATCATATAAATAGGTATCTGCAACAACCACTTTATTCAGGTTGGCTTTTTCGTTGATTAATGGTTCGGGAATGGCAGGAACAGCGTATAGAGGATTTGGATTTGCCCCTTTGGCGCGTTTCAGTCCTTTGCCTGTCAATGGATTGAGTGAGCGCAGGCGACAGTTGCCGCCTTTATGGGATTTTATGACCAAGCGGCTTACTTTCCCGTTTTTCCAACTCAAGTCTAGTTCAAAACCACCACGGGCAATAATACCTTTGACAGAACCTTCTTTCCAAAGGGTGGGAAGCGCAGGAAGCAGGTAAATAAAACCATCGTAGCTTTGCATCAGCATCTCGGCGATACCCGCGGCACAGCCGAAGTTACCGTCAATTTGGAAAGGAGGGTGCGCATCGAACAGGTTAGGGTAGGTGCCACCTTTTTTCTTTTCGTTGCGTACAAGGGTTAACTGGTCTGTAATTAGTTTATAGGCATGGTCACCGTCAAGCAGACGTGCCCAAAGACATACTTTCCATCCCATGCTCCAACCGGTCGAAGGATCTCCGCGATGAATGAGCGAAGTGCGTGCGGCATCGAATAATTCGGGAGTACGATAAGGGGAAATCTGGTTGCTGGGGAATAATCCGTAAAGATGAGAAACATGACGGTGTACATCATCCGGATTGTCCCAGTCGAACATCCATTCTTGTAACTGTCCCCAATGTCCCACTTGCATGGGAGCCATTTCCTTGATGCGTTGTGACAGGTGAGTGGCAAATTCTTTATCAGTATCCAATATGTTGGATGCCGAAACAATGGCAGTCCAAAGGTCGAAAATCAATTGATTGTCCATTGTGCATCCGGCAGCTGTCGTTGCTTTGCTATTACTGCCGGAATGTACATTCTCTGGTGAGTTACTGGGGCAGACTACCAACCAGTTGTGTATAGGCTCTTTCACCATGATTTCATCAAAGAAACGCCCGGCCTCTTTCAGTATCGGATAAACGGAACGCAGGAAATTGACATCTCCTGTGTATAGATAACGTTCCCAAAGATGGCGGCAAAGCCATGCTCCGCCGCTCGGCCACATACCTGAAGGTGCTTTGTCGATTGCACCTGTGACACGCCAAATGTCCGTATTATGATGCAATACCCAGCCGTCGGCTCCATACATGATTTTAGCTGTTTCCTTTCCTGTTTCGCTCACTTCCTTTATCAGCCGGAAAAGAGGTTCATTCAGTTCGCTCAGGTTTGTTACTTCCGAGGGCCAGTAATTCATCTCCAAATTGATATTGCAGGTGTATTTGCTATCCCATGAAGGGAATAGTTTGTCGTTCCAGATACCTTGCAGATTGGCAGGTTGCCCGCCCGGTTGGGAAGAACAGATCAGCAAGTAGCGTCCGAACTGGAAATAAGTGGCAACCAAATGAGCATCATTCGTTTCTTTGAAATCCTCTACCCGTTTGTCGGTCGTCACATCTTTGTATTGATCTTCTCCTAAATCTAAAGTTACTCTGGTCAGGTATTTGCGGTAGAAATCAATATGATTTTTTTTGGCTTCCGCAAATGGGCGTGCCATTGATTTAGACAAGTAATCTTTGGCACGTGCTATCTGATTTGCAGTGATGTCGAGATAATTGTTGAAGTTAGTGGCAATGGATACATAGACCGTAGCTTCATCAGCTCCTTCAACGGAAAGGACACCGTCGGCACATGCTATCTTTCCCCCTTTATTTTTTGCTGTCAGTCTCCCTTGGAACTCTACTTTCCCTTTGATCCCCTCATGCCAGGAAGATACTCCGGAAAGTGTCACACAATTTCCCTCTTCGGAAGCAATCATTACATCTTGATGCGGCGAAGTAAGTTGTGCGTTGAAAGTAATTTGTCCGGGACGGTTGGCCGTCAGCCTGACCATTACTACCTGGTCGGTAAATGAAGTGATCGTTTCACGCTGATACTGCACTCCGTCTACTTCATAACGAACGATGGCACGTGCCGAGTCCAAACTTAATTCCCGGTAATAATTGGAATAACGGGTATGTCCGGGAAAAGCGATTCGCAGGTCGCCGAAGCTTTGATATGGCATACCCGAATTGGTCTTTGCCATTACTTTTTCTGTTGCAAGAGTCTGCGCTTCCAGATATTTTCCGGCAAACACCAGTTCACGCACTTTCGGGATATACTCCAGTGCATTCGGATTGGCGTTATTGTTGGGACGTCCTGCCCAAATGGTTTCTTCGTTTAGTTGTATTTGTTCCGTGCCCGGTGTTCCATATACCATAGCTCCCAAGCGACCGTTCCCTAGGGGTAAAGCTTCGGTCCATACCTGTGCGGGACGGTCGTACCATAATTTATATTCCTGCGTGGTTACTTTCTTTTCCTGTGCATGAATACAACTTACAGACACCATAACAAACAGATATCCGATTAATCTCTTTTTATTCATTTCTGTCCAATTGCTTTTATACTTTTATAAAAGGACGATTGGAGAAGTTTTTTGTACCCATATTCCGTGAAACATCTTGCTTCGGAAATGTGTTTATAAAGGTATGGATGCTATTTTATTCTTATATTTTCAACAGGTTGTTGTCTGACAATATCCATCGGTATAGCTTGATAACGTACAGTAGAGAAATTAATCGAATGTAAATCGATACTGCGTATAGCGCTATTGTACATAGTACGGAAATAAATGATTCGATTGGCTATGTCCGTAGCTGAAGTCCATTGGGTAGCGCTTGGAATATTTGCCGGAATTTTTCCTGCCGGAAACTCTATTCCTACCGGTATATCAAAATTGTTTAGTATTTGGAAACATTGAAGAACGGTCTTTAAAGCAGTATCTTGTTGGGGAGCCGTTGTCTGATAAAAAGCGGCACGTACAAAACGGGAGGGTGGAGTTATGTCGCCAGGAATACCTAGAAAGCCGCTTCCGGAGCCGAAAGCACTTAATTCTATATTACCCAAATGTTTGGCCGGAGCTGATCCGGGGTATAGGTTGACATAATTATTGAGATTCGTCAGATGCCATTCAAAACCGGGAGAATTTGTCAGCACTCCCAACTTATTCTCATAAAAATGGGGGATGCCCTGAACTATTTCCAAAACCACCTGTCGACCGGAAGTGTCAGTAAAACGCCAGTGAACAGTAGATGCTTGTGGGATAAAATTAATCACGTGTACTTCTTGAACTGCTTTTTTCACTTCATCCACAGTTTTACATTTTCCCAAAAGCCAGGAAATGAGCTGTAAATCAGAAATACTTTTTGCTTTCTTTGCCGGATTGTATTTCTCATATTCGCCATAATGAGGAAAATAAAACAATCCTGCTGAAAGTCCGGCTTCATTCAGACCTTCGGCTATGAATTCTTTTTGTTCGACAGCCAGTCCTACATATCCGTATTGTGCGGCATACAACATTCCGTCAATTCCATCCGGAGTGAATGATTGTTCGGTATGTCCTCTTGGAACAATGACATATTGGCTGTTCATGTCACTTCCACCCCATTCAATCGTTCTTGCAACGATAGTGGTGTCATTTTTGCTTTTTAATGTAATACCTGTACAAGCTTCTGCAAGAGAAGGAGACAGGAACACAAACAGACAGCCAATGACAACTTGAATAACAGATAAATTCTTCTTCATAATAATTGTTTTTCATTGAATAACAAATCTGAATGGAAATTAGTTTATGTAATTTCTATTGATTTAGGTACATTCAAATAAACTTTCAGAAGACAGATTTAAAAAAGCAATTATTAACTTAGAAATAGCTGGTATGCTAGATTATCGTGATGGACAATATATTGGGAAAAAGTTTAAGGAATTCTATAATATCTGTCCTTCTGATTATACAAAAAGGATTATTTGTGTAGAGGGTGTGTCAAAAGCTCAAAAACGCCCTCAATATAAATCAAAACTCGCAACT